>Ga0210021_1002405_pt1 | contig 16208 bp, 10 predicted proteins | sample CryGeymeta201517_FD_183981 | JGI IMG/M metagenome (GOLD analysis project Ga0210021, IMG submission 183981) | Groundwater microbial communities from Crystal Geyser aquifers in Utah, USA - Crystal Geyser metaG 2015-17 (SPAdes) (version 2) | ecosystem: Environmental > Aquatic > Deep subsurface >... | reverse complement strand
GGCGGTATCCGCACCTGATTTGCTCACCGGTGCCGAACGCTACCCCCGAGAAAACGACGCCGACGAGGCCGCTTTAGCCAAGGCGCTGCAAGCCCTTGCGCTGGCCGACAGTGCGCAAGCCGCCAAGCAACTGCTGGCACTTGAGGCCCAGCATGCAGCCCGCCGCCAAACGGTGTGGGCCACTTTGGGCAAGGCACCACTGGCCCAAGTGCTGCAGCCGCTGGCCACCATCGCGCAGGCGGTGTTGCAGCCCGCCGTGGGCGGCAGTGCGGCGCATCAGGCAACTGCCTGGGCTGCCGATGGCTGGACCGTGGACGCGGCCGCCATGCAGGCGCTGGCACTGGCCCAAGCCGCCCATTGCACCGCGCAAGTCGAGCCCGCCCTGCTGGCGCTGTACCGCCCCTGGTTGCAGCGCGCTGCAGAAACCTTTCAGCAGCGGGTGCTGACCGAGGGTTACCCAGTCAAACAAGCCGACGAAGTGCCTGATGGCACCGTGCTGGTGTTTGTCGATGGCCTGCGCCTGGACCTGGCGCGCCAGCTTGAAGCGGCCTTGCAAAGCACTGGGCTCAAGGTGGACCTGCAACACCGCTTTACCAGTGTGCCCTCGGTCACCAGTTCGGGCAAGGTGTGGTGTTCTCCAGGGTTTGTTGCAGCGCAGGTGTCTGATAACGCCAGCGGATTCGAGCCGATCTTGAAAGTATCCGGCAGCGATGGCGACTACACCGCCGAGCGCCTGCGCCGCGCCATAGAGGCAGAGGGCTTCACCCGCGTGGATGCTGATGCACCGGCCCTGGCCAGCGGGCGCGGTTGGGCAGAGTTTTTGGATGACATCGACTCGGACGGCCACCAAAAGGGCTTGCGCCTGGCCACAGAAGCGCCGCGCCACGTAGCCAAGCTGGCGCAAACGGTGCAGCGTTTGCTCAACGCAGGCTGGCAGCGCGTGCGGGTGGTCACCGACCACGGCTGGCTGCTGCTACCCGGCGGGCTGCCCAAGGTCGAGCTGGAGCCCAAACTGACAGAGACCAAGTGGGCACGCTGCGCTGTGGTCAAAGATGCCGCCACCGGCATCGACGCCATGACCCTGCCCTGGAGCTACGGCCCGCAAGTGCGCATTGCCCTGGCCCCCGGAATCAGCGCGTTTCGGGCCGGCCAGGTGTATGACCATGGCGGACTGACGCTGCAGGAATGCGTGGTGCCCTTGGTGAATGTGACATCAGACAGCCCAGTGGCAGGACAACCTGCACTGAAAAGTGTGAGCTGGAACTCTGGCAAATCCATCTGCAAAGTGGAGGCCGCTTTTGCCGAGGGCTTGACGATCACACTGGAGCGCCTGGGCCTCAGCGCGGGTGAGCCGGGTGTGGTGGATGCGCAAGGCAAAGGCCGCGTGGTGCTGGACGAGGTGGACGAATTGTTGGGCGAGGTAGTCAACCTCGTACTGCGCCGAGACGGGCAAAAGGTGGTGCAAGAGCAACTCAAATTTGGCGAGGTGTGGCATGCAGTTGGATGATTTGGATCGGTTGACGGCGCAGGCCTTTGATGGCTACCTGGTGCGCAAAGACCTGGTGCGCCAGTTTTCACGGCAGTTTCCCGTGCCCACCTACGTGGTCGAATTTTTGTTAGGGCGCTACTGCGCCACTACCGATGAGACCGAAATCGCCGAGGGACTGGCCATTGTGCAGCGCCAGTTGTCCGAGCGCACGGTGCGCGCCGGCAACGAGGAACTGATCAAGTCCAGTGCCCGCGAGAAAGGCCAGGTCAAGATTATCGACATCGTGTCGGCTCGGCTTGACGCCAAAACAGACTCGTATGTGGCAGAACTGCCCAGTCTTAAATTGCGCGATGTGCGCGTTCAGGCAGAAACCGTGCGCGAACACCAGCGCATGCTGACCGGCGGTTTTTATGCTGAAGTGACGCTGGGTTACGACGCCACCATTGCGCTTGAAAAAGGCGGACGGGCTTTCGGCATTGATAACCTGCGGGCAATTCAACTCTCGCGTAACGATGTGCTGGACGTGATGACGGCGGCACGCGCACAGTTCACCTCGGCCCAGTGGAAAGACCTGTTGTTAAGGTCAATTGGGCTGGAGCCCGCCGAGCTGACCGAACGTGCCAAAGACGCCATGCTGCTGCGCATGGTGCCCTTTGTCGAGCGCAACTACAACATGGTGGAAATCGGGCCACGGGGCACCGGCAAGTCGCACCTGTTTCAGCAGGTGTCGCCCTACGCACACCTGGTGTCGGGCGGCAAGGCCAGCGTGGCGCGCATGTTTGTCAACAACCAAAACGGCCAGCGCGGCCTGGTGTGCCAGTACGACGTGGTGTGTTTTGACGAAGTGTCGGGCGTGTCTTTTGACCAGAAAGATGGCGTCAACATCATGAAGGGTTACATGGAGAGCGGCGAATTCTCGCGGGGCAAGGAGAGCATTCGCGCAAATGGGTCGATCGTGATGGTGGGCAACTTTGACGTGGATGTGGCGACCCAGCAGCGCGTCGGTCACCTGTTTTCACCGCTGCCGCCCGAGATGCGCGACGACACCGCCTTCATGGACCGAATCCACTGCTACCTGCCCGGCTGGGACGTGCCCAAACTCAATCCAAAGTTGTTTACCGAACACTTCGGCCTGGTTAGCGACTTCTTGTCAGAATGCCTGACCCATTTACGCGACCAGAGCCGCTTGGCGCTGCTGCAAAACCGGGTGTTCTATGGTGGCGCCTTGTCGGGGCGGGACATCAATGGCGTGAACAAAACGGTCAGTGGCTTGCTCAAGCTGATGTCGCCCAACGCAGAGGCGGATGTGTCTGACGAAGACCTTGAATGGGCTGTTCGCCTGGCACTTGAAGTGCGCAGGCGTGTCAAAGAACAGCAAAAGCGCATAGGTGCAGCAGAATTTCGCAATACCCACTTCAGCTACACGCTGGGCACTGAAGGCATAGAGAAGTTTGTCACCACCGCAGAATTACAGGGCCAGAGTGGAATCGGCGAAGAACCCCTGGAAGCTGGTCAGATTTGGGCACTTAGCCCGGGTGGCCCTGAAGAACATCCAGGCTTGTTCCGCATCGAGGTCAACGAAGGCCCAGGCAGCGGCGTGCGCGTGCTAAACAAACCGGTGCCAGCCGCTTTTCAAGAGTCGATCCGCTGCGCCGAGCAAAACCTGTACGCCCGCGCCATGAGCCTGGTGGGCGACCGTGACCCACGAGCGCACGAATTTTCAGTGCAATTGCGCGGCTTTGACACCGCCAAATCAGGCGCCAAGACCGGTGTGGCCTCACTGATTGCACTGTGCGGTGCGCTGTTGCGCAAGTCGGTGCGCGGTGGCCTGGTGGTGGCGGGCGAGGTCACGCTGGGCGGCAGCATCGAACCCATACACAACGCCGTGGCGTTAGCAGAAATGGCCATTGAAAAAGGGGCAAAGTCCTTACTGCTGCCGGTGGCCGCAAGACGGCAGCTGTTTGAACTGTCGGATGACATGGCGACCAAGCTGGACGTCGAGTTTTACCAGGATGCAAGGGATGCGCTGATGAAAGCGCTGGCCGAATAAAGTTTAAAGGGGGGATTCAAATGAGCATACAACAATACGAAGTTAACCAATACATGATTGGCAGCATCTTGTCCAAGGTGCGCGAAGGAGAGATTGCGATTCCAGAAATTCAGCGGCCATTTGTGTGGGACGCATCCCAAGTCCGTGACCTGCTGGATTCTTTGTACAAGGGCTACCCCGTTGGCTATCTGATTGCCTGGCGCAACCCAGACATCAAGCTCAAGGACGGGAGCATGGCACAGGGGCGAATGATTTTGATTGATGGCCAACAGCGGGTAACCGCGTTGACTGCCGCCGTGCTTGGGCAGCAAGTGGTCAATAAGGACTATCGCAAAGTCCACATCCGCATTGCATTCAACCCGGTCAAAGAAGAGTTCAAGGTTGCCGACGCGGCCATTGTAAAAGACGCCGCCTGGATACCTGATGTGTCTGCCATCATTGGCGGCAAGGTCGGCTTACTCAAGGCAGTGCGCGACTACCAACAGGCGAATCCACAGGTGTCCGAAGAGCGAATCGAAAACGCCCTGACTGCGCTTGGCGATGTCGCCAAAAAACAAGTGGGGCTGATTGAGCTGGCGCACGATCTCGACATTGAAACCGTCACCGAGATATTCATCCGCATCAACTCCAAGGGCACGGTACTGTCGCAAGCCGACTTTGTCATGTCAAAGATTGCAGCAGACAGCAAGTACGGTGGCCCCTCGTTGCGCAAGGCGATTGATTACTTCTGCCATCTGGCGGTCGAGCCAGGCTTTCATGGGCAGATCAAGGACCACGACCCCGACTTTGCCGCGACCGACTATTTTCCCAAGATGGCTTGGTTGAAAGCAGACAGCGAAGACCTGTATGACCCCAGCTACGTCGATGTTCTGCGCGTCACCTTTGGCACCGAATTTGGACGCGGCAAGCTGTCTGATTTGGTGAGCCTGCTTTCGGGCAGGAATTTTGTAACCAAGCAATATGAGGAGGAAATTGCGGAAAAGTCATTTCAGAAGATGTCTGAAGGTGTGCTCCGTTACATCAACGAAACGCATTTCAAGCGCTTTGTGATCATCATCAAGTCGGCCGGCTTTATCGTCAATGCCATGGTGCGTTCCCAGAACGCATTGAATTTTGCCTATGCGCTTTATCTGGGCCTGCGGCGCAAGGGCTTGGAAGAGGCCGTCATCGAGAAGCTGGTGCGCCGCTGGTTTGTCTTGTCCATCCTCACGGGTCGATTTTCAGGGGCCGCAGAGTCGCAGTTTGAGAAGGATATTCGCCTGGTTGAGGAGCCCGACTTTGCAGAGGTGCTTGCTCGAACAGAACAGGCGGAATTGTCCGAGGCGTATTGGGAGTTTGGGCTGGTTCAGTCGCTGGAAGTTTCGGCAACCAGTCACCCATTGTTCTGGGTATTTGTGGCAGCACAAATCAAAGGCAATGACAAAGGCCTGCTTTCAAACGATGTGACCGTGCAGCAATTGGTTTCGCTACTGGGCGATGTTCATCACATCTTTCCCAGGCAAATGCTCAAGGACGCTGGCAAGACCCGGTCTGAATACAACCAGATCGCCAATTACGTGTACACGCAAGACTCCATCAACATCAAGATTGGCAGCAAGTCACCTCACGTCTATTTTGCTGGCGTCCTTGCTCAATGTGATACCGGGCAACTTAAATACGGCGCCATCTGCTCCCGTGAAGTGTTGGCTGAAAACTTGAACGCGAATTGCCTGCCGGAATCGGTTTTGACGATGACCAAAGACGATTACCCAGAATTTTTACGGCAGCGGCGCAAGTTGATGGCCGAGAAAATCAAGGCTTATTACTTCAGCTTGTAAGGGCGAACGGTTATGCCAATTGATGACGCGATTCACCTTGACCAGACCGCATAGCCCTTTCGTCGCAAGCGCTCCGACAGGGCTTTTTCGTGTGCTTCAGCCTCCGCCCGCGTCATGAAAATGGGCTGCCTTTCCGTCAACCGTTTATGCAACCCGATGCAATACAACTTGACGAATCTGCTTCCCGTCTTCGCCGTCAAATGCCGGACCAACCGCTGCTCAGGTGTCAAACCAGTAGAGCCAACATAGACGCAAGGCTTGTAGGCGATGTGGCCTGGATTCTCGCGAGCGAACCGTCTGACATTGAGCACAGCGACCCTAAGCCGGATGACATAAACACAAAAAGGCATATGAATAAAGTCTATGGGGACCGTCAAACTGTACGCGAAACTTTCGATCAGTCTCCATCACTCAAATACGCAACACTGGCTTCGTCAACAAAGGACGTTGATTGACTTTTCTACCCCGCCGAACATATAATCTATCCATCATCAAGAGTTGGGTTGACGCCCACACCAACCTGCCATTCGGGGCAAGGTGGTTTGCAAAAGCAGATGTGGCTCGCAAGAGCAACCAAGCCGCAAGCGTCAACCCGCCCTTTCAAAACGGCGGGTTTTTTGTTTTCTAAACCTCCCATTTTGTTGATCAACACAGGCGTGGCCCGCCTTCCCTTGTGGAGAAGTGGCTGAGGGGATTTGTTCCAGATTGCTGCCCTCGACGTCTGTCAAACGCGGCTAAACAGGAGAAACCACATGGTTGCTAGTTCATCTTTGAGCGCTCAAGCGCGTATCCAGCAAATCTTGCGAACCACCGCAGCGCACTTTGCTCTTTCCCCAATCCAGGCTCGTCCTGCCCCTCGCGGATTCTTGTTTGCCAGCGAGTTCAAGGACCCAATCCCGCTGCGCTGCTTTTTTCCAGCAAGACAGGCCTCGCGCGTTCACCAGGCATCAGCAACGCAGTGAAGGGCTGAACAGGCTTGGCAGCCTTCCCATTGGGGTAAACCAGCCGGGGGGATTTGTTCCAGATTGCTGCCCCCGACACCTTGTCAAACGCAGCTAAACAGGAGATCAATCATGATGATTCATGGCGGGCCATGCCCGTTCAAACGCCTCGGGCTGCAAGGCCTTCAAGGCATTGCCCCGGTTCTGGTGGCGGCACTTGCCACCGAGGAGCCCCTGCTGCTCATTGGCCCCCACGGCACTGCCAAAAGCCTGCTTTTAACCCAGGTGGCCACGGCACTGGGGCTCGAATTCAGGCACTACAACGCCAGCCTGCTCAACTTTGATGATCTGGTTGGTTTTCCCATGCCAGGCAAGGACGGACGTCTGGACTATGTCAAGACACCTGCGGCCATTTGGGGCGCTGGTGCGGTGATCTTCGACGAGATCAGCCGTTGTCGGCCAGACATTCAGAACAAGCTCTTTCCCATCATCCACGAGCGCAAGGTGCAAGGCCTGGCACTGGCGGGCTTGCGCTACCGCTGGGCCGCCATGAACCCACCCTCCACGGATGACAACGACAACGGCTATCTGGGTTCCGAGCCACTTGATACGGCATTGGCCGACCGCTTTGCCTTTGTGGTCGAGATGCCCGCCTGGACAGCGCTCAATGAAGACGAGCAACTGGCCATCATCCAGGCCAATGATTGCCCCATCACTACCGAAGCAGCACATTACCTGGCCGAACTAGTAGCAAGAACACGCACCACCCTGCCCTCGATCAGCCAAAGCCTGGCCAGTGGTGTCGCCTCATACGTGCGAACCCTGGTGGCCTTGCTGGCACAAGCTGGTATAGCCCTCAGCCCGCGTCGCGCCGGGATGCTGTACCGCTCGGTGCTGGCGGTCAACGCCGCGGCACTGGCGCTCAACCCCGGCATGGACGCGGCAGAGGCGGCACTCTTGGCAGTCAAAAACGCCCTGCCCCAGCGCGCCCAGGGCATTGCCGTGCCAGAGGTCAAATTGTTGGCAGCACACCGGGAAGCCTGGCGCTTTGCCAACATTGCTCCTGGCGACCCACTCAAGGCCATTCTGTGCGCTGCAGACCCAGTAGAGCGCCTGCGCTTGGCAGTGGCCGCGTCTGAACTTCCCAAGGCAGCGTTCTCCCAGGTGGTGGCCGACGCCCTGGCGCAATTGCAGACTGGCTCGCGTGAAGCTGCCATTGTTCACCTCTTCGAGACCGGTGCCGTCGGTCGCCTGAATGCAGCAGTTGCCGGCCAAGCAGCTGAGCTGTACCGCGACATGGCCACGCCACCGCAGTTCTCGGAGACCATGCACGCTTCCAACAACCGTTTCAAGACCTGGGGCAAGGTGAAAGACCTGCTGTCCCAGCTTGACCCGGCCCAGCCTCGCGCCAATCTGCGGGCCAATGCGCTGGCAGCAGCTTTCCTGCGCAAAGAGTTGGCAAGCCCCAATGACGCCGATCTCGCCTTTGCCGCCTTTGCCAGCACGGACGCGCAGTTGGGGTTCGCATGAGCTCATCCGACCCTGGCGAGCGGAGTGACCTGCTGCACAACATGTCAGCGCCGCCAAAGTCGGTGGTGAAGTATTCCGGGCTGTCCAACCTGGCTACTTCCAGCTCACAAGGAAGCGCTGGCGTGTTTGGCACCCCGGTTCGCTTTGTCCTGCCAGCCGACATGCTGGGCAAGACTCCCGCCTACATCCTGCGCTATTTGGGCGTTTCTCTGCTCCATGCCAAAGAAGCGGCGCAACAGCTTGACCTGCTCATCAACGCACGCGCCGATGAATTGACCCTGCCAGAAGGCTGTGCCGTGATTCCGACAGCATCAAGCCATCCAGTCATCTGGCCAGACACCCTGAGCGCGCTGGCGATTCTTGCCAAGTGCTCGGACAGCATCTGGCTGCGATGTAAGCAACCGGCACTCAATGCCGCCCTCAAGCGCCGCCAAGTCACATTGCTGGTGCCACCCCTGTTTGCCAACCATTTACCCAAGGTTCCATCATGATGACTTCCCTTTCCCCCTTGTCACTGACCGAACGCATTCTGGACACCTTTCCGAGTGGCTCCTATGCGCTGTCGGCCCTGTTGCGGCTGATGGACATTGTGGAGAGCACCAGTGTGCCCACCGCTGCGGTCGAATGCCGGATTCAGCCACGACTCCTGATCAACCCTGAATTCGTCGCCAAACACGCATCCAGCTCAGAGAAGTTGCTGATGCTGGTGATGCATGAGCTGCACCATGTGCTGCTGGGCCACACCACGCTGTTTCCTCGGGTCACACAGGTGCAGAACTTTGTCTTTGATGCGGTCATCAACGGCATCGTCTGCCGCATGTTTCCGGCCCCGGAGCACACGTCCTTCTTCACGGACTTTTACGATCACAAGTCCTTCCCTGACTGCCTGCTGCGCCCTCCTCCTGGTTGGCCTGGAAAGACGGGGGTCGCAGGTGGTATTGCGGCTTTGCCAGCGAAACAAGGCAAGCTGGTCAATGAGGTACACCAGGCACTGTACTCAGCCGCAGGGGCCACCTACGCCGAAGTGTTTGATGCACTGCCCAAGCTATTGGTGCAGTTCACCATCCAGGGCGTCCCCTTGATCGGCGGCCATCAGGAAGGCGGCGTCGCCGATGGTCAACTGGAGCATCAAGCGCCAGTGCTCTTTGACATCGTTCGCGCCATCGTGGAGCAATGGCCCCAGCCACCTGACCCTATCAAGGGGCGCTCGCTGGCCGACGTGTTGAATCAAACCACCGTTCGCTGCACACGAAGCCCTTCCAACCGCAATTTGCTGCGCAAACTGATCCGCAAAGTGGCCGGGCTCAAAGGGCCAGGTGCGCAGCGCCGACGCGCCATCGACACGATGGAAGCACCGACTCCGATCCCCAACCTGGGCCGGCGCGCCATGGTGCTGCATGCCATGGGCGTCCAGCCACTGCTTCACACAGGTGTTACACCGTGGCGTCACACCGTGCCCTCGGGCGAACGCGTCCATGTTTACCTGGATGTCTCTGGCAGCATGGATGCCATCAAGGGGCCGCTTTATGGCGCCGTACTCGACTGTGAAGCCCTGGTGCATCCAGCGGTGCATCTGTTCTCTACCAAGGTAGCGGATGTCAGCCTGAACGAACTGCGCCAGGGTGTCTGCAAGACCACCGGCGGCACCGCTATTGCCTGTGTCGCCAACCACATGGCAGCCAACCGGGTCCGCCGCGCCCTGGTGGTGACCGACGGATGGGTCGGCGCACCTTGCGGTCAACACCACCGCACTTTGTCTGAGGCCCGGCTTGCGGTGGCCTATATGGGCGACAACCACAACACCACAGACCTCGGCAAAGTTGCCAACCACACCACCACCCTTTTCATTGGAGTTTGATCATGACCAGCCGAATCTTTGCCGCCGAATTTGTTTTTCCAGGTCATCCAGACAAGCTCTGTGACGCCATTGCCGATGCACTGGTGCTGGCAGCCAGCAAGCAGGAGCGCCGGGCTTTGGTGGGCGTTGAAGTCGCCATCCACCGCAACCGCGTCTTTGTAACTGGGCGCATCGCCTGCAAGAATGCCACGGGCATTGACGTCGACGCAATCGTGCTCGACGTCTACAAATCAGCGGGCTACGGCAATGGCTGGTATCCCGCTCCAGATGAGCTTGTGGTGGAGTCACACCTTTGTCTGGGACCACTTGAAGAAGGCGAAGCCGAGTTTCGGGAACTCTCAGACGACCAGGCAATTTGCATTGGCTATGCCAACAACCTGGAGGCCACCAACCATCTGCCGGTCGAACACTGGCTGGTGGCACAACTGGCACGGCGGCTTTACGCGCTCAAGGATGAAGCACCCGCGCTGGAACTTGGCCCCGATGGCAAGGTGCTCATTCTGGTGCGTGAGGACGGGGCCTCCTGGTCATTGGAGTCTTTCAGCTGCTCCCTGCAACAGCGACAAGCCGCCGATGACGTGGCTTTGCACCGTGCTGTGCGCCTTGCTGTTGCCGATGAGTTGAACAAGCTGTCCAAGACCCTGCCGGGCTTGTCTGCCGACTTGCCGTCGCAACTGACCGTGAACGGCGCTGGTGCCTTTGAAGTGGGTGGCCCCGAGGGCGACAACGGTCTGTCGGGCAAGAAACTGGTCATGGATGCCTATGGCCCGCGGGTTGCCATCGGGGGTGGCGCCTGGTCCGGCAAAGACTTCTTCAAGGCTGACCGGGCCGGTGGCCTGCATGCACGGCGCCTGGCCAAGTGGGTGGTGCAGTTGGGCCTGGCCACAGAGGCGCGTGTCACGCTGCACTGGTTCCCCGGCGACCGCGAAGCACGGGTTCTGAATATTGAGGTGCCACCAGGGCAGTCTGTGGCGGCCGATCAGGTGGCACGTTGCATGGACCTGTCACTGTTGCGCAGTGGTGAGCACTTCCCGGTTGACAACCTGGTGGAGGTGGCTCGGTGGGGCCACTTTGCGCGAACCGACTACCCGTGGGAGCAACTGGGGAGGATTTAACGCCATACGGAAAACCTGTCGAAATTCAGGCACTCAGTCCCCTCTGAAGAACACCCTGGTTTCGACCATACGGCAACCACTTGGTTTCTGTACGGCCGGACGGACACCCAAATAAATCAAACAAGGAGTTCACGTGAAAAACACAGATCACCCATTACGCGCCGCCATCTACGCCCGCGTCTCCACCGATCGGCAATCCACTGAAAACCAACTTCGCGAACTGCGGTTGGCGTCAGACCGGCTTGGTTGGCATGTTGTTGGCGAGTTCGTCGACAACGGCATTTCGGGCGCCAAGGGCCGTAAGGATCGCCCCCAGTTGGACGCGATGCTCAAAGGCGTTTCACGCAAGGACTTTGACGTCGTCGCATCGTGGTCCGTCGATCGGCTGGGACGATCCCTGATTGACCTGGTAAATATGCTTCAAGAACTGCATTCGACTGGAGTGGACCTTTACCTTCATCAGCAGGGCATAAACACCACCACGCCTGCTGGCAAGGCGCTGTTTGGAATGATGGGCGTGTTTGCGGAGTTCGAGCGCGGAATGATTCAGGAGCGGGTTCGTTCCGGCATGGCACGAGCCAAAGCCAAGGGTACGAAGTCCGGCAATCCCATTGGGCGACCTGCTGTATCAGCAGATGTTGAGCACCGCATTCTGTACCTGAGAAGGCTGGGCCTAGGGATGATCAAGATTGCAGCTCAGACTGGCTGTGGGGTGTCGGTTGTGCAGAGGGTAGTGGCAGCCCAACCACTCTAAATTAATGATGACCTGTCTATTACGGCCGCCGACATCATCAGCGGTCAATTAAGAGCAAAGTCATCTGCTTTGGTGGCCGACAGCAACGCAGCGTAAGCGGGTCTACAAAAGTTCAAATTGCTCGCCCGAGACCTGACACTGGAGCCGGTGGCCAACAGTCGGCTGTACGGAAGCGATTTCAACCAAGTGGGCACCCGGACTCGACCAACTGCGATCTCTCACTTTGATTCTCGATTCCGGTCGGTGGGATGACGAAAAAACGACTGCGGTCAGTGGGTTACGGAAATCAATTTTTGGTTTGGTCGACAGCAGTGTCGAGATTCCGATCATTCGAGAAGCGCTTTCCATTTTTGCCAGCTTGATTGAAGTCTAGAATCGCGCGGAACAATCTGCTGGGTTTTTCGAGAACATCAAGATTACTTTGTCGACATCAATTGGGAGATGAGAAACATGCAAAAAAAACAATCTGACACCCTACAGGTCAGTGCTTTGGCTATAGAAATAGAACCACGTACCCTGGATCAACATCTTGCAAAAGACGAAAGTTTTTCTTCAGCATATTTGAGAGTAATAGGGGCGATTGCCGCGTCCGATGGCATCGTCAGTCTGGCCGAATACGCAGCAGTAAACGACTTGGTGAAACACAGCGACGAGTCGGCGGTTGCGTCCGTTGTGTTGTTAAATGCGCTTGATCACCCGATCCCACTTAAGTCAGCACTCTCGACGCTCAAGACAGCAAGTTTGGAAATCGACATCGTTAATAGAGATGCAGCTTTCCAAGCAGCTATTCCACTGTTGCAACTGCAAGGCTTTGATTCGCACAATCTTGCAAAACAACTTGCAGCAGCACTTGAATGCTCGATTCAGAAATCCGATCTATCAGGTCTGCCTTCAGAGGTACAGAAAAAGTCATTTTTGGCAAAAATGGTGCATAAGTCGACACATTTGTTCAAAGGTAAAGAACTCCGCAATCTTGCAGATATGTGCCTCAGCGTTTCCAACGATGCAAGTGTTTCACAAAGCATTCTTGATTACGAAAGCGGTCAAATTAGCGTAGAGGAGTTACGTTCGCAGTTCACCACAGCTTGCGCCGAGGTATCCCGGCAACTTGAATCTTTCAGTGATCAGCTGAAAGTGGCTGAGTTTGCTGCAACAGCTACAACTGCATACCTGAAAACTGCTCGCGAACTTAAACATCAGGTTGCACAGCGGATGAGCGTTATGGAGGCACGACTTAATTTTGAGAGGGACACTTTCTCTGAAGACATTGACTACACCGTTCATGACGCTGGCAATGCCTTCGAAGTCGAGGTAACTGAAAGGCTCAAAACTGATCAATGGAAAAAAGGTGGCGTTTGGGAAAGTATTGGGCGTACAACTTTTGCTAGAGAACTCGAAAGCAGAATCAAGCGAATGGTGTCGCGGCGTGAAGATATGCTACGGCTCATCAAAGAGGATTTGCGACTATTTCAAGAGGAAATGCGTATCACTCGAATTTCGATTCTTCGGCAACAACATCACACCCGCTTCGCGAGTTTGATGCCTACTTTGCGCGTTAGGACAAAGGTGATCAATGGTGTGGATTCGGCTGTATCAGTCACATTGGGAGTGGGCGGTGTAGCAGTTGCGGGAGCCGGTGCCGCGGCCTACTTTCTTGGCGCTGCAGTTGTATTGCCGGTCATTGCGCCTGCTCTACCATTTGTAGCGGTTCCCGTTTTGCTTGCTGGTTTATTTAAGTGGTTTTCAGACCCTGCCGCACGAAAAGATGGTGAGATTCGGCACAAAAGAGATTTGTTTGAGACCAAACTTCGTGAGCAGCTTTTACTCGCTCAAGTTTCTTTCAATTCTCAACTAGACCAAGTGGCACTTGATTTTCAGAAATCGGCAGTGCAAATGATTCAGCCAATCATGCTCGAAGCGGAGGCCGCTGATAAGTTGGCGAGTTTGCAGGTCAAAATGGCAAAACGCTTAATTGATCAATCCAGCAAGACTATTGGTAGGGTAATGCAAGCGATTCCGCAATCCTAGGAAGGTGTTGCCATGACCAAATTTAAATTGATACCGTTATTGGTTATCGCAGTCCTCTATGGATGCGCGCAAAGCAATTATCCAGCGACACCCCCGACTACGGTCGGTGGTGAGCAAGTCGCGCTTTCAAGACTTCCTGCAGCGACTTTATCGTCGAATGTTGATGGAGAATTTGATCCGGGCAACTATCACAAGATCGCAGACCTCCTTGCCCGTCTTGAGGAAGTGAAGGCAGCGAATTCTGAGACCCTCGCCAAGGTAATTGCTGAATTGGATGGGTGGCTATTTTCAGAAGCTGACGAGATTGAGGCACGGGCTTTGGTGAGTGGTGCGCTTGTAAAACTCAGAGCGGTAATAGCGACAGACGTTCAAGACAGTCTTCGTACTGCCCAAAAGGCACCCGATCCAACTCAAAGAACAGCGGCAATACGGAAGGCTGAGGCTATTATTGGCTTATTCCCGACACCGCGCGACGCGCCGACCCAGGCCGAACTTGATAGACTGGTTGCATCCATTAAATCAACCGTCACTTTACTGCAAGATTCAAAGCGTCTTCGTTACAACCAGTGGGCATTGACGAGAATCCAAGAGTCGCTCCAGCAGTTCCACAAAGCGAAAAAAATTAGTGGACTGAAAGATATAAGCAGCAAGATATTCTTGGACGACAAAGGCAAGCAGGCGTTAATTAAGATATGCCAAGACTCGCTCGGCCCGATCAACCCGAGTTATTTGGAACCAGCAGTTTTGGATCTTTATCACTATTCGCTTGGATTAACACGCGCCAGTCTCAAAGAAAATGAGGACCTCATGCTTAACCTCGCACAGGGCCTAACAGCCCCGACACTTGTACGCAAATCCCCAGCGGAATTCTAGGTATGTGCCGACGCATTGCAGAATGCACCCTGCTCTGCTTCTCGTTAGCCCTATCCACTAATGTGTGGTCGAGAGACTATGATCCGTTGAAGGTTCGGTCCGATCTGCGCCCGGCGAGCGACAGCGTTTATGTCCCAGTTAAAGAGTCGGCTAGGCCCTATGTGCCGGGCTTTCGCGATGAAACCCTTGAGCTTTTCGAGGACTCCCTTAGAAGGAAGCGTCCAGTTTCAGTCGGCAACTCGCGGTCGGCGGCACATGCGGCAATCGTGCGCACAGCTTGGCGTGATCCAATGAAGCGATCTCATATGAAGGGCGCGATGGCTGAGGCTATGTATCTCGGCAAAAATCCCCAATGGGGCTACGTCGCGAGCGCTCAGGCTAGTCAGCATGACGTGTACTCTTGGATTGATGGGCGAAGGTCACCTTGGACAGCTCAGATTAAGACCCACATTTCTTCAAACCCCAACGTATATGCGTCTGATATGCTGACTGATCATCGCTCACCGTTGTTTCTGGTACCGGATGATCACGTCGCGCCGCTTAGGGCACATTGGCAAGAGAAGATCGCCTCGTTCCGATCATCGGGCCAAATCGAGGAGGCTAACATGGCGGAGCGACAGTACGGACGGATACGAGGACTCGGCTTTGATACGAAAGATCTGGATTCCAGCATGATGCGTGCGGTTAGAAACGCATCGTCCGAACACTATGCTGGATATGTATCTGTGGCAAGCACGTTGGCGCTTGCAATCGCATCGATGACGTGGAGCAGTGACGGGATTCCTTCAACAGTTGGTCAACAATATGATCTTCTCGGACGAGCTACATCTCTGTTTGCTGCTGAGAGACTTGCGACAACTTATGTACGACATGCCGGAGGTAACGAGCTTCTGCCCACAAGAACCGCACTCGCCCACCGTGGAAGCACATTAGTTTTGGGTGGCCTGCGTGGAAATTCGCTAGTTGGGGCCACTATTGTTGCAACCGATAGCCTGTATTCGATTGCCACACAAGGAGGGTCGGCTGTGTTCAAACGCCGGGACTTTTACTCGAATCTCGGAGGTTCATTTTCGTCGGTCGGAGCTGGTCTTATTGCGGGTGAGTATGTGACAAGCACTACTGCGAATCCGATTTTTGGTGTAACTGCAGCTATGGCTGCTGGGATGATTGCTTATATTGGCGGTAGCACTTTGACAGACCTGGTTTTGGAAAAAATTGACCCTGAAGTCCTGCGAGTTCATGAGCGGCTCGCAACCAAGCATGCGAACTGGTGGATCGAGACACTTGCTGCGCAGGAAGCAAATTAGCTGCCCCACTTTTTTGACGGCGCTTACATCTCAAGTCGTGGTGTTCACCCTACGCCATCTGGTGGTTTTTAGGCTTGAACTGAGGGATTGGTTGACGACCTTTAGCTGAGAAAACCGCAGATGAGCCACACAGTTTTTGAATTGGAGATCAAGATCGAATGACTTCTTTGATGTCAAAGCCCATTTACGCGAACGACAGTTCTGCCCTTTGAATGCTGACGGCTTTGGGCACGATGCCGAATGCCACGAACGACTTCTGTCTGGAGTCGAGTTGGTCCACCGAAAAGCTGCCTGTGGTGTGCACCCGCTAAGGGTCTGCGGACTAAACCGCTCGCGCGGTATCCTTCGATCAGCGATTCTGGTTATCAAACGGTGTAGGCGTGTCGAAGTTGTGAATTGAGGCAATTGGCCTCGTTCACAACAGGAGTATTGACATGGCAACATCG
>Ga0210021_1002385_pt1 | contig 16285 bp, 16 predicted proteins | sample CryGeymeta201517_FD_183981 | JGI IMG/M metagenome (GOLD analysis project Ga0210021, IMG submission 183981) | Groundwater microbial communities from Crystal Geyser aquifers in Utah, USA - Crystal Geyser metaG 2015-17 (SPAdes) (version 2) | ecosystem: Environmental > Aquatic > Deep subsurface >... | reverse complement strand
GCGGGTGGCGGACAGGAGCTGAACAATCTTGAAATGCTGGCACGCCGTATGGGCGTTGCCGAGCGGGTAACTTTTACCGGCATTCTGTCTCAAGCAGAACTGGTGCGCTATTACGGTGCGGCAGATGCGCTGGTACTCGCGTCCAGCAGAGAGGGATGGGCAAATGTATTGCTGGAATCCATGGCGTGCGGTACGCCAGTGATAGCCACGAATGTTTGGGGTACGCCGGAAGTCGTGGCCGCCAGCGAGGCAGGGGTTTTGATGCAGGAACGCAGCAGCAGCAGTCTGGTGGCTGCTGTGCGCCAATTGCAGAATAACTACCCGGATCATCGTGCCACCCGTCGTTATGCGGAAAGTTTTGGCTGGGATGAAACCACTGAGGGGCAATTGCGACTGTTCCGGGCTGTATTGCAAAATTATCAGGGGGTGGTCAGCCGTGCGTGATTCTGTTTTGGCATTGATTCTGATTGTCGGTACGCTGAAAGCCTTGACGCATCCGTATATTGGTATGTTGACGTGGACTTGGGTGAGTATCATGAATCCGCACCGGTTAAGCTGGCATCTCAACCTGTATCCGGTCGCTGCAATAGTAGGTGGTGCGACCTTGATCGGGTTGTTTATTACCCGTGACAAACGGCAATTTTTTATGAATGTGCCTTCCTTTCTGCTGCTACTGTTCACCTTGTGGGAATGCGTCACATACCTTTTTTCGTTCTATCCTGATGCGAGTACGTTCATGTTGGTGCGTGTGCTGAAAATCAACTTTATGATTTTTGTCGCAATGATGTTGTTTTATACCCGCCGACACATCATCGCGCTGGTTTGGGTGCTGGTCTTCTCGATTGGTTTTTACGGTGTGAAAGGCGGCATATTTACCATTGCTACCGGGGGGGGCTATCGGGTTTGGGGGCCGGAAGGGAGCTTTATTGAAGGCAACAATGAAGTTGCCTTGGCGATGATCATGGTCATCCCGCTGATGTATTTTTTGCGCAGCCTGTATGAGCAGCGTTGGATTCGCCGAGTTTTTTTAATCGCCATGCTGTTGAGTGCAGTCGCTGCTATTGGCAGTCAGTCGCGCGGCGCGCTGCTTGCACTCGTTGCCATGGCAGGATTGTTCTGGCTGCGCCTTGATTCTATGGGAGGAGGCGGTAACAAAAAAGTTGGTAGTCAGAAAGCCGTTTTTGCCGTAGTAATTTTGGCAGCTGGAGTTACATTGATGTTATTTATGCCCGATTCATGGCATGAGCGCATGGACACGATAGGGGATTACCAGCAAGATGCTTCTGCGCAAGGGCGTATCAATGCGTGGTACATGGCCTGGAATCTGGCCACCCATAATCTGTTTGGGGGGGGGTTCGAGATATACAACCGTACTACTTTTATGCTTTATGCGCCGAATCCATACGATGTTCATGCGGCGCACAGCATATATTTTCAGGTGCTGGGGGAGCATGGTTTTATTGGCTTGATATTGTTTGTGTTGATGTGGTTGTTCACTTGGCGCTGGGCAGGATGGTTGCGTACTTACGCTAAAGCAGACGCAGAAACCGAATGGGCTTCAGTGCTGGGCGCGATGGTGCAGGCCAGTTTAGCCGGTTACGCAGTGGGGGGGGCTTTTCTCAGTCTGGCGTATTTTGACCTGCCTTATAATTTGTTGGTGCTTGTGGTCGTGACACGTCGCTGGGTCGGGCATTATCAGGCGGGGAAAAACTTCGATGAACGCCCTGTTGATGAGACTCCGGCAAGAAATCGCAGGATTCTTTTGCGCGGTGATGAGTAAAAAATATCGTTGCGTGGTATGAATGTCTTGATGATGAAAGGACATTCGAGTTGGAAGGTGACGGTTAGAGGTCGTGCAAATTTTTGGTGGTTCTCCCTGAAAGCTAATGTGACACAGTACTGTGGTGATTGGGAAAGGCTAGGCTATGTCACAGTTAATTGTTGAAGTCAAGCCAATAGTTAATATTATCTCTAACAATCAATGGGTTATGTTTTTTTGGTGCCTGTAATTGTCCTGTATCCATAAGGTTTGCGTGATCACCACTATTTAACTGTGACATAGCCTTGGGCAAACTATCCGCCACGAAAGAAACCAAGCAATTCGCGATCTGATATTGGCTGTCGGCAAAGCTTGCCAAAGAAATAGAACCCTGAAGCAGAGTCGTAGGCGCTACTGTTTGACTTTGGCACGTATTCTAGCCAACGAAATGGATAGGTAATCAATAGTCCCAAAAGCTTTAGCTACCTCTTAATGTTGCCGCGCTCCCCGTCGCGCCCACAAACCAGCCTACAGCCAAGTCGCGAGGCAAACGTGCACCGTTACCCGCTGTACTGCCCCGTGTCGTGATTCTCCACGAGGTACTCGAAGCCGAACGCACCTGCCCTTGCGGCGCGCCTATGGTGAAGATGGGGCAGCAGGTCAGCGAACAGACGGGCATCGTCCCGATGCAAATTTGCTTGCTGCAACCTGTCCGCTACACCTACGGCTACCCCGTCAGCGAGTGCGCGCCCGTCACGGCGGCAGCAGTTGCCCAAAAGCAACGCTAGCGCCGACTTTCTCGCCATGTTGCTCACGGTCAAATATGCCGACGGCTTGCCGCTGACCCGTTTCAACAAGGTGCTGGCGCGCTACGGCGCGGCGGTGCCAGTGCATTTTTGCCAAGCTTTCAATCAATGATTTTGAGAATGGTAAAGATTGCAGTCATACATTCGGTTTTTTTGTGAAGCGTACATCAAGTGTTTTTTGAAATATTTTTATAGGGGCGAGTAGTTACAAATTTTCATTGGATTTTGGTAAAGATGGCAGAGGGCTGCATGTGTTGAGGATCAACCTCATCCATACTTTTCGGAGAGCTGGATTTTTTATCAGCTGAATCGCACCAGATATTGGCAAGAGTAGTCGTGTAGATTTTGGCTGGTTTTGGGTTTTGCAATTCCTCGAATTTTCGGGCTACATTTGTGGGCATAAGTTTCGTAACCATCAAGATAATATCAAGTATGAAATGGCTATTACCTATACTGGCTGGAACGATGGTCTCGATTTCATGCCAGCAGGTCGGCACGTTGCTTATTTTTTTGTCGTGAATACCCCAGTCCAAAGTTTCACGATCAATGACCGCAAATACGGTGGTATCGCTGGAAACGGAAGTGTCAGTGGGTATTTCTGTAAAATTGTGTATTTTACTGCTGTTGCAGTCTTTCCCATTTATTACCTGATGAAAACAGCCAATTCGTCCATTATTTACTGAGCCGTAGATATCCTGGTTCGGATGATTGTCCGAAAATACCAACAAGGCTCGGCTATTAGCAGTAAAAACCCGATAATCCTGTTGTTCAAGCGCCGATAAAAACAAACCCCCCGACAATGTGATTGCAGTTAACAGGTAAGCTATTTTTCGGGGTATGGCAGTGAGTGCAGCCCCTGCAATAATGGCGATTGGAGCCAGAAACAAGGTTATGTAATTGGATTGTTTCATGGCAAACCTAAGGGGCGCGAGGGAAACAGGGAAAAATGAGAGCACGACCAGCAGCGATACCAGCCAAAATATAGCATATTTGAGGCCATCCTTGCCTCTGGTCAGAGTAGTCGAGTTGCTGAAAGTCGGTATAGCCAGCAGGGCAAGCAATGGTGTTAACCAGGTATGTTTAATATCAAAAAAGAGGTATTTAAAATAATACAAGGGGCTATCCTCATACCTACTGGCATCATGGAGTCCCCGTTTCATCTGGCCCATAACCGTCGTAATTGCGTGCAGTGGATCTCCGGCAATAAACTCCATTAATGCAAAATGTGTCAGGAGCATGACCAGTGCACCTGACACAAGATATAACCATATCCATTTTATTTTTCTGATAAAAATGGGATAGAGTAGGAAAGTGAAAAATGTCACACTGACCAGTTCTTTAACCCAAAATACACAACCTAGAAATATCCCAGTCAAAAAGTACATGCGCCTGCTTGATTCTAGCTCAGCTTTGTAAAACGACACAAAGCTGAGCGTCAGAAACATGGAAACTACCGGGTCCGCATGTAATCGCGTTGAAACGGCGACATGCAGTGGTAGAAATGCAAGAAGCAGGGCCGAAAACAAGGCTGCCTTGTGATTGATGTATTTCCATGAAAATAGAAAAACCAGACTGATTTCGACAAGGGAACATAGCAACGGCCACAGATTTGCTGTGAACATATTTAAACCAAATAGATAAATAAACAAACCTGAAGGAATGTTGTATCCATAACGTAAAGCGCCATTGTAATTGGAACTGGACCAATGCCAGTTAGTGACATCCAATGATCGTATCAGGTATACAACCTCATCCGATCCGAATTCTCCATTGAAGAAAAAAATCCTTATAAACAATGAGAAAAGAAGTATTAAAGACAAAATTAAAACGCCGTTTTGTTGCTTTTCTGCTATTGGATAGAGGGTCATCTGGGGGGTGTTCCTTAAGAAATATAATCATCTCGAATTTCAATGCGGATTCGCGCATTCAAGTTCGACATATGTTATTTGATCTTGTATTGTCACAAATTGCGCTGATCCAGCCACTCTTCCAGCATCACGATTACCCACAGCATTTTACCGAAATAGGTGGCGTGTTCGGTCATGTGCTCGGCGCGGATTTGGTCAATATAAGCGGGTTGTATCCAACCCCGCTTTTTGAAGTCGGACAAACGATCCTCTATCCTTTCGCGCAACGGGGCATAATCCCGCGCCCATATGCCAAAGGGCAAGCCGAAGCCATGTTTGCTCTTGTTGATGATTTCATCCGGCAGGTAGCCCTTTAAGGCCTGTTTGAAAAACCAGCGCAAATATTGCCCTTTTACCTTCCAGTCCGGCGGCACTTCACCCGAAAAGGCCACCATGGCATCGTCCAGTAGCGGATAGCGCACCTCGATTCCGGCAGCTTCAGTCATGCCATTGACCTTCCTTAAATCGTTATCTGCCAGCGTGAATTTGAGATCCAGATGCAACATGCGGTTGATGTAGGAACGAGATTCGGTACGGTCATATGCGTCCTTGAGCATGGCGACGGGCATATGAGGATTGATGTTTGCCAGAAAATCCACAGTGAACATCTGCTCTAGCGGTTGGCGGTAGGTGTAGTTGTATGATTCCATGCGCTCCGGTAAGGGGGTATTTGCCTGGCGCAGATAACTCTGTAGTTTTCTGGAAGGTGGCAAGCGGTCAAGTCCGGGCAGTGCGGCAAACGGTTCGATGAGGCCGTGGCGTAGTGAGGCGGGCAAGGTATGGTAAGTCTCAAATATTTTCTGTTTCGCATAGCGCGCATTGCCACCGAAAATCTCATCGCCCCCGTCACCGGCCAGCATTACACGATAGCCGTCCGCATGAGCCATCTTTGCGCAAAAATAAGTCGGTACGGCAGATTCGTTGGCAAACGGTTCGTCGTACTGTCGTGCGATGACGGGCAGGGTGTCGAGAATATCCTGGGGCTTCAGATAGTACTCGCGCATATCAAGGCCGAAACGCTTGGCCGCGATGCGCGCGTATGCCATTTCATCAAAGCCTTCGGCAGAAAAGCCGATCGAATAAGTGCGTGCAGGTTTGCCGCGTAATTCGCTGAGAATACCCGCTACCGTGGAACTGTCAGTGCCACCGGAGAGAAAAGCGGCGGCTGACTCGTCGTCAGCTGAACGTCCGACGCTTTCCCTGAGTATTTTATGGAATCGTTGCGACATCGGTTCAAAGTCTTTGCGTGGCTGGTCGCGATAGCGCAGATGCCAGTAGAAGTTGCGCTCAAGCTGGCCATTTTCAAACCAGGCATATTGCCCCGGCAACAGTTTTTCCACGTTCTGAAAAATTGTGCCAGGCGCGGGTACGTCAAAAAAATAAAAGTAGTTGTATAACGCCTGAGCGGAAATTTGTGTACCCACCTCGGGATGGGCGGCCACGGTGTCGGCACGGCTGGCAAAAACAAGATTGTTGCCTGAGGTTGAAAATGCCAGCGAGTGCACGCCGATCCGGTCTATTGCGAGCAGCGCGGTATTGGCATGGCTGTCTATCACGACCAGGGCAAACGGCCCGCTGATTTTTTGCAGGGCATCACGACCGAACTGCCGCCAAAGTATCAGGAATTGCTGCGCGGTGGAGGTGGTCGGCGCGCCACCATCAATACGGGGTTGACCAATCAAGATGACATGCAGATTCTGCTCATCTGCGAGGCTATGGGGATTGTCGGTGGCCAGCGCGCAGTTGCCATGGATAGAGGAGGTTATTTCATCAGTGCGCGTGTGAGCCGTTTTACCCATGGAAACTAGCAATTCTGTGTTGTTATGTGTTTTTGTCTCGCCGAGGCTGAGCCATCCCCAAAGTTTATTCATGTTTTTTTCCGTGTATTCATTATTCTTCCCCAAATTGGCGGGGAAATTCACCTTGCTGGAGAAAATCATACCGTTTACTCGTGACGTTGGCGCACTAATTACAGAAATATACCAACAAAATGTTAAAATCACTGCATGAATACCAACTCCATCACGATTTCCTCCACACCCGCGCTGGGTAAACAGGTTTTGGTTGTCATCGGCATGCATCGCAGCGGTACTTCCGCAAGTACAGGAGCGTTGCAATGTGTTGGTGTAGAACTCGGGGAAAAACTTTACTCGGGGCATCGTGACATCAATGCCAAGGGGTATTTCGAGCATAGTGATATTGCCGATACCAACGATGAGGTCATATTGAGACTGTGCCCAGTGATGTGTAACAGATTTGGTTTGAACGCTTAATATGATAGAAAAAATGCCTAAAGTATCCGTAATTATTCCAAGTTTCAATTGCGAGCTGTACATAGCGGAGACCATTAATAGTGTTCTGAACCAGTCGCATAAGAATATTGAGTTGATCGTGGTGGATGATGGATCATCTGATCGTACTCGGGAAATTGTCGCCTCATTCGGTCCGCAGGTGAGGTTGATCGCACAGCCTAATTCAGGGCGGTGTGCCGCGCGCAATCGCGGGATACGGGAGGCCAGAGGCGAATATATTTGCCTGCTGGATCATGATGATTACTGGTTTTTTGATAAGATCGAGCGGCAACTGACTGAATTTAAAAGACATCCGGAAGCAGGGGGTGTCTATAGCAACTATATTATTTGGCATCGTGATGTTGTCGGGCAGTTTCCTGTGCCAGACAGCATCGATCTGACTAACTATTCAGACGGCATTGATGAAGAATTATCAGGCTGGATTTATCACCAGTTTTTGATCAATATTTACATGTTGACCAGTGCGGCCATGTTTCGCGTGGAGGTGTTTGAAAGGTGTGGAGTTTATGACGAGTCGTTACCTTACAGTGAGGATTGGGAGCTTTGGTTGCGAATTTCCAGGGAATATCCTCTTATCAAGTTGAATCGTCCTACGACACTTTATCGTCAGCATCCTCAACAGGGTAACCGCGTTATGCGGGAAATTGATTACCGGATCGAGCTGTTGTCGAAGGCAGCAGAAAAGTGGGGGTTGTGCAGCCGTGATGGTCGTTGCGTGACGCATCGACAATTCATGAATCAATTGGCTTCATACCACATGAGTTTTGCGCTATGCCATCTGCGTGATGGGAAAAGAAGTATTGCCATCCGTTCTTTCATCAAAGCCTGGTTTGCCCGTCCGATGAAACTGAAATATCTGGCTTATCTCTTAGCCGCAATGTTGGGCTGGAAGCCGAAATGGTGAGGCCAGTCAAAGTACCTTATTTAACTTTCAACTACGCAATATGGGTTGTTGAGGTAACTGGTGCAGTGAATTTTATGAGGCTCGGTGGCTCTGGTTTTAACTGGCTGTGTTCAGGAAATTTTTCATGAGCACTAATCAAGACAATACCGAAATTATATCCAGGGTCTTGTCGGGTGCGCGTTGGGCGATGATGATCAGGCTGGCGGCACAGGCTGTCAGTTGGTTGAGTACCATCATTGTTGTTCGCTTCATCAGTACTCATGATTATGGACTTAATGCAATGCTGGAAGCGCCAATGGGATTGCTGTTTTTGCTCAGCACCTTTGGTCTGGATATGGCGCTGGTTCGTGTAAAAAACGTCAGCAATGACGAGTTACGTAGTGTGTTTGGCTGGTTGTTGGTGGTGAATGGACTTCTTTTTCTTGCTTACTTCTTTGGTGGCACCTTGCTCGCTGCCTATTTTAAAGAGCCTAGGCTTGAATTGTTATCCAGAGCGCTAGCCTTTGTTTTTTTGCTGGTGCCTTTCAGGGTGATACCTGATGCGCTCTTGGATCGTGAACTCAAGTTCAAGCTCAAAGCTTCCGCTGAGTTGATTTCAAGCGTTGTTACCACTGTAGTTACACTGATACTTGCTGTCATGGGCGCAGGTATATGGGCGTTGGTAGATGGGATGTTGGTAAATCGTTTTCTTTTGGCAGTGTTGTTGATGAGTTTGCAACCATGGATAGTTAAACCATCGTTCAAGTTTTCCATCGCACGCGGGATGATCGCATTTGGTGGCACCATGGCGCTGGCTACTGCGGTTGCGACTGTTGGCAATATGCTGCCGGTATGGATTGCTGGCCCAAAACTGGGTGCGGAAACGCTGGGGGTTTTCGCAGTTGCCATGTCATTTGCCTTGTTGCCGCTTACCAAGATCATGCCCGTGCTTATTCCAATTATCTTTCCCGCATTTGCCAAATTTCAGGGGCAGCCTGTTGCAGTGGCACACTACCTTGAAAAAACCCTCGAAATCTCCAGTCTCGTGCTGCTCCCAGTCATGGTAGGTATGGCCTGCGTAGCCGAAGAGTTCGTCATGGTGGTGCTGGGTGAACAGTGGGAGTTGACTGTTGTCCCGCTGGCACTATTGTCGCTGGTTGTGCCGTTCAGAGCAGTGGCATCCCTGTTAAGACAAGTGCTAGGAGGTATTGGGTTTGCTCGTACTACATTGATATCCGTTGTGATCTACCTGTTGATTTTCCTGCCTCTGGTTATGTTGGGTTCCAATTATGGTATTTTAGGAGTTGTTTTGGCGGTGATTGTGACCGAGCCGATAGTGACCCTTGCCACGATACGGTTGAGTAAACATGCGATAGATACCTCATTTTCTAAAATATTATTCCGTTTGCGCCCGGCCGTCATTTCCTCGGCTATCATGGCCGCAGGTGTGCTGGGTGTAAAAGGATTGTTGCATCAAAGTGAGCTGATACGCCTCGTCTTTGAGGTGTTTGCTGGTCTGGTGATTTATGTGGCTGTCTTACGGGTATTTTTTAACAGTCATTTGGATGCTGCCTTGAGATTGCTGTTAGGGAAATCACCTGTTTGAATAGGCGACAGCATTGTTCGGCCATTTATTTTATTATTTAGAGATGATTCCTCTTGTGAACTTATGTATTTCGAAAAATGGATAGCATGACCGCGCCGCGTAAAGCCGCCCTCCTTGGCGCATTCGATCGATTCAATTACGGTGATTTGTTGTTCCCTATTGTGGTGAGTAACGAAATTTATAGGCATAGCGAGTCTACTGAAGTTGCCATTCATGCTCTTATCGAAAGTGACTTTTCGCGCTACGGCGCGCTAAAAACGGACTCTTTAAAATCGTTGCTCCGAAAGGATGCGCTCCACCCGGGTGATGTGGTGATTTTTGCGGGTGGCGGCACGATAGGGGTAGACTGGACTTATATGCATGCCAACCTACTGGGGCGGAATGGTAATCTTGTGCTTTACTACCTCAGGTGTCTCGTGGGCGATGTGGTGCTAGACAGGATGAGTCGGTACTATTTTGGCGCACGTTCCCCCTTCCCATGGGTCGCTGGGCCGGAGGATTTTGCAGTTCCACTGAAGGTGGCATATAACGCTGTAGGCGGATCGGAATTCGCTAGTCTCTCTACATCAGTTCAGGCGCGGACGTTGGAAAGGCTGGGAAAGGCAAGCTATTTGTCGGTGCGTGATGCCGAGACCAAGCGGTTATTCGCACCTGTTGAACACAAGGTGGCTGTGGATTTGGCACCGGATTCCGCGATTTTGATGTCCGAGCAGTTTCCGGTTTACTGGTTGAAGGAACAGGTTTCAACTCAGCTGAGTGCCGAGATTAATGAAGGGCCTTATGTTTGTTTTCAGGCCAACGTCGCCTATGCACAACAGCATGAGGATCGTATCATCGCTGCACTCGAAGTCATCTACGAGCAGCATGGGTTGCGCGCATTGTTGTTACCGATAGGTCGTTATGTGGGGTTGGACGATCAGATTGCGCTGAGTAAAATTTTGTTGAAATTGCGCACACCAGCAGCAATCATTAGCAGTGAGGCATCAATATGGGAAATCATGATGGTCATCGCTCGCGCCTCATTGTTTCTTGGCACTAGTCTGCACGGCAACGTAACGTCCCAGTCATTTGCGGTGCCGCACCTTGGCTTGAGTGACAGACCGTGCAAACTCGATTATTACCTAGGGACATGGGATATTCCTGAACAGTCACGGTGTGTCCGGCTTGAGGAGGTGAGTATTCAAGTGGGCATTTCTCTTGCAATCACTGACGCGGTGCGTCAAAAAAAACGCGCCGAGTTGATTACTCTGGCACATCAGAATTTTACAAAAATGGCTCGTGCTTGTGAGATTGACTGGCGTTGAGGGGTGGTACTACGGACAGAAGCGGCAATAGGGATTGGATTTGGCAGATTGATCTGTGGCTGAGTTTTGAACTGCACTTTCAGGCATCGGAGTAGATGTGGTGGTTTGATCGGGCGGGTTGGACGTGGCGTTGCCATTACTTATTTCAAGCGGATGAGTTGCTGCGCTTTGCTGTGCAGATTCGTTTGTTTTAGCAAGTGGGACTTTGTAGCTGTCGTCCAGTTTTTTTATCTTGAAGATAAAAAAATCTGCATTCTTTTTGTTGGTTTTGATTAACCCCTGTTCGTAATACCTTATTGCGCTGCTCTTGTCGCCGACCTTTTGATAATAATCCCCTAACTTGGCATATGTGGCTGAGTAGTCAGGTTTTATCTGAGTGAGTTGAAGCAGTGTGGCGAGTGCTTCTGGATCACGTTTTGCCTTGAATAATATCCTAGCTTTGGTGATGTAAATCTCCGGTAGCATCGCGAAAGTCAAGGGTGCTTTGTCCATAACATATTTGATGTTGTCGAGCATTCTCGGAAAATAATTGCTATGGTTTTCATCATTCAACGCCCAGCAATAGTGATGTAGGTGAGTGTAGGTGTGTCCGTAAATCGCAACGTAATCTGCAATAGGCTTTGGATCATGGCTGACATCGCGAGTCACTTGTGTGCCTTTGCAATAAGCGGGTAATGCGGCCAGTTCTGTCATGTCTGAAATTTCACCATGGGGTCCCATGGCCCAAGCTGCCGGACTGAGCAGTGCGAGCAGTAGGGTGCAAATGACCTTCATCTTCGCGCTATGGGTTTGGTTCATTTTCTCAACCATTCAATCGTACGTTTGCCGACCTCATCTCGCCATATTTGGCTGGAAAAGGTATGGTTGGCTGCTTTAAGCATCCAGCGTGTGATTCTGGCGGATGCGCAGGTTTTTTTCCAGTGTTTGTCGCGTTGTGTCAAGGCAATGAATTCCTGCGCGACCAGGTCATTGCCGCTGAGTACCAGCAATGTTTTGCCTTGAAATTTTTGCAAGCCATGCAACATTCGCTCAATGTAGCCGGGTCTGCCGTGCCGCAGGTCGCCGGGTTTGTTGTTGTCGGCACTGACCACGCTTTGCGCGGATTGCTTCAGGTCGCCCACAGACTGGCCCAGGTTGACTTTGCCGGTCAACAATTTTGTCCAGAAAGCGCGTTGGGTCAAACGGGTCAGGTAATAATATTTGAGCTGTGCGCGGGCAGCACCCGCCTCGGTGTGTACCCAGGGGTTGAGCAGGATCAGACGGCTGACGCGCTCATCGGTGTATGCGTAAAGCAGTGCGGATGAGGCTGCATCGCACAGTCCCCAGATCGCTACGCGGCGCAGGTCTGGAACACGCACGAAAAAAGCGTTGATCGCCGCGCGTATGTCTTCATTCACCGTCTCGAAGGTTTGTGGCTCTCCCTCGCTGTCGCCCATGCCTCTGTAATCAAATCGCATCGCAGCGATGCCCTGTGCGGCAAGCTGGCGTGCAAGCAGGGTGAATTGGCGGTGGCTGCCCGCACGATATTGCGGTCCGCCGACCAGAATGAGGATGCCTGTATCGGCGGGCATCTCCGGTTGGCTGGCGATACCCGTTAACCGGCAACCGGCGCAGTCGAAGAGGAAGGCTTGTTCGGTATAGTTCATCGTGTCGTTGCCGCTATCAGGGCGGGGCATTCGGTGATTTCCTGCGTCAGCCAGAAGGGGTCTCCAGCCAGCGTGCGTGTCTGCACCTTCACGCCTGCTGTTCGCCAGCCCTCAACGATGCGTTGATTTGCAGGCGACGGGAGGTCACTCGCTTCGAGTCCGAGTTCCAGCCACAACACCTCGCAAGGCGGAGGCATATCGGCCAGTTTCAGGCGCTCAAGATCATCAGCTATCGTGCTGTTTAACCCATAGCCGCCCACTTCGATGCTATTTCCTGTTTTTAAAAGGGCGCGCAATTGCTTGGTGCCGTTCTGTGCCTGCCCCTGGCTTAACATTTCACTGGCCAGTTTGATGCGCAGAAACTGGTTCAGGTATTGCTCACCATTGACGACGGGTTGCCAAAGCAATAACTGTTCAATGTCGGGCAGTGTGCTTGCCAGTTCAACCGCCAGACTGGCACCAATTCGTAGCCCCCACAGGCTGACTGGGGTCGCGTGTCTGGACGACAGCCAGTCATGGGCGCGACGCGCATCGTTTAACCATGCTTGCCAAGTTGCATCAGCAAAATCCCCCGAACTGTCGCCGCAGCCGGTTAAATCAACTTGCAGCACGGCATAACCTGCTAGCGCGAAGTGGCGAGCCTGCAACGCGGCCATGCGCCGCGATTTGTGCATTTCTTCGGCGAACGGGTGTAAGTAAAGTACGCCGCCTTTGGGGGGGGTAGTGGCTGGGTAAAGATGAAGGCAGAACAGCGAACCATGCTCATCGTCGAGAAAGAAGGGTTCTATCTCAAAGCTCGCCTGGCTCATGGTCAATGGTTAAGTTTCAGTTCGACAAATTCGACCAGACTACCCAGCGTGGCAAACGTATCAGCACTGATTTCGTCGTCGTCAACCGTAAAGCCGAAGTGTTCTTCCAGTGCGGTGAGGATGGCGACTACGGCCATTGAATCGAGTTCGGGTAATGCGCCTAGCAGCGGTGAGCCTGGGGTGAGTGCATCGGCACGCGTGCCGAGCTGTAGCGATCTGGCCAGCAGGTTTTTTACATCAGACAGAATATTCATGGCATTTAGGGGCATAAAATTAAAAAGGCATCGACTATGCGATAATGCAGCATCTCCAAGTGTATTCTATTTTATATAAATTCGTCACTGTGAATCATTGCGATCATTCCCCGTCTGAAGTCGAGTTCTATCCTATGGAGGCCGATGGCACGGACTATCCGAACGCTGTATTGCCCATTTTGCCGCCGACATCGTTGGCCGCATGGTCAGTTTGCCGAGAGGTTGAGCCGGGTTCGGTCTTTTTGAAAGGGACCGCGTCGTTCACGCAAGGCCGTTATGCCCTGTTCGAAGCGATGCAGCGCGCCGGTGTGATGGCGGGTACAGTTGTGCTGTTGCCTGCCTTTCACTGTCGTTCCATGGTGGAACCGGTGTTGTTGCTCGGTGCGGCAGCCTGTTTTTATCCGGTGTGTGCGGACTTGCGTCCTGATTTCACAGCGCTGCCCTTATTGTGGAGGGAAGGAAAGCCGGCAGTCGTTATGGTGTTGACGCACTATTTTGGTTTTCCAAATGCGCTGGATGAGGCAGAGCGGTTTTGTGCGCGTCACGGCATTGTGCTGATTGAAGACTGTGCGCATGCGTTTTACGGTCAGGCTGGCGGGCGATTGCTGGGGTCTGTGGGGCGTTATGCGGTTGCCAGTCCGTGGAAGTTTTTGCCCGTGCGCGATGGTGGCCTGCTGCATGATAATACCGAGGTTGGCCTGCCGCGTGGTATTGAGCAGTCCTGGCTCGCTGAAATCAAGGCGGTCGCAGCGATGCTGCAAACGGGGTTGCAGCGCCTCAGGCCTCGTTGTGTTTTGCCGCTTATCGATTCGCGGGCACTGGCGGCGCAAGCCCGCTTGATTTTCCACCACAAGGTTAAAACCACCGGCTTTAGCCGGTTAGCTTTAGCTGCGATAATGCGCTTTCTGAATGGAGGCGGACATGGACTACAGGCACGGAAGCCATACAGTATTTCAAATTGAGTATCACTTTGTGTGGGTAACGAAATATCGGTACAAAGTGCTGACAGGAGAGGTTGCGGACCGAGTGCGAGCACTGGTTAGAGAAACCTGTGAAGCGTTTGAAATTCGGATAATAAGCGGAGTGGTGAGCAAGGATCATGTGCATATTCTGGTCAGTAGCCCGCCGACGATTGCGCCAAGCGAGATTATGAGGCGCATCAAGGGACGAACATCGAGCAAGCTATTTGAAGAGTATTCGCACCTGAAAAAGAGATATTGGGGCAGGCATTTTTGGGCGCGAGGCTATTTTTGCGCCACGGTAGGCCAAGTGACGAAAGAAATGATTGAGCAGTATTTGGAGAATCACTTTGAGCCAAGAGAGAACGATAATTTTCAAATGGAACCGGATTAGGACGCATCGTTCAGGCGATGCGTATCAGGACTTTCAGTCCGTATTTCAAACCCACCGGCTTTAGCCGGTGGTTGTTTAGTGATTTTATGCGAAATAAAATTTTCATCTCGCGGACTTCAAAAAATGAAACGGGGCAGGGCAGGAGAGAATAATGCCGGTGAGAGAGAAAATTTCTGCCGATGAGCGCGACGGTCTGAAATTGCGAAGTCCGCAACATATTGAAAGTAAAGGGGAACGTGCGGGGTTCGCACAAAGAAAAATGTCCAACTGAGAACAGTTGGACATTTAAATTGGTGGAGGCGGGGGGAATTGAACCCCCGTCCGCAAGCACTCTACAGGCAGTTCTACATACTTAGCCTGACTGTTTGATTTAATCCCGGACACGCCAGTCGGCGGGCTGGTACGGGACTAGTCACCTTGGTTTTAGCTTCGTGCAAAGTGACCCTGCACGACACGATTCTGTGTAGATTACCTCACTCATCTCAGCCTTTCCCACGGTAAAATCTACCGAGGATAAACGGCCTTGAGCCACTCCACAGACAGCGTGGTGTGAGGTCTAGCTGCCTTAAGCAGCTAAAGCGTAGTTTTCGTCGTTTGCGACTAGTTTTTTCCAGCTGATTTACGAGGTTGCGGGTCCTCGGTATGCCCTACTCTGCTTTGCAACCCACGTCGAAGCCAAGTCGCCCCCCGGTTGGTTTTGTTGCTCTCGCTGCAAAACGCCAGCGATTGTAGCAGGTTCAGAGCGAGATCAAGTCGAGAAGTTCAATGGGATGGGTAATTTTTGCCTGCGCGCCCCAATTTTCAAGTTGGGCATCGGCGCTGATATAGCCGTAAGCTGCGATAACACCGCGCATGGCGGCGGCGTTGGCGGCTTGCATGTCGCGCAGGTCGTCGCCCAGGTACAGGCAATGTTCGGGGGCGATGCCGATGATTTCGCAGGCTTTGAGCATGGGTTCGGGGTGGGGCTTGGCATTTGCGCAGCTGTCGCCGCTGATTAAACAGGCCGCGCGGGAGGCCATGCCCAGGGCTTGCATCAGCGGTTGGGTGAAGCGGTGCGGTTTATTGGTGACGATACCCCACGGCAGACCGCGTTGCTCCAGCCCTTCAATCAGTGCATCCATGCCGTCAAACAATTTCGTTCGCTGGCATATATGCTGCGTGTAGTAATCAAGAAAAATATTGCGCAGTGCGGCAAATTCAGGCATGTCGGGCGTAACGTTCATGCCCGTTTTCAGTAATCCTGGCGAGCCGTGCGAGGCCTGCGGGCGCAACACTTCCAGCGGCAGCGGCGGCAGGTTGCGGCTTGCGCGGACATGATTGAGTGCGGCGGCTAAATCCGGCGCGGTATCGGCAAAAGTGCCGTCCAGATCGAACAGCACGGCTTTAACACGGACGGATTCTGCATTCTGCATCCCGCATCCTGCATCCTGTTTATTCACGACGGCAGGCGACCATATAGTTGATGTCGGTATCTTTGCCCAGTGCGTAAATTTTGCTGAGCGGGTTGTAGCTCAGGCCGATCAAGTCCGTGACGTTCAGTCCGGCATGACGGCAGGATTGTGCGAGTTCGGAAGGTTTGATGAATTTGGCGTAGTCATGCGTGCCGCGCGGCAGCAGGTTCAGCACATATTCCGCGCCCAGTATCG
>Ga0210021_1002384_pt1 | contig 16287 bp, 14 predicted proteins | sample CryGeymeta201517_FD_183981 | JGI IMG/M metagenome (GOLD analysis project Ga0210021, IMG submission 183981) | Groundwater microbial communities from Crystal Geyser aquifers in Utah, USA - Crystal Geyser metaG 2015-17 (SPAdes) (version 2) | ecosystem: Environmental > Aquatic > Deep subsurface >... | reverse complement strand
GCCAGTACCTCACCCGTTTGCACGTCGAGCACCACCACGCTACCGGCCTTGGCCTTGTGCTGCAACACCGCTTCCTTGATCGTCTGAAAGGCAAAAAACTGCACCTTGCTATCGATGCTGAGCTGCAGGTCCTGGCCATCGATGGGGGCTATCTGTTCGCCGACGTCTTCGACCACCTGACCCATGCGGTCCTTGATGACACGACGCGAGCCATCGCGCCCGCCGAGGTCTTTGTTAAAGGCCAGTTCCATGCCCTCCTGCCCCTTGTCCTCCACGCTGGTGAAACCGACCACGTGCGCTGACGCCTCACCGTCGGGGTACTGGCGTTTGTATTCCTTGCGCTGGTGGATACCCTTCATCTTCAAGGCGTCTATCTGTTTGGCAACCGACTCATCGACCTGGCGTTTGAGCCAGACAAAGCTCTTGTCTTCGTTCTCCAGCTTTTTGTTCAGTTCGGCCACCGGCATGTCCAGCAGCCGGGCAAGCTTTTTGAGCATCAGCGGGTTGCGGTTCACCTCGTCAGGAACGGCCCAGATGCTGGGTACCGGAATGCTGCTGGCCAACACCACACCATTGCGATCAAGAATGCGCCCCCGATTGGCCGGCAGCGCCAGGGTACGCATGAAACGCACCTCACCTTTCATCAGGAAAAACGCGTTGGCAATGACCTGGATGTAAACAGCACGACCGATAAGCGCGGCAAACGCCAGTGCCATGAACGCCACAATGAACTTGCTGCGCCAGACCGGTGTTGGGCTGGCCAACAAGGGGCTCGAGTTGTAAGTGATGCTGCGGCTCATTGGGAGGCGCTGGCGGTATGCGCCACATAAACGGTAATGGCAGGATTGACCGGACGCATCTGCAACCGGGTGCGCGCGAGCATTTCGATGCGTGCTGACGTGGCTTGGGCGCGTTTTTCAAGCTGCAGCCGTTCGGTGTCGACTTCCAGCTTGTGCGCCTGTGCGCGGGCGCGGTCCAGCTCGGCATAGAGCTGGCGTGACTCGTACTGAACGTTGACCAGGTACAACGCGCTGAGCACCACCAACAGCAACAAAAACAGGTTCAGCCGCATCATGCCTGCGTCTCCAGCGGCACCGCGGTGCGCTCGGCCACGCGCATCACGGCGCTGCGCGCGCGCGGGTTGGCCGCCACCTCGGCGGCGCCTGGCTTGACGCGCCCGCACGCTTTGAGGAGCAACGCGCTCGGCGCAGCAAAGGGCGTACGCCGGTCAAACACCTCTTTGGCGTGCCGCGCAATGAACTGCTTGACGATACGGTCTTCGAGCGAATGAAAGCTGATCACCACCAAGCGCCCTCCCGGCTTGAGCACCTTGAGCGACGCAGCTAACGCCTGTTGCAGCTCTTCAAGCTCGGCGTTGATGAAAATCCGAAAAGCCTGAAATGTGCGCGTTGCAGGGTCCTTGCCCGGCTCGCGGGTTTTGACCGTGTCAGCCACGAGCTGGGCCAGTTCAGCGGTGGAGACAAGGGGGCCCCGCGCCTGTCGGCGCGCAACAATCGCCTTTGCAATGGAGCCAGCAAACCGTTCTTCGCCATAGTCACGAATCACCTCCGTTATTTGTTCGACCCCCGCCTGCGCCAACCAATCGGCCACGCTGTCGCCGCGCGTGGTGTCCATGCGCATGTCCAACGGGCCGTCCTGCCTGAAACTAAAGCCACGCGCCGGGTTGTCCACCTGCGGTGAGCTGATGCCCAAATCCATCAACAAACCAGACACACTGGCCGCGGGCAAATCATCCAGGTGGCGAAAGCTCTGATGGCGAATGGAAAAGCGGGGATCTGAGATGGTGGTCGCCTCAGCCAGCGCTTCAGGGTCTTTGTCAAAGGCAATCACACACGCCTGCTGCGGCAGGCGTGACAGCAGCAGCCGACTGTGGCCACCACGGCCAAACGTGGCATCGACAAAAACCGGAGCGTCTGCGGGACTGGATGAAGATGGCAACGCACCGAGCAAGGCGTCGACCGCCTCACCCAATAAAACGGTGGTGTGTGTCCATGCGCTTTGCACCGCGGGCCTTCAGAAAGCAAAGTCTTTGAAGACATCGGGCATCTCGCCCTGCATGGCCTGCGCTTCCTGCGCGTCGTAGCTGGCCTTGTCCCACAGCTCAAAATAGCTGCCCATGCCTAGCAAGACGGCCTCTTTGGTCAGGCCAGCAGCCGCGCGCAATTCTGGTGAGACCAACACCCGGCCGGTGGCGTCCATGTCGACGTCCATGGCGTTGCCCAAAAAGATGCGCTTCCACCACTGCGCTGACATTGGCAGTGTGGCCAAGCGCTCACGAAATTTTTCCCACTCGGGGCGGGCAAAAATCATCAGGCAACCGTGCGGATGTTTGGTGATGGTCAATTGGCCAGCGGCGGTGGCGCTGAGCACGTCACGATGCCGGGTCGGCACCGATAGCCGCCCCTTGGCATCCAGACTCAATGACGAAGCCCCTTGAAACACCGATCGCACCCCTGGTTTGTTGAATTGGTTTGGCAAGCCGCAAAAAAGCACTTTTCACCACAAAATTGCACTTTTTTGCACTGTATCAGCAAATTCAGGCGATGCAAGCCCCTTTTAAACAATTTTTTACAATGAAATCAACGACTTAGAAGCGATTTTTGAGCCTATTTTTGGTCAAAAATCGTTCTAAATGAAGCACTTAGAGAGTGCTCTGAAAGTGATGGGTGAAGATTTGAGGTGGCCACGGAGCTCAGCGTGTGCCCCGACAGAAATCCTCTACGCACGGCAGGGCGACTGGGTCAGGCGCGCGCGGTTTTGGGGGCAAATCACCCTGCCTCAACGGTACGGGTGATGACGTATGTTGACCAATGCTGGGCGTTCCTCCAGGCATCCCTGAAACTTGGCTTGGTGGCCCCCGTTTCAGTCACCCTGTTCATACCGATCGGTCTGATACCTGTGAGTCCCTAGGCAGATCAAGCCAGAACGTAGAGCCCAAACCCGGCGTGCTATCCACGCCAATCTCGCCATGCATGGCCTCCACCAGTCGCTTTGACAAAGCCAGCCCGAGACCTGTGCCGCTGCTGTTGTATCCGGTACTCGACTCTAAACGTTCAAAGGGTCTGAACAACCGGGGCAGATCCTCGCTGGCAATGCCAATGCCCGTGTCGCGCACGCTAATTCGCATGTGCCGCTTGCCAATTGGGGCAGACCGCACCACGAGGTCACCGCCAACACGGTTGTATTTAACGGCGTTGGACAAAAAGTTGAGCACGACCTCCTTGAATCGCAATTGATCAGCCTGAACGACGCCATCAGGGTGCAATTCCAGCCTAATGGTGATACCACGCTCCATGGCCAGCGGCTGAATCTGCCTGACGCAGGCTTCGATCACTGGTGTGATGGAAATGTCCTCGAGCTTGACGTCCAACTTTCCAGCTTCGATTCGGCTCAAATCCAGCACTTCGTTGACAAGCTCGAGCAGGTGGTATCCGGCAAGCAGCATCTCATCCAAACTGTCGAGTTGGCTTTCCGTAAGCGATTGCTCTGGGTCGGTTTTCAGAAATTGTCCAAAACCTAGGATTGCGTTCAATGGCGTGCGCAATTCGTGACTCATCTGCGACACAAAAACAGACTTGGCGGCGTTGGCCTTTTCGGCTTCTTGCTTGGCCTGAAGCAGTTCAGCTGTACGCGCTTCGATCTCAGTTTCCTGTTCTCTGTTGAGTCGCAAAAGTTCAAGTTCTGCAATCTTGCCAGCGGTAATGTCTTGCACTGCGCCAACGGAGCGCAAAGGCTTTCCATCGGAGTCGAACGTCGATGTGCAAGTCTCTCGCACCCATTTGATTCGGCCATCGGTCATGCATAGCCGGTGCACAATTTCATAAGGGGCTTGGGTGATTAATGAATTTTTGTAAGCATGGTCCACGGCTTGTCTGTCGTCGGGGTGAATCATCTCGAGAAACGCTTCGTAGGATGCTTTGAAATGTGCTTGATCGCGCTCGAAAATTCTGAAAATCTCGTCAGACCATGTCAGTTCATTTGTGACGAGGTCAAGCTCCCAACCGCCAATCTTGGCCATCCGTTGCACTTCTGCCAGGCGCGCTGACTTGGCTTTGAGTCGCTGTTCCAGGATGAGACGGCGTGACAGATTCTGACCAACTGCAAGCAAGCCCGAGACGTTACCCTGCTCATCGCGTAAGAGCTGGTCATGCCATTCAATCGGCACCTCGTCGCCGTTGCGCTTGACAATGGGGTTGATGTTGCCGGACGCCGACACGCTGCCCAAAGAATTTTGAAACATGACGCGGATGGTGTCCTGGTCGCGCGTTGGCAACAGGGTGCTGAACCACTCTTTTCCCTTGACATCCTTGAGCAGGTAGCCAGTGATGTCCTCAAAGCAACGGTTGACATATTGAATCATTCCTTGGGTATCGAGCAGCAGCACGATCATCGGCATCGTTGCCAGCAGACTATTGGAGAAATCACGCGCTTGGCGCAAGAGTTCGTTTGCGTTGCGCAGTTGTTGCGATTTCAATTTATCGTCTGTGATGTCGATAAATGACGCCATCATGCAAACAGGCTCGCCGGCAGTGTTCCTAACCAAATGCGCCGACAATTTCAGATCAAAAAACAGATGATCCTTCGTCTTGCTCACGATTTCACCCTGCCAGCTACCGTCGCGGCCCAGTGCGTCAATCACCGCCTGCGCAGCTTGAGGGTCCTGCCAAAACTCAAGGTTGGACCGACCAATGGCATCCTGCGGTGCCTGCAATCGAAACAGATTTAAAAACGCCGAATTGACGTACACCAACTTGCCGTCAAGACCACAAATAGCAATAGCGTTGACCGATGAGGCGATGGCAGAGTCCTTGATCAGCAACTCGCGCTCCCGTAGCGCAATTTCATTCTGCATGTCATTGAAAGCATCCACCAGAATCGACAACTCGTCGTCCGAACGCGGCTTCTTGCGATCCAGCGTCATGGGCGCAAATACAGGCCCAGGCTCAGTCGGAAACTGTCGGATGCCTTGTGCGATCCGCGCCAGGTGTCTGCCAATAGTGTGATGAAAAAAAACAACAGAAATCAGGGCAATGAACAGACCCACCAACAAATTGGCTGCGACAAAGAAGAACAGGCGGTCCACAAGCCGACTGTTGGCTGCAGCAAAAGAGGACGCAACCACGAGCTCGCCAATCTGTACCCTTTGGCCGTGATCGTCTTGCCAGATCGGAAACGTTCGCACAGCTTCCCCTGAGTGATCGCTTTCACCGCTTTTCAAAAGCGTTTTTCCATCAACGCGAATTTCGGCAACGACAAGACCTTGCAAATCCATGATGTCACTGAGCAAAGCCATCAGCCGCTCTTGGTCAGCCCTCAGTAGCTCTCTGGCAATACTGGGAAGATGAAACTTTTCAATGTGACTGATGTGATCCTGAATGGCATGGATCTCACGGCGATACTCTGTTGCCAGTTCGAACATGGACATCAAAAGTGCCAGTAGCAAACTGGCGCCCAGGAAATACAGCGCCAGTTTCCGTCCCAGAATGCTGGCGCAACACAAATTCTTGAATTTCATTTATCTACTACTCTTGCGCGGCCAAAACGCGGTCAACCACTTCGTAAAATTTCTCAATATCCAATGGTTTGGTGAGATAGTCGGTAAATCCTGCTGACATGCCGAGCGCCATGTCGCTGGACGTGGCGCTGGCGGTGAGAGCAATGACTGGCATCGATCGCAGACTTTCTTCCGCCTGGAAAAGCTCAAGCACTTGATAACCGTTCATGCCGGGCAGGTTGATATCAAGCAGGGTTAATGTAGGGCGGTGCGCGAGCGCCAGTTCAATTCCCAGCTCCGGGGTGTTGGCGACCAGACAGCGGACGTGCTGACGTCGACCCAGCAGCCTGGTAACCAATTTGATGTTGGAGGGATTGTCCTCAATGTAAAGCACTGTGTGTCTCAATGTTCGCGCACCTTTCACCAATACGTCCTGATCGAGCCAGTTTACTCGCCGCTATTCGAGTTGGGCTTGGCGTCCCGGCTTAAGCTCTTAGCCAGCCCGAACCGTCTCGCTCGCGCAATGGTGAGTTGGTGGTGCTTGCAGCCACTGGGTTAAGGTCGCTGCATCCATTGCCTTGGCAAACAACCAGCCCTGGTAGGTTTCGCAGCCATGCTCGCGCAAAAAGGCCAGTTGCGCTTGCGTTTCCACACCCTCGGCAATCAGCGTCATGCCCAGCGTGTGCGCCAATGCCATGATGGCGCGCGCAATCGCCGCATCGCTGGCGTCGTTGGGGATGCCGTCCATGAAACTCTTGTCAATTTTGAGTTTGTGGATAGGTAACCTCTTGAGGTAGGCCAGCGACGAATAGCCGGTACCAAAGTCATCCAGCGCCACCCGACAGCCCATGGCCGCCAACGCAGTCAGTTGTTGGCGTGCCCGTTCCGGCTGGATCATGGCCATGGACTCGGTAATTTCAATGCCAAGCCACTGCGCCTCTGCACCTGTGCGCACCAGCGCCTGACGCACTAGCTCGGGTAAATCAGGTTGCCGAAATTGTTGTGCAGAGAAATTCACCGCAACGTGCAAGGGCGTTCCATCGCGCGTCCAAGTTGCGATCTGCTGGCAAGCCGTCTCCAGCACCCATTCAGACAACGGCAAGATCAAGCCCGTGCCTTCCGCTACCGGAATAAAGCGCGTGGGTGAGACATGACCCAGCACCGGGTCAAACCAGCGCAGCAAGGCCTCCACACCGACGATTTCACCCGACTTCACATCCACTTGCGGCTGGTAATGCAACTCCAGGCCATTGCGCGCTATCGCCTCCTTCAAATGGGTATGCAGTTGCATGTTGTCCTGCGCCAGACGATCCATTTCATTGGAGTAGCAAGCATAGGTACCCCGGCCGTTGGCCTTGGCCTGGTACAGGGCCATGTCGGCGTAGCGCAGCAGGGTTTCGCCAGTTTTTGCGTTGACTGGGTAAAAAGCCAACCCCAGGCTGGCACCTGAATACACGTCTTGACCTTTCAAAAAATAAGCCGCTTTGAGAATTGTGAGCAGTTTGCTTGCCACACCCATCGCCTCGTTGGAACTGACCAGATCTGCGAGCAGCACGGCAAATTCATCGCCGCCCATACGCGCCAAGGTGTCTTGTTCGCGAAGCACGTTGCGCATGCGTCCACCCGCTTGCACCAGCAATTCATCGCCGACGCTGTGGCCAAAGCTGTCATTGATGGCTTTGAAAAAATCCAGATCAATAAACAACACCGCCACATGCTGACCTGAACGCGCTGCGCGGGCCAACGCCTGGTCAAGCTGGAGTCGGAACAGCCAGCGGTTGGGCAACCCGGTGAGCTCATCATGAGTGGCCTGGTGCTTCAGCGAATCTTCAAACTGCTTGCGCTCGGTCAGGTCGCGAATATAGGCAATGGCGAAGGGCTCGCCCTCATCATCCCAATGCCCAAGTGCTATATCTACCGGCAACATTTGGCCGTCACGGCGCATCAGCTTGAGATCCATCATGCCCATGGACCGGGGATCCGGCGCTTTGAAATGTGACCGCATCGACTCGGCGTGGCGGGCACGCAGATGCTCAGGCAGAAAGATATCAACGTTTTGCTCCACAAGCTCTGCCGGGGTGTAGCCCGACAACACTTCCATGGCCGGGTTGGCCAGCAAAATCTTGCCTCTTTGATCTACCCACAAAACGCCGTCAGGTGCTGCACTCAAGATCAGCTTTTCACGCAAATGCTGAACTTCAAGACGCTCCAGCGGACGTTGCAGCGCTTCGTTGAAGGTGGCGTGAAACAGATACAGATAGGCCGCCACCTTGTAGGTGTGCCCGATGGCATTGGCCGCGTCCTTGTCCACAATGCCCACCATGGTAAAAAACAGCTCGGCCACGGCCGACAAGGCGGCGGTAAACACCAGCGCCATGAGACATTCACGCTGCAAGACCTGGCGGCGCCGCCACAGCAGGACAATGGTGCTCAAGTGGATGGCAATGACCAGCCATTCCAGGCCAATTTTGAGCGGCGTCAGCCCTACACCCGGCACAAACAGCGCGGGCACGCGGTCAGGCCATTGCAGGCCAACGACCGCCAGCAGGGCCACAACCAACAGCATCAGGGCCAATGCGCTGCGTTTGAGCTGGATGCTGACCTCTGACACCGTGCGCAATCCGGCGTACAGCAGCAAGGCGGTGGCACCCAGCAGGCGCGCTGCCAGCCAGAAGAAGATCGATTTTTGCGGGCTGTTCGGGCTGATGGCGTCGGGCATGCCCGCATAACTTATCAGGTGCAGAAAATCGAGCAGACCCACACCCAAATACAGAATGCCCAGCAGCACCACGGCATTTTTTCTGAACGAAAAAATGGCGCGGTAACCGGTGACAAAAATCAGTATCGCCACCACTACCGCAAAGAGTTCAATGACTGTGTGAAACAACAAAAAGCCATCGGCGTGCAGCACCAAGGGTTGTGCCGTGAGAGACACCCACCACAACAGGGGTAGCGCCAGCACCAGCAAGCCCACGCCAAGAGCGCTTTGGTAAGGGTGGGTGTGCACCTTGGCGGTGAGGGACTGATCTGGTTTCATTTGACTTTTTTCACGATCTCATGGGTGCCCTCAACGGCTGCCTGTCGCTTGACCGTGTCCAGTTCAAACTGGATGTCGCGCAGTTCCAGCCCTGCGCGTGTCCACGCATCCCGCATGCGGTTGAGCGCATCCACCAACTGGTCAACAGTCCAGGGCGTGACAGGGTCAGGCTTGGGCGTCATTGCGCTTTCTCCGAGAGTGGGTGAACGCATTCGTCAAACAGAAAACCCCTTGACCGCGTCCACCAGGCGCTGCGCCTGCTCGTCCATGCTGGTGGCAGCCGCGCTGCTTTGCTCCACCATGGCCGCATTTTGCTGGGTCATCTGGTCGAGTTGTGCCACGGCCAAGCCGACTTGTGAAATACCCTGCGATTGCTCTTGCGAAGCGGTCGTGATTTCATTCATCAGATCGTTGACGCGCTTGACCTGTGTGACCACTTCACTCATGGTTTGCCCAGCCTCTGAGACTTGGTGCGAACCGCTTTCGACCTTGCTGACCGAGTCATCAATCAGCGCCTTGATCTCTTTGGCCGCCACGGCAGAACGGCCTGCCAGGCTGCGCACCTCGCTGGCCACCACGGCAAAACCCCGGCCCTGCTCCCCGGCGCGCGCCGCCTCCACCGCGGCGTTGAGCGCCAGGATGTTGGTCTGGAAGGCAATGCCGTCAATCACGCTGATGATGTCACTGATCTTGCGGCTGGAAGAGGTGATCAGTTCCATGGTCGCTTCCACGTTGGCCATGACCTTACCCCCCTTTTCTGCGACCTGGGTGGCACCCAAAGTGAGCTGGCTGGCCTGATGAGCGGTGTCCGAGTTTTGCCGGACCGAGGCCGTTTGCTGTTCCATGGCCGCTGCCGTCTGCTCCAGGTTGGCCGCAGCCTGCTCGGTGCGACTGGACAAGTCATTGGTGGCAGCGGCAATTTGCTGGCTGGCCTCTTGCACGCTGGTCGCCTGCTCGAACACGTCGGCCACCAAGGACTGCAGGTTCAGCCCTGCCTGGTTGATGGAGCGGGCAATCAGGCCAATGTCGTCACAGCGGTTCAAATTGAGATCTTGCGCGGCCTCACCGGTAGCCACTTGCTGTGCCGCACCCAGGATCTGGCGGATCGGTCGCGTGATGTGGGCTTCTTGCATCCAGCCAGCCAGCAACAGGCTGGTAGCGATGGCCGCGCCAACACCCGCCAATGCCTCTGCAGCCAGGCCAGACAGTCCGAGTGCAACTCCAGCGACCACGCCCACACCCACCAGCGGCAAGCGCACCCGCCACGCCGTGGGCAACAATTGGGCGGCACTGGTCCAGCGCAGTAAGCCGGTGCGAACGATCAGTCCACGATGGAAAGCCAAGCCTTTGGCCCGGCCTTCCTTGAATTGGGCATAAAGCTTCGTGGTAGCCTCGACCTCGGCGCGCGCTGGCTTGGTGCGTACCGACAAGTAACCAACGACCTGACCATTGCGGCGCATGGGTGCGGCATTGGCACAGACCCAATAGTGGTCACCATCCTGGCGCCGGTTTTTCACCAGCGCACGCCACGACTGCCCGTCTTTGAGGCTGTGCCACATGTCTGCAAACGCCTCGACCGGCATGTCGGGGTGGCGCACGATGTTGTGGGGCTGGCCCATCAAGTCCTCTTTTTCAAATCCGCTGGTGCGAATGAACGCCGCATTGGCGTACGTGATGTGACTGCTGGTGTCGGTGGTGGACAGCAGCGTTTCAGAGCCCGGAAACTGGTATTCGTTTTGGCTGACGGGTAAATTGACTCTCATGGGGTGGTTCCTTATATGCTATCTATTACATAGCTACTTGCGCATTGATTACGGGGGCTTCAGGTCAAAAAGACTCCCAATCTCCGTCCTGACTGGCCGCTTTGACAGCGCGGTCTGTCAACTTGAGGGGGGGTGGACGTACCGCTGGTTTTGCGGCTGACTTTGAGGGCGCTGCCAAAACCTGTCGCGCAGGACCCTTGATACCCTTGGGTGCAGGCGCAGCCGCATGAGCGTGGCCTGGGCGATGGGCAGGGGCCGGGCGCCGCATGCTGACAGAACTGTTGTTGCCACCGAGCTTGAAAACCGCCACAGTGCCCACCAGTTCTTGCGCCTGTGACTGCAGACTGCTGGCTGCGGCGGCCATCTCTTCCACCAATGCCGCGTTTTGCTGCGTGACCTGGTCCATTTGTGTCACAGCCTCACCTACCTGGCCAACGCCCTGGCTTTGCTCACGGCTGGCGGCGCTGATCTCACCCATGAGGTCAGCCACGCGCTTGATGCTGGTCACCACCTCACCCATGGTCACACCGGCCTGGTCGACCAGTACCGTTCCTTTTTCGACTTGAGAAACGCTGGCGCCAATCAAGGACTTGATCTCTTTGGCCGCGTCGGCCGAGCGTCCGGCCAGCGAGCGGACTTCACTGGCCACCACGGCAAAACCGCGCCCTTGCTCGCCAGCGCGGGCGGCTTCTACAGCAGCGTTCAGGGCCAGGATGTTGGTCTGGAACGCGATGCCGTCGATGACCTGAATGATGTCGGCAATCTTCTTGGAGCTGTCATTGATGCCGCGCATGGTGTCCACCACTTGCGCCACCACCGCGCCACCTTGCTCTGCCACCGAGCTTGCGCTCATGGCAAGCTGATTGGCTTGTTGCGCGTTTTCAGCGTTTTGCTTGACGGTGGCGTTGAGTTGCTCCATGGAGGCAGCCGTTTCTTCAAGTGCACTGGCCTGGTGCTCGGTGCGGGCGCTCAGGTCGTTGTTGCCAGACGCAATCTGTGCACTGGCAGTGGCCACCCCCTCGGCGCCGCCGCGCACATCAGAGACCACTTTGGCCAGATTGCCCTGCATTTGCGCCAGCGCGACCAGCACCTGGGCGATTTCATCGCGGCCGTCGGGCGTGATGGTTTGATTGAGTTCGCCTTGCGCGATGCCGTTAGAGATGTCAACCGCTTGGCGCAGGGCACGCGAGGTACTGCGAATCAGCGCTGCACCAAACAATAGAGTGAGCAACACACCACCCAGAATCGAGCTGATGGACAGCCAGAGGATGCGCTGGTAGAGCGCTGTGGCGGCATCAAACTCTTGCTTGGCCACATCAAGTTGCAGCTTCATGAGGGCTTCAATGCCGCTGGCCACGGGCACGTACAGTGGGCGAACTTTCTCCAGCACCAGTTGGTGCGCCAGGGCGGTGTCATTGGCGCGTAGCGCAGCGACCGTTGGGCGCAGGCCGGCTTGAACAAATTGGGTGCGATCATCGGCAAACTTCTTGGCCAGACGCGTTTCGTCTTCAGTCAGGGTGGTCGCCATATAGGTATCCCACACCTTGCCAATGGTGGTGATGTTGGTTTCAACTTCAGCCGTGTCTTGCTGGATCACCGCGGGGGTGGGGTCAAGCAGCGCGTTGGCGATGGCCAGACGATTGCGCAGCAGCAGGCGCTGGATCTCTGCCACTTGGCCGGTAGGGATGGTGCGGTCTTCGTACACCCGCTTGAGCGCGTCATCGGTCTGGCGGATGCCATACAAGCCAACGCCGCCAATGCTGATCAACATCGCTGACAGTACACCGATCAACAGGACCAGGCGGGTAGAAATTTTCAGGTTGCTGAGATTCATGATGTGTTTATCTTTAAGGTTCTGCGCGAAGGCACTACTGCAGGGTGGGTTTGACGAAGCCCATGTCAGCACTTTGCATGAGCTGGTCGATGGCGAGCAACATCAGAGTGCGGTTTTCCAATGACCCGATTGCCAGGAGGTAGTCATTGCCGATGGCGGAATTGAATTCGGGCACAGGGTGCAGTTGCCCATCTGCAAATGAAATCACGTCCGAGACCCCGTCCACGACCAAGCCCAGAATCTGGGAGCCAATGTTGATCACAATGACCACCGTAAAGGCGTCATAGGTCACCTGCGCTAGATTGAACTTGATGCGTAGGTCCACAATTGGCACGATTGCGCCACGCAGATTGATAACGCCCAAGGTGTGGACCGGGGAACCGGTCATACGGGTCGGTTCTTCATACGAGCGAATCTCTTGCACACGCAGGATGTCGATACCGTATTCCTCGATGCCAATTTTGAAAGCCAGGAACTGACGGATGCTCATCACGCGTGAATCCATCGCAGTGCTTGCGGTCAAGACTTCTGAGCTGACGCTGGTTATCTGATGTGTCATGGGAGTTGCCTTTCTTGGGGCTAGCAGTCGGGCTGGCCAGCAGCAGATGCGGCTTGCTGGCGTATCACTTCCAGCAGCGCATCGAATTCGGTGGCTTTGTCAAAAAACCAGTCGGAACCCAGTTCCTGACAAATCCGGCGATAGCCTGATTGCGAGTGGATGGTCAGTACTGCAATTCGCAGGCTGGGTACCAGCCGTTTCATGGGCTGAATGATTCCAACGCCAAGGCCATCGGGCAATTGCAGATCGAGGATGACCATATCCGGCGATTGCTGGCTCACGCGCTCCATGGCATGTGCCAGCGACACAACCTGATCAATCCGAGCAATTCCTTCCATGCGCTCGAGAAAACGGATCAAGCTAGCACGAATCAGTTCGGAATCATCAACAATCAGGAGATTTATGGACATGGGGAAATGATCCCCGTGTTGGGCTGTCAGCGCTATAGGCTATTGCTGATCTTCTTGTATGAATTTGATTACTTCTTGTAAGCAATTTCCTACACGGGAACAATGTCAAACAAGTTGGCCCGGGCGTGTCTAGCCCAACAAATCATGCGCCATTGCATAGCGCATCAGGTCAGCCATGTTTGACAGATTGAGCTTTCCCATCAAGCGGGTCTTATAGGTACTGACCGTCTTGCTACTTATCGCCAGTTGGGCGCCGATCTCTTTGGCGCCCAAGCCTTGGGTCAGCATGCGCAGCACGTCCAACTCACGATCTGACAGGAAACTGTGCAACGGTCGCTGGGCGGTGGAAGTGGCGTTGAAGACCATCACCGCAGCAATTTGGGGATCAAGGTAATTGCCGCGCGCTGCAACTTTGCGGATGGCGGTCAATAGAACACTTGGTTCGCAGTCCTTGGTGATGTAGCCGTCCGCCCCGGCTTTAAGCACTTGCGCGGCAACCTGGGGCTTGTTGTGCATGCTGAGCACCAATATCGGCAAGGCTGGATGGTGCAATTTGACACGCGAAATCAAGTCCGCACCGCTGATACCGGGCATATTCAGGTCTAGCAGGAGAAGATCAAACGACTCCTTGCGCAGCAGATCCATGGTCTCTGTGCCGTCGCAGGCTTCGCCCGCTACTTCAATATCGGACACAAGCGCGAAAATTTGCGCCAAGCCACTGCGAACAATGGCGTGGTCATCGGCGATCAGCAGGCGAATCATTTTCTTTCTATTTCAGGTGCATCCAAGAGGGGGATCGTTACTTGAATCTGCGTCCCATGGCCTCTGGCACTGACGATGTCCATCCTGCCATTTAGCGCTATTGCGCGCTCTTGCATGCCTAACAAGCCAAAAGATTTTTTTTGACTGGATGCGTCCAAGTCAAAACCACACCCATTGTCCTGCACGGTCAACTTCAGCGCACTCTGGGTAAATTCGAGCTTGACGACTACTTGTGTTGCCTGGGCATAACGGGTGATGTTGGTAAGTGACTCCTGAACAATCCGGTACAGCACAATGGAGCGTTCTTCGGCAAGGTTGACAATCTCCCCCGATGTCTTGAACAGACACGGGACCTTGAAACGCAAAGCAAACTCGTCGCACTGACAGTTGAGCGAAGAAATCAGACCCAGATCAAGCCCGATGGGTCGCAGATTGCCCGCCACATTGCGCACCCCTTCGATCGCACGATCGACCAAGGTCTTCATATTCAATACTTTTTTTTCCAAACCAGCATCCAGAGTGCCAAAACGCATCTGCAGTAATGACAGGTCCATTCGCAGAGCAGTCAGAACCTGTCCAAGTTCATCATGTACTTCTCTGGCAATATGTTTTTTTTCTGCTTCACGCCTCGCCTCACTTCTGGCTGCGAGTTCCCTTAAACTTTGCCGTGATTTTTTCAGCGCTTTTTCAGCTTTTTGGCGCTCGCTCACGTTACGCACTACTGACATAAACAGCTTGCCACGATTGGTTTTCATCGGGCTTACATTGATATCGGCAGGAAACTCAGACCCATCCTTGCGTACGCACGGCACGCCTGTTTCAGCTATCAGTTCATAAAGTTGCCTCGACTGATTGTTCGCAAGCCTGTTTCCAGGCCAATTCGGGGTCAGTAATTCAATGTGCATACCCGCGAGTTCTTCGCGACTGTAGCCAAATAAATTCTCAGCCTGGGCATTGACTTGGACGATCTCTCCATGAGGATCTGCAAGGATGAACGCATCCGGTGCAAATTCCATCACGTCACGGAACATGCCTTCCAGACTTCTGCGGTGCTGGTACAAGTTCAAATGGGTTTTGACTCGGGCCAGCAGCACAGGCAACAGAATGGGCTTGGTAATGTAGTCTGCGCCGCCCAGCTCAAAACCATGCGACTCGGCCTCAACATCATCTCTGGCCGAAAGAAAGATAACCGGGATATCCCGGGTGACTTCATCCTCTTTCAGGCACGAGCAGACGGCATAGCCATCCATGCCCGGCATCATGACATCGAGCAAAATTAAATCGGGATGCGCTTCACGCGCGATCTGGAGTGCTATGAGGCCATCGGCCGCAAAAAGAACATGGTAGCCTGCCGATCCCAAGACAGCTCGCATCAATTTGATATTTTTAGGGTCGTCATCAACGACCAGAACGACTGGCTGTGGGGCGGTAATCATCTATTCATATCCCAGGCAATCAAATGCGGATCCAACCAAACAGTGACGCGGCGCTTTCCAATAGAGGCACCAATGTAACTCACTTGAATCGGCCGATCTGCACTACCCACAATTAGGCTGGCTAAGAATTTTGGACTTTGGGACTTTGGGTTTCAAGGACTTTAAAAAGGTGTGTGAGTCCTACTTCGGCAAACCCAGGCAAGACGGCAGTAGCCACGCCATTTTCAAAACGCCCTGGCCTGGCGATCCACGCGTCAACATCCAGAACGCCAAAGGTAAGGCGAAACCCTATCAAGTCAGGCAAGTGCTTCAAGCCATTGAAAAATTGGGAGTAATGTAATGAACATCCAACACTACACATACCGCGTTACTTGGTCGCCAGAAGATGGTGAACATGTAGGCTTGTGCGCCGAGTTTCCTTCTCTAAGCTGGTTGGCGAAAACACCCGAAGCAGCACTCAAAGGCATCCAAAAGGTCGTTGGCGATGTCGCGGCCGACATGCTGGCAAGTGGAGAACCCGTTCCAGTGGCTATGGCCGAAAAAAACTACAGCGGAGAGTTCCGAGTTCGCATTCCGCCGCTTGTGCATCGAAACCTTGCACTGATGGCCGCAGAGCAAGGTGTAAGCCTCAATCGTCTCGCTAGTGCAAAGTTGGCAGCCTGAACATTCTTTCCAACTCATTGACGATCGCGCCTTGCTGGGATCTGTCAAGCAGGTATCAGAGGATATATCTGCTCAGGTCTTCGTTTTTGCTGAGCTCAGCCAGGCGCGCTTCGACGTAGGGGGCGTCGATGCAGATGGTTTGGCCAGCCAACTCCGTGGCGCTGAAGCTGACTTCGTCCAGCAGACGCTCCATCACGGTTGAGAGGCGACGCGCGCCGATGTTTTCAGTGCGCTCGTTCACATCAAAAGCGATTTGTGCCAGGCGCGCAATGCCGTCTTCGGCAAACGCCACGTGCACCTGCTCAGTC
>Ga0210021_1002383_pt1 | contig 16288 bp, 9 predicted proteins | sample CryGeymeta201517_FD_183981 | JGI IMG/M metagenome (GOLD analysis project Ga0210021, IMG submission 183981) | Groundwater microbial communities from Crystal Geyser aquifers in Utah, USA - Crystal Geyser metaG 2015-17 (SPAdes) (version 2) | ecosystem: Environmental > Aquatic > Deep subsurface >... | reverse complement strand
TGTATATCAGCGGAGAACTGTTCTCCGCTAGGTGAGGTAATTTCTAGTTCTAAATTTGCATCACAGATTGTATGCCCTAAATTGTCCAAAACTGCCATCTGTAAATAGGCAGTTTCTTGTGGCAAATAAATTGATTTGTTTGTATTTATTGCCAAAACTCCCCAGCTAAAATCTTGTTCTAAAATGTAAATTGCTTCGTCTGTTTCAAATTCTATTTCTAATTTATAAAGCCCGGGCTTAAATTCTCGATTGTTGGTTTTGGGAATTTTTATTTCAGACTCTTCCTTTCCATTTACAAAAATGGAATTAATTGTTGGCAAAATACCAATTTCAGTCCCATCCGGTCCAAAAATTTTGGTTTTTATATTTTTCGCCTGGGCTCCGACTTTGGGCGCCACCAAATCAATAATTGGTTCTAAAATTTTTTCTTTAAGATTATCTATCATTTCTTGAACCCCTTCTCCTGTTTTTTCTAAAAGATTTTTTTGTTGTCTTTGTTCTTGTGCTGGTGGTATTTCCATTTCTTCAATGACTTCTCCTTTTTCATTTTTAATTATTTCTTCAACCGGCAATTCCGGCTCAGTAATAATAAAAACAGGTTCTTCGTTTATTGAAAAACTGTTTTCAAATTGTCCCATTACCAGAGAGTTATCTTTGATTTTAATTTTAAAAATCTTTTTTGGTTGCTCAATTTTTTCTTGATAATTCACTTCAACCCAAACACTGTCTAAATAAGCAACAAAATTTGTTTCACCCCCTGCCACTCCATCAAATTTTATTTTTAAATTTTTGATATCATCCCAGTTTTTCAAAAATGGGGCTTCGTAAGAAAAATATCCGCCATTCAAAAGATTAGACAGCGGATAATTAGAAATTTCATCTAATTTCTGCCAACCTGCCCCGTAGGGAGCCGAAGGCTCTCCTTCGGGGTTTTCACCATCGAGGGAATACCAAATAATGATTTTAGCATCTATATTCGGAAGAATATCTTGAGCCGACAGAGGCCCGACCTCTGTAAGCTCTTGTTGCTGCTCAATCATTCCCTCTTGTGACAGAGTAGCAGTCTCAATTGGCGAAATTTCTTCTCCAGCCCTGACAAATATATTAAGGACAATTTTCGATAAGATCGTTTTTGCTTTGATTATCAGAGCGCTGAAGAAATTTTTAAGTTTTTCTATAAAATTAAATTTGTGATATAATAAATTTGCACTGGGCCCGAGATAGTCTGAGATCTGGGGTTGTCGCCCAGAATCTCTGGGGCGCAAGTCCCCACGGGTCCAGTGTTCCAAAGAATCCGCCAAAGGACTTGACAAGGTCTCTTGGTCCGCTATACTTGAAGTAGGCGACAACCCCAGAACAATCGGACTACTCCGGGATTCCCAAGATCCGCTAAAATTGGCGGATTTTTTGGTTTCTAAGAACTCTACTCCCTCTTCTGGCGGAGTAACAGTTTCAATTTGCGGAGGTCCGACCTCCGCAGGAGCTTCGGGTTCTTCTAAGATAGGAGTAAATTCAGCTTTTTTTTCTCCGAAAGCAAAAGAAAATTTAATTTTTGTTGATTGAAAATTGTAATTAGTAAAATCTTCGTCGGTAGTAAAATTTTCCGAAATTAAATGCAATGGTCCATTTTTATATATCGCTGAATTTGTTTCGGAAAATGAATTTATATCCCCGGTAGGCCCAACATCCGGCGATCCCTGGGCATTTTGAGGATTCTGCCACTCGCCCTGGCAGAGAGTGCTATAAAAATTAACTGTTTTTGTTTCCTCGACAAAGGCTCCGCTCACCCTTCGAAAAATCTCAACTGGGCCAATTCCGATTAATAAAAATAAAATGACTGCTACTAAAATCAAACGCCAACCAATGCCAAAAAACTTGGCAGTCTTGGTTTTGTAAGGTTTTAATCCGGTAATTTCTCTCGCCACTTTTCTAACTTTTTCTGGCGGAAAAATATCGTAAATTAGACCTTTATTTTTGGTTATTTTTTTGAACATATGAAAATATCCTCGATGGTCGAAATTACCTTATTTTAGCATATTTTAGCATATCTAATGGATTTTCAACAAATTTAACCTGTGTATAACTAAAAACCGAGGTCCGACCTCGGCAAGTTTAATATTTAGGACATCAAAAGATTAAAAGCCAATAAATTGGCGAATGGCTTTAATAGAAATGGCTATAACTTTCCCTTCTTTGTCGATTGTGTTCAAACCAACCAATTGCCCTTCGATATTAAATAAAGCGCTTCCTTGAAGATTTTTTTCTTCAATAATATTTGTCTGAATTAAATTTTCATCAAAGGATTTAACGATTCCTTCGTTAACTAACATTTTTTGCAAATTATTTTCAAAAATTAATCCTAATAAAAAAACTCTTTCCCCCAATTTTATTTCTTCAAAGTCGGCAAAAGAAATAGTAGGTAAATTCTTTTCTTCAATTTTTAATAAAGCTAAATTGTTTTTTCTTTGCAAAACTTTGGGGACAGATTCTTTCCCTCCAAAAAAAATTTTTATTTCATAATTTTGGGGAACTAAATCAGCTAAGGTTAAAACTAGGCCATCAGAGGTTAAAATTAAACCCGAACCTTCCAAAATTTTTCCGGTTTTAGATTTTGATTGAACGCCAACTATTGAATCTTTGACTTTTTCAATGGATTCAGTTAGGGCGGTATTTTCTTGGATTCGAACTTCTTTTCTTTCGGTCACATAGATAGGCGTTTTCTCCAATCGATATTGATAAAAAAGTGGCCTCTCAACAAAATAGGGCCAGAAAATTTGATCAGCAAAGATTCCCCCGACCATACCAATGATAAAAATAAAAATGATTTTTAAAATATTTTTCCACATTAGACCGCAACTTTTTCCTTGCTCGCCGAAGCCTTCTTGGCCTTCGTAGCCGAAGCTACTTCGGCGAAGGAGGCAGCGAAGGCGGGGCTTTCTCTTTTGACTTCTTTTATTAAACCTCGATGGGTTTTGAAAATAATTTTTCCTGCCTCCAAATCAACAAATACATTATCCCCTTCTTTGGTTAAACCTGAAACAATCTTTAAAGAAAGAGGATCCAAAATCAATTTCTGAATTACTCTTTTTAGAGGTCTGGCGCCCAGATTGGGATCGAAACCTCTTTCGACTAAAAGTTCTTTGGTTGCATTCGAAAAGTCAATTTTTATCTTTTTATCTTCCAATCTGTCTTTAACTTTTTTTAACTCCAATTCAACAATTTTTCTTATCTCGGGTTTACCAAGATAATTGAAAATAATAATCTCATCGATTCTGTTTAAAAATTCAGGACGAAACTGCTCTTTCAGGGCTTCTAAAACTTTTTCTTTTAATGATTCGCGCTGGGCTTTTTCTTTTTCAGCCGTAAAACCGATTTGACCCATTTGGGCAATGTATTCAGAGCCAACATTGGAAGTCATAATTAAAATGGCATTTTGGAAGGAAGCCACCCTCCCTTTGGCATCGGTTAATCTGCCATCTTCTAAAATTTGTAAGAGAATATTAAAAACTTCGGGATGGGCTTTTTCAATTTCATCTAATAAAACCACTGCATAGGGTCTCCTTCTAATTTTTTCAGTTAATTGTCCTCCTTCTTCATAACCAACATAACCAGGCGGACTGCCAATCATTTTTGAGACAGAATACTTTTCCATGTATTCTGACATATCTAATCTAATCAAGGCATTTTCATCATTGAACAAAAATCCGGCTAAAGCCCTAGCGGTCTCAGTTTTTCCAACTCCGGTTGGTCCTAAAAACATAAAGGAACCCAGAGGTCTTTTTTCTTCAGAAATGCCAGCCCGAGATCTTCTAATAGCATTTGCCACGGCCGAAATGGCTTCCCCTTGGCCCACCACTCTCTTTGCCAAAATTTCTTCCATTTTTTCTAATTTCTTGGTTTCTTCTTCTATCAATCTAGTGACCGGAATTCCTGTCCATTTTGAAACCACCTGAGCCACATCTTCTTCGGTCACCTCTTCTTTTATAATTTTGTGTTTCTTTTGAATTCTGACTAATTTCTTTTCAGTTTCCCCAATTTCTTTTTTCAAAGTTGGAATTTTCCCGTATTTAATTTCAGCCACTTTTTGAAAATCGGCCGCTCTTTGGGCAAAATCCAATTGAGAAGTCAAATGATCAATTTCTTTTTTTAGATTTTTAATTTTTTCAATCAAATCTTTTTCACTTTTCCATTTTGCTTCCAAATCTAAAGTCTTTTCTCTCAAATCAGCCAGAGTTCGATCAATGACTTTCAGTTTTCTTTTCGCTCCAACTGATTTTTCTTCTTTGAGAGCTACCCTTTCAATTTCCAACTTTTGAATTTCTCTTTTCAATTTGTCTAATCCTTCTGGCTCCGATTCCATTTCCAATCTCAAGGCCGACATCGCTTCATCCATCAAATCAACCGCTTTGTCAGGCAAAAATCGATCGGTGATATAGCGGGCGGCCAATTGCGAGCAGGCAACTAAAGCCGAATCGGTGATTTTCACTCCGTGATGCAATTCGTATTTTTCTTTAATTCCCCTTAAAATGGCGACCGTATCTTCGATTGAGGGCTCTTGAACATAAATGGGCTGAAATCTTCTTTCTAAAGCCGGATCTCTTTCAATGTATTTTTGATATTCTTTCAAAGTTGTGGCGCCAATCGCCCTTAAATCTCCTCTGGCCAAAGCCGGTTTCAATAAATTTGAAGCATCAATGGCTCCTTCGGCCGCTCCCGCTCCTACTAAAGTGTGAAGTTCATCAATAAACAAAATGTATCTGCCGGCCGCTCGGTTTAATTCTCTCAAAAAGGCCTTAATTCTTTCTTCAAATTCTCCTCGATATTTGGTGCCGGCCACTATGGCTCCTAAATCTAGGGCAATGATTTCTTTTTCTTTTAAACTTTCAGGCACGTCTCCCTTGATAATTCTTTGGGCTAAACCCCAGACAACAGCCGTTTTTCCCACCCCGGCCTCGCCAATTAAAACCGGATTATTTTTGGTTCTCCTCGATAAAACCTGCATTAATCTTCTGATTTCATTCTCCCGGCCAATCACCGGATCCAATTTTCCTTGTCTGGCGGATTCGGTCAAATTTTGGGCGTATTTTTCAATCACTTGATATTTTGATTCTGGTTCAGGATCAGTAATTCTGGCTCCGCCCCGAATTTTGGCTAAGATTTTCAAAAAATCCTCGTAATTCAATTTGCCAACTTCCAAGGTAGTTGTCCCGCCCGGTTGGACAAATTTTGCCTGATCCAAAATCTCTTTGGCTTTTGTTTCGGTAGCCAAAAGAGCCAAAAACAAATGTTCAACCGAAATAAATTCATCGCCCATCTTCAGGGCTTCTTTTTTTGCCATTTCCAAAACCTTGGCCATATCCTGAGTTAAATAAAACTGGCCAAAGACCTGAGGAGAGTAAATCACCGGAATTTTTTCTAAAGAAAACTCAACCTCTCTTTTTAATTTTTCAACATCAACACCCAATCTTTGTAAAACCGTCAGAATAACGCTCCCTTCTTGGTTCAAAAGGGCTAAAAGTAAATGCAGGGCATCAATTTGCTGTTGGCCCCTTTCCTGGGCAATTGATTGGGCTTGCAAAATGGCTTCTTGAGATTTGTGAGTAAAATTGCCTCCGTTCATACCGAAACCGACGTACGAATTTACGAATCTTCGGTTTCGGTTACGAATAAATTATTCGTAATTCGAATGGATTCGTAATTCGTAGGGTCATTTTCTTTTTATCAAAAAATTTACAAAAAATCAAGTCAACCCCGCACCAAATTTTGTGAAGATAGTCACGGCGACGCCCTCTCCCACGAAACCCCTATTCGGGGCCGGGCGTCGCGATAGTTTAATAAAATTTATGTTAAATACAAAGCCATTGCTTAATTGAATAGCAAAATTGGTGCGGGGTAAAGCTTTGAAACAAAAAACTGAGGAAAAACCTCGATTTTAAAAAAATCATAGAGCGAGGCAACAAGTTTCAAAGTAGCTTTTAGAAAATCCTTAAGCGAGCTTGACTAAGAAGAGCGTTTCGCAGGCGAGCGGGCATGGTTCGAGCGAAGCGAGAGAGCGAGCCGAGGACATGAGCGAGCGAGCAGGCTGGGCGAGCAAGCGTGTACCAAAAGTCACATTCCCGAGCGCTACTCGCTTCTTTCGCCTAAAGTGACTTCGAAAATTTTTTCTTGATTATTCCTAAAAATTTTTAATTTTACTTTGTCTCCGGGATGATATTTCATTATGATTTTAGCCAAAGAATTCTCGGTTGTAATCTTTTCTCCATTAAATTCCAAAATAATATCTCCTTCTCTCAAACCGGCTTTTTCAGCCACCGAACCAGGATAAATTGCCACCTCCCCCGGTTTCTCCCCTCGCAAAATTAAAGCCCCGTAATTTACCGGCAAATTATTTTTCTTTTGAATTTCATCGGTAATTAAAACATATCTTACTCCCAAAAATGGGTAAACAATTTTGCCGGTAGTTTTCACTTGTTCAATATCTCTTTTTGCCTGATTAATAGGAATAGCAAAACCAATGTTTTCCGCTTCCAGAGCCATGGCCGTATTAATTCCAATCACCTCCCCTTTTAAATTCAAAAGGGGACCGCCAGAATTTCCAGGATTAATAGCGGCATCGGTTTGAATCACATCTTCTAAGGTTTCATAAAAGCCACCGCCGGAAGCGGAAACAGTTCTGCCTAAACCGGAAATCACCCCAACTGAAACCGAATTTCTAAACTCCCCCAAAACATTGCCAATAGCAATGACGGTTTGTCCAATTTGCAAATTATTAGAATCGCCAAGTTTCACCACCGGGAAATTAGTTCCCTCGATTTTGATTATAGCCAAATCCTGGCCCGGGTCTCTGGCTAAAACTTTGGCCGGAAATTTTTTACCATCGTTGGTCAAAACCGTATACTCGGCTTCTTTATCTAAAACAACGTGTTTATTTGTCAAAACCAATCCGTCAGAGGAAACAAGAAAACCTGAACCCCCACCGACTTCCTTTTTTTCCATTTCTCCCGGAACCTGAAATTCAAAAAATGGAAATTCTTCAAAGGGATTGATGTATTTTGGCACATCTTTGGTAATGACAATTGAAACAACTGCCGGTGAAGTTTCTTTTACAACATTGATGGTTTCGGCTTCCTGAGAAGTTTGGGGGAGATAAACTTCTTTCTCCTTCTCAATAACTTTTTGTTCTGGCAAAGGGATATTTAATTTTTGGAGATAATTTTTAATCTGGGAAGTAAAATAGATTCCAGAAATTGTTCCTGATAATAATCCAAAAAGAGCGGAAATGAAACTAATTAAAATTAAAATCCGGAAAAATCTTTTATTTCCCCGGACTTTCTGTTCCGAGTGAGGTGGTAATATTTTCTTTTCTTCGGGTTCTGAAATTTTTGGTAACTCTTGATTTAGCATATATTTTATTATAAGCTAATTTTTAAAAATTGCCAAATTTGTATTTAAAAATATCCTTTTTAATATCGCCGAAAAATATCATATAAATTTCAGCCAAAAAATATTTTAGATAGGTTTTAATCCATCCTTCTTTTTCAAACCTTCTTAAAGAACTGAAAACTCGAACCTTCCTTAAAATTCCAAAATTCCCAATCTTTTTTGCCTTTCTCATAAAACTGTGGTCTTCGGCAAATTTTATTTTTTCGTCAAATCCGCCAACTTTTTCAAAAATTTCTCTTTTTACCAAAATCGCTTGAGCACCGTGGGCCAGAATTTTTTCTAAAATTAAAATTGGTAAGTTGTAAAAAACTTCGAATAAAAATTTTTCAAACCAATTTTTTGCTCGCCCGCCTAAGTTTTGCTGCACAAAATTTTGGCGGGTAAAGGGTTCTAAACAAAAACTGGCTACATCTAAATTTCTTTCTTTGGATTCTTTTAATGCCCTTTCAAAAAAATCTTCTGGTAAAATTGTATCAGCATCTAAAAATAAAAACAGATCGCCTTTGGCTATCTTTGCTCCTTCATTCCTTCCTTTTGCTGGCAATCCCCCTTTGACAATTTGGCAGCCAAAACTCTTTGCCATTTCCATTGTTTTATCTCTCGATCCGGCATCAGCCACAATTATTTCTAAATCATTAAAAACCCGAGCGTTAGCGAAGGGTGAAGATGAACGAAGTTCATCGACTTTTTGATTTCGAACCGAACTAAGTAAAGATGGCAAATAATTTTCCTCATTGAACGTTGGAATGATAATTGAAATCATACCCTACGAATTACGAATTGATACGAATATACGAATAAATTGAGCGAAGGCATCCTTGCCGAAGGGAGCAGTTCTATGAGCGAAGGCTGGCTGTGAGGGAAGCATTTCGCAGCCGAGCCACGAAGGGAATCTGAATTTATCTTTAAGATCTGTAAGGCTCGGCGAGAAATAGCAGTGGCTGGAGATAAACTTCATTTTAAAACCTCAGCCAACTGCGTGCTCCCCGAACAGCCAGCCGAGCGAAATCTTGCCGAGCGATAAATCAAAACAATTTCTTTGCTTCTTGCCAAATTTCAGAGTTTCCCTGTTTTTCCTTCAACCAAAACCACCATTCACTTCCCCATAAATAAAATGTATCAAATCCGGTTTTGGTTGCAAATCCAATGTTCTTTTTGAATCTTTCTAAATTCATTGTCTTTTCTTGTTCTTCCAAAGGCAAATCGTACAATAAAACCGGTCCGAAGGGCTCGGCCTGGAGTTCACCAACAATTACTTTTTTTCCAAAGAAAAATTTTATAATTTTTGCCTTTCGCCAATAGAAAACCGGTGGCAAAGGATATTCAATATACATTTTTATTTGCCTGAAATAGACCTTCCTATACATTGTTGTTGAAGGAATATCGCCAAATCTGGCTGCATCAATCCAAAAAGAACCTTCTCCGCTATCGGCTTCGATGATTGGTTTTTGGGGATCGAGGGATTTTACCAATTCAATTTCTTTCTTTAAAAATTTTTTGTCAACCCAGGGACAAACTCCAAAAGGAAAAAATGGCTCATTTTCAACCTGCCAAGCCCAGATAGAGACCCGGTCTCTGTATCTTAAAACGATTTTCTCTATCATTTCTAAAATTTCTTTTTGTTGTTCCTTTTTATTTAAATTTATCGTCCAATCAGGAATATGGCATTCTGGCCAACGAGTCGTCTTCATCCCAATGACTAAAAAAACTTTCGCCCCTCTTTTTTCGGCTTCATTTAACTGCCAATCCAAATCATCAAAATAAAATTTGTCATCTTCGGGCTCAATTAAATCCCAATGGGCAGCAATTTTAAAATTTCTGGCTTCCAAATCGTCAAGCAAAGCCAAAAAAGTTTCTTTCCAATCTAATCCTAAATCCTTTGTATGCTTTTGTGAAAAATTTACTCCCAAAGTAATTTTTTCTGCTTTTGGCGCCTGACCGATAAAAAGATATCCAAGAAAAATCAAAATTAAAAATAACAAAGCCAATAAGAATCTTTTTAAAATTTTCTTAAACCTCATTTCATTTTAAACCCCATTTTCATATCATAATAACTTTTCGACGATCGTTAAAAAGTTATTATTCGGAATTTTGCCAAAATTGCCAGGCCAATTCCGATTAACAAAATGGCAAAAATTTTTTGAAAAAGGGTTGTGCCCCTCATTTCTTCCTTTAATAATTCCGGTTTCCAAAAAGATAGAATAAGAACGAATATAAATAAGAAAACATAAATTATCCCCTCCAAAGCATTGATTAAAGGAACTTGACTGGGCCGAGCTAAGAAAAAAGCATATTGCTGGAAGACTGCTCCTAAACCGCCGATAGCCTGAGCTAAAAGAAAAATTCCTGAGATTTTTTTATCAATTCTTTGAATAAACAAATTTTTTCTAAAACTTGGCAGAACAAAAAATCCAAGCGTTCCCAATCCCCCTCCGAGTAAAACTAAGAAAAATCCGGTTAAGAAATTTACTCTCAAGAAAAGTATTTTCATTAAGAAAAAAGATACTGCAAATATGATAGAGGCTATAATTGGATACTTTAGATTTCTAAGAGAAAAAAATCTTCCGGGAACTTTTTTGAGGGAAATTAAAACAGAGCCAGACACTAATAAAATAAAAGCCAAGAATTGATATAAATTAAGAATTTCATTTTTAGGAAAGTAAAGAAAAAATAATAAAAAAGAGAAAATCGGCATTAACCCTCCGATCGCCGGCACGGCTCGGGAAACCTCACTTCTAACAATGCTCTCCATTAAGAATATGTTTCCAAGAATCTTAATGAATCCTGTTATTAGTCCCAAAATTATTATGCCTTTTACCGGTAGAGTTATTCCAAAAAGAAGCAAAAGCAAGCAAATAGGGAGGCCTATGGCTCCTATATAAAAAGTATAGACCATTGGATTGGGAATAGCTCCAACCAAAAAATAACGATCAAATAAAGAAACTATAGCAAGGAAAAGATAAGCTAAAATTGCGACTAAAAGCCAGGACATGTTCCTTCGCCCTTACGGGCTCAGTCAAATTAAAAATTCAAAATTAAAAATTAAAAATTTAAATAACGACGGCATTTTGCTCACAAATTTTGGCGTAATAGAAGGCGGAGGGGCGAATTTTTCTTTCTAAGGTTTTGTAGTTGATTTCAATTAGACCAAATCTTGGCTCAAAACCCTTTTCCCATTCGAAATTATCAATTAGAGACCAATGGAAATAACCGCGAACATCAACTTTTTCTTTAATTGCTTTATGAATCCAGTATAAATGCCCTTTAATAAAATCTTTTCTTAATTTATCTTTAGCATCGGCTAAACCGTTCTCGGTAATGTAGATGGGCTTCCCATATTTTTTTAATTCTTTCAAAACAAAATATATTCCTTGGGGAAAAACCTCCCAGTCAATATCTGAAACTATTTTGTTTTCGTTTTTATTTTGGGAGGGAAATTTAATTTTTTGATGGAAATAATAATTTAGGCCAATAAAATCTAAATGATTTTTAATTCTATTTAAGAAAAATTCGTTCCAGAAATAGCGATTGAGCCAGACGTTGAATCTATCGAGAAGAGATTCTTGATTGAATGGCTCAAAGAAAATATTATTTTTTGCGATTCCAATTTTGACCTCTTTTTTAATTTTGTGAAATTCTTCAAAAATTTTTTTATGTGCAGAAATTTGATTTTTGACCACTTTTGAAAAAGAGAGGAAACTTTTCTTTTTTGGCGGCCAGGCCCCTTCCAAATAGCTCTTTGAAGCATAAACCATTGGCTCATTAATCGTTATCCAAAAATCAACAAAATTGTGGTATTCTTTTAACATTTTTTCGGCAAAACGGGTAAAATAAAAAACAACTTTCTTATTTTCCCAGCCACCAATTTCTGAGAGCCAAAGAGGATTAGTGAAATGATGCAAGGTCAACATTACTTTAATTTTTTTCTCTTTCAACGCAAGCAAAACTTTTCGATAATGCTCGATTTCTTTTTGACTGAACTCCCCTTCTTTGGGTTCAATCCTCGACCACTCAATTGAAAAACGATAGGCGTTTTGATTGAGAGATTTTATCAAATCAAAATCTTTTTCATATAAATTATAATGGTCGCACGCCCGACCCGCTGGAAACTCATCTGCCCAATCACAATTTTCAATCCCTCCTTCAACCTGATAAGCCGACGTAGCTGTACCCCAGAGAAAGTTTTCCGGGAATTTTAGCATGCGAACAGCGCAACCCTCAGCCTTCGGCTTCGGGGTATGCGAACGCGCCCGTGCGAATTTATTCATTATTTAAGTATACTAAATATCGCGGACCTCCTCACTATTGACAAAATTTATAGAGGTGCTATAATTAAGATATAAGAATAGCTCTTTGAAAAATAAAAGGGGAGGAATCTTAGATGGCTATAATCTGTTTATCAAATCTTGGTAGATAGATTCCGGCCATCTAAGAAGAGGAGGTGGCATAAAAATGTCAGAAAAAATTCAGATAACAAGTCCGGAAGACGAAATATGTCGGGAACAATAAAAATTAGAGGATTCTTCAAGATGTAATCCCGTCAAATATTGCCATGGCATTTATTTGACGGATGTACAAGGTCGGGTGTTACACAGACGTTAAATCGCTTCCACTTCTATTTCTCGAAATTTTAGTATTTCAAAAATTTTAGTTTTTGGCTTTCTTTTATTCGCCAGACAATGATTCCCAAAACTAAATAGGAAATTATTAAAAAAACCCAATGGACATTTTTGAAAGTTAAAGAGGCAAAAGAAATTTTTGAAGAAAGGTCAACTATTTTAAAAATATAAGTTATGCCCAGCCAGGCAGGCCAAGAAAGAATTTGAGCTAATCCTTGCCAGAAAATTCCAATAAAGGAGAAAATAAATCCTAAAATGGTTAGAAAAGGTATTATGGGTAAAATTAAAATATTAGTTATTGGAGAAATTATTGAAATTTGACCAAAGTTATAAATCAAAATTGGAAAAACGAAGATTTGGGCGGCCAGAGTTGAGGACAAATTATCTCTCGATTGCCAAACATCGGGAATTTTTTTAAATTTTTCTGATAAAATTGGCTGTAAATGAATCATCCCCATCGTTGCTAAAAAAGAAAGTTGAAAGCCAATGTCCCATCTCAAAATTAAAGGATTTTGAAAAAGCATTAAAGTAGCAGCCAAAACAATTGACCGGGAGGCGCTGGAAAATCTGCCAAAATGCTGAGCGGTCAATAAAAGCAAAGCCATAATTCCGGCCCTGATGGCTGAGGCCGGAGCGCCAATCATTAGAATATAAAAAATTATTAAAATTATTGAGAGATAAAAGGCCTGATTTCTCCAAAACCCAAGCCATAAAAGAAAACCAAAAATCAAACTCGAGATGATTGTGATATTCATTCCCGAAACAGCGGCAATATGCCTGGTGCCAGTCAAATTCAACTTTTCTTTCCATTCCTTGGAAATATTTTCTTCTTTGCCAAAGAGTAAAGCCTCCAAAATTGCTGAATGGGGCCGAGATAATGTTTTGTTTAAACTTTCTTCCAATTTTTGCCTAAAAGAAATTAAGGTTTTCTTTAAAAAATTCCCTTGATTTTTCTCGACTAATTCAACTTCGGGAAAATTCATCACCGCCAAAATTCCATCCTTTGCCAAATAATCTTTATAATTGAAACCCCGTAGTAGAGCAAGCTCACTACGGGGCAGGCCTTCGAAAATTCCAGGTTCCTCTAATTTTCCCTGAATTTTTAATTTATCTCCGTAATCATATTCTGGATATTTCCAAACAGTGACTAGAACCTTTGCTCTGTAGGATCCCGAAGAGATTCCTTCGGAGTTTACTTTAGTTAGCGGAGAACCGTTCGAGGGGCCCGCCGAAGGCGGGAGGGTGGCGGGGGGGTTGGAGTCCGCTATTATTTTTTCTACCTTGATTTCCAATTTGGCGGTTTTTCCTCTTTTACTCGGCTCCTTATCAACTAAACCCACAAAAGTAATTTCTTTTCCAATAAAATTTTGAAGAGGCGAATTTTCAATTTTTGATAAAGCCATCTGATGACGCCAAATCCCCAAAACTAAAAATAAAATACAAAAACCTATTATGACAAAATTCTTGTATTCCCAAAAAACTGAAATTAATAAAATCCCTAAAATTAAAATTGTTAAAATCAAAAAAAGAGGAATTCTGAAAACTGAACTTAAAAAAATCCCTCCTACAAATGAGAGACAAAAATATAAAAATATTTTCGGGGCAGTCATTTTTTCTTATCTCACAAGGCAAACCTCAAAAAAAGGAACGATGGCGTTATGAATTTCCAATAGATATTTCAGGGGATAGGGTTTTATTTTTTCGAAATTTGGGTCAATAGTTTTTTCTGGTCTAAAATTTTGCAAAAAGTATCTTTTGGCCCCCCTAATCCACTTTGCCATTTCTATAACATCCTCTTTTTGGTGCAGGGCGGGAACTATAGTACTGCGAAATTCGTAATCAACCTTCCCTTCTTTCAGAATATCAATGCTTTTTTGGATTTTTTTAATGTCAACTTTTGTTCCAACAATTTTACTATACTTTTCTTTTGGTCCTTTAATATCCATGGCAACATAGTCGATTAGTTTTTTATCAATTAACTTTTTTAAGAGGGCTGGATCTGAACCATTGGTGTCTAATTTTACAAAAAATCTCATTTTTTTGATTTTTTTAATGAAGGGTACTAAATTTCTGGAAGTTGTCGGCTCTCCACCGCATAAAACCACGCCATCAATTAATTTTTTTCTATCTTTTAAAAATTTAAGCAATTCTTTCTCAGAAATCCGAGGCTGCTTTTTGATTTTTTCTGGTAGAACAAGTTCCGAGCTGTAACAGAAAGGGCATCTAAAATTACAACCAATTAAAAAAACCGTGGCTGCTAATTTGCCAGGATAATCTATTAAAGTTAGTTTTTGAAGACCACCAATTTTTACCCCGTTAGAAATTTTCATAAGCTTTTCGGTACGAAGTTTGCCCCGTCAGAATCCTTAATTGATACGGAATTTCTAACGGAGGTGCATTAAATTTTAGTTAATTCAGGTTTTCTAATTTTAAATACTTTTCTCTCTTTGAATTCTTGTTGTTTCCCAATATTCCATTGGGACACCAAACGAATGTACCCAACAATTCTTGAATAAACCTCACAAGGCTGTTTTATTGTGCACTTCGGGCAATAGAAATGTTCGCCTTCCAAATAGCCATGACTGGGACAAATTGAGAAAGTCGGAGTTGAAGTGATATACGGCAGCTTGAAATTCTCAAAAATTTTTTTAATTAAAGATTTAACTGTTTGAACATCTGAAACCCTTTCGCCCAAAAAGAGGTGGAGCACCGTTCCTCCGCTGTACTTACATTGAATTTCATCTTGGAGTTTTAAGGCCTCAAAAATGTCATCGGTATAGTTTACTGGAAGTTGAGTTGAATTCGTGTAATAGGACACCTTCTTTGTCCCAGCGGTAATTATATCTGGATATCTCTCTTTGTCCTTTTGGGCTAAACGATAGGCAGTTGATTCAGCTGGTGTGGCCTCTAAGTTATAAATATTGCCGGTTTCTTTTTGATATTTGACCAATCTTTCTCTCATAAAATCTAAAACTTCCAAAGCAAATCTTCTCCCTCTTTTTGAAGCAATGTTATCACCAATAAAATTCAAAAGGGCTTCGTTCATTCCAACCAGACCAATGGTTGAAAAGTGATTGGCGTAATACTCACCTCTCATTTTCTTTACTCCTGATAAATAAAATCTGGAGTAAGGATATAAACCCTTTTCAATAAAGTTCTCAATCGTCTTTCTTTTGATTTCCAAACTTTCTTTTGCCAAATCCATCATTTTTGCTAATCTTTCAAAAAAATCCTTTTTTGTTTTTGAAAGATAACCAACTCTTGGCATATTAATGGTAACTACGCCTATACTGCCGGTATTACTTCCGCTGCCAAACAATCCTCCCCCACCTCGGTTGTAAAGTTCTCGCAAGTCCAAACGAAGTCTACAGCACATGGAACGCGTATCCTCGGGTTTCATTTCTGAATTTATATAATTAGCGAAATAATTTATCCCATATTTTGCTGAAGCTTCGAAAATACCATCAAAAGCCGGCTCTTGCCAAGGGAAATCTTTGGTGATATTAATAGTGGGGATAGGAAAAGAAAAGACGCGTTGGTTCTTATCGCCCTCCAACATCACTTCGTAAAGTGCTTTGTCAAAGATTTTCATTTCTTCTCCAAATTCACCGTAGGTTTCGTTTTGAGGTTTGCCGCCGATAATCACTGGCTGTTTAGCAAAAGTCGGCGAGGGTCTTAAATCTAAAGTAATATTCGAAAATGGATTTTGGAAGCCAACCCGAGTTGGCACCGCCATATTAAACATAAACTCCTGAAGTGCTTGCTTAACCTGTTGGTAATTTAAATTGTCATAGCGAATAAAAGGAGCCAATAGCGTATCGAAATTGGAAAAAGCGACCGCGCCTGCCACCTCTCCTTGAATTGTGTATATGAAATTAACTGCCTGTCCTAAAGCGCTTCTCAAATGTTTAGCTGGCGCAGTGGCCACTTTTCCAGGAACTCCGCCAAAACCTTTTAATAAGAGGTCATATAAATCCCAGCCGGCACAGTATGGGCCAAGGGTATCCAGGTTATGAAGGTGAAAATCCCCACCCTCATTGGCCTCTCTGATTTCTTTTGGATAGATTTTGTTTAGCCAATAATTTTTGACAATATAAGAAACGCCGTAATGATTAAGTCCCTGCAAAGAAAAAGCCATGTTAGCATTTTCCTGAACTTCCCAATCCAATTTTTCTAAATATTGGTCAATTCTCTCCACCGCTTCTTCAGAAACTTTCACTGCCTCT
>Ga0210021_1002381_pt1 | contig 16295 bp, 18 predicted proteins | sample CryGeymeta201517_FD_183981 | JGI IMG/M metagenome (GOLD analysis project Ga0210021, IMG submission 183981) | Groundwater microbial communities from Crystal Geyser aquifers in Utah, USA - Crystal Geyser metaG 2015-17 (SPAdes) (version 2) | ecosystem: Environmental > Aquatic > Deep subsurface >... | reverse complement strand
GAGGTCTAATGCCATAACCGTAGCCCCCGAATTTTTTAGCAATTTTATCGTAAAAGTTTTCTTTCATAAATGAAGTATGAATGGTGGTAAATGGTGTCAACTCTGATTTCTTATGATTATCTTAACTAAAGATGGTGTCGAAAGCCAGAGTTGACACCATTTTTATAAATTCTTGCCCCGTACCGCCCCGCCCTCTATGCGAAATTTATAAAACCAGAAAAAAACAATAAGCTTAGAGGGCGGGGCTGGTGCGGGAGCGAAGAGAACTTCGTTCTCTTCTTTACCTTCGTCCCGCCCTTTCTGAAATAAAGGAAAGGGCGGGGCTCGGTGGTTGATTATTCTTAATCATTTGAATATTATCCACACCCTCGCTATTGACATTTCTTATTGGCTTGCTAAAATTGAAATATCACGATGAGGGAGCACGCCTAAGGTTCTGTCCGAAGGTTACTCTCCCTCATTTTATTTTTGCCTAATTTTTTCTCTAAGTTATCAAGATAGATAAAATATTTCCGAAATTTACGCAAAAGGGCCGAATATCGCCTTCGATTAGGAATAAAAACATAACCCAATTTTCCTTGTTTTTCTAAATATTCAATCAGACAGTAAAAATCACCATCGCCGCTCACAATAATTGCTTTATCATAGTTTAGATATTCAATCATTGAATGTAAGACTAATTCAGCATCAACATTTCCCTTCAAATGCACTGCTTTATCAGCTTTTCGATATTCTAAAGTTGGTTTAAAAACTACAATATAGCCGGCTTTTTGCAAGAAGGTATAAAGTGCTTCATTGCCCGGCACATAACCAATGAAAAGAAAAACTTTTTTCACTTTATACTTATCTTTGAGATAAACATAAAATCTAGCAAAATCCAACTGCCAGCCGCAATCTTTAATTGCTAAATGCAAATTGTTGCTATCTATAAAAGCGTAATTGTTTTCTTCTTTCTCCATAATTTTAATTAAATTTCCCTCAATTTCGGCTGTGCCCTCCGAAGCTTTAGCGAAGGAAGGCCTAAATTCTGATTATTTTTATAAAATTCTATTTCCCTAATCCTAAATGAGCTGGACATAATTTCCCAATAGTAAACGCCTCAACTAAAGCCCTTTCTCTAGTATCTTCAACTACTAAGTATTTAAATTTATATCCTTTTCGCAATGCACTTCCCCGACCTTTTAGATATTTATCAACAAAAGAAGATTGTCCAAGCAAGTGATTGTTAAGTCTTTGCCTTAAACCGTTTTTACCTCGCTGAGTTCTTCCTACATGTAAAACCGAATTATCTGACCCAAAAATTATGTAAATCCCCTGCTTATTAGGCACGCCTATAGATTCTGTATAACCCTTACCTGGAAAGTCATACAAACACTGCTCACATAACTCCCTAAATAATTTCTCAACCTTTTGATGTTCTTTATTCATAATTCTCCTTTAAATACTTTGCCTAAAATTGATTGATTATTTCTTAATTAATTCCCCGACTTTTCTTTTTGCTTTCGTCAATAATTCTTTTGCCACGAAGCAGAATAAATTCGCTACGGGGTAAACTTTTTTGCGCGCTTTTATGGGATTTTATCTTAGCGACTGAGGTAAGAATTGTTCTATTTCTTCCGGTCTTAATAATCTCACATCATCGGCAACACTAGATAGGCCAAATGATTGCCCCTTTGGGGTGCCGACATATTGAATAGTTTTGCCAAAAGCTTTAACTTCTTCCACTGCTGCTACCAAATCAGTATCAGAACTAACTAAATAAGCAATATCGTATTTATTCTGTCGGGCAAATCTAATCATCTCTACTGCTAATCTTACATCAACGCCCTTTTCGTGATGGGTTTTATCAGGATGACGAATAACTTGGCCCAATGTTATGGCAATGTTTTGTTGTTGTAGTTTTCCTAAAAGTTTTTGTTGGTCAGCATATAACTGTTCGCTTTTCGGACTGTTTCGTTCACGCTTTATTGCTCCAAGATAATACCTAATTTCGACTAATTCATTTGGTTTTACCAGCCATTCAGCAAATTTTCTGAAATTAAAGTCGATTAAACTGTATTTTCTGTCTAGTTTTGACATTAGCTCTTTTAACTTAAAATAAAAATTACCGCCATCTATAAAAACAAAGGCTCTTTTATTCATAAATAAATAAAAACCGCTGTCCCGGCAAACCGAGAAAGCGGTGAGTTTAACAATTTAAATATAACAAATCCAAAGACATTGTCAAGCATAGTTATCCCCAATTTATTCTGATTAAAAATAATTTCAATCTCCATGATCTTATTTTTTACCCCGTACCGTGCTTTGCTCTGGTACGGGGCTCAATTAATTTCCTGCCCGTCCGAAGTTTTAACGAAGGAGGGTTCGACTTTTTGTTAAAAATCAGAATTGACACTATTTTCCACTTTTCTTTCTTCTGCTATTTTATATTTCCTATTCGTTTAAGATATGCGAAGTGAGTTTTTAGATCTCCCCAGATTGTATTTTTATCTTTATCCCAATTAAGAAAAATTCTATCAAAGATTTTTCCCTGCCTTAAAACAGTCTCTGGCATCAGTTTTCTTTTTATATTAGAACTTAATAGAAAGTAAAAGGCGCAACTTGGAAAGATTTCTTTAATATAACTGGCAATACTGCTGTAGGTAATAAGTTGATGGGTATTCATGCTTTGAGGAACTTTCAACTCACAGATCGCTAATGGTATTACTACTTTATCTCTCATGCCTGCGCCCGAAATTTTAATAATACCTTTAACAAATTCCTCTTTAGATACATATTCTGAATAAAAGACGATGTCTTGCTGTTGAGTGCCGGTTATAAGCTGCCACTTCCCTCTTTTATCTCTACAGAAAGTAAAGTCCTTCAGAATGTAAACTCGTTCTTCAACTTTTATACTCTCAGCGAATTCACTATTTTTTATTTTCTCTAAGAAGAAACTTAAGACCTCTTTTGAAAATTCTGGTTCAGTTTGCATATGGTTAAACTATTTTATTAATTCTCCTTCTTGCCCCGTAGTGAACTAAAGGTTCTACTACTGAGGTAATAATTCTTTTGCCTTTTCTTGATAAATTTTTAATTGCATAAAAGTTATCCACAGCCTATTGCCTTGACAAGGGTTTTTGTGCTAATATGACGGCAGATGGGCCGGGCGTTCCCGGACCACCAAAAGGGGGCGGGTTACCCGCACCCTTTTGTGTTTTATGGAAATATTTTAAGACCATAACCATAAATTTCACCTTTTTTGGACCGAATTTTTGATTTGAGTACCCCAAAAGCTCTTTTATCTCTATTCGGTAAAATATGAGTAGCGATTGGATAAGCCGCTAAATCTGCCAGTTGCGTTCCAATTTCATTTTCTTTTTTAGGTATAAAAGTTAAATCTTTGATTCTTTTCTGAAATTCATCAGCTCTCATAAAACCAGTTCCCTGTAACATAATTTTTGAAAAAGCAAGATATAGTAAATCATCATCGGCTTTATTTCTTGACTCAATCACCATTACACCCATCTCTCCTTTCTCTCTTAAATAAATTGCGTACCTTTCCATTATAAACCCTAAAGATAAATAGTAAGGATTATCAGAATGTTTTCCATATTGTTCCTTTAGTCTATTTTTATCAATGACGGAAGCGAGGATAGTAAAATATAACTCTTTAAATAACTTATTTAAATCTTCATAAAATTCTTCTCTTTTCTCTTTATTTCTTAAAACCAAAAATGGCTTTGTTTCCTGCTTTCTAATATCTCTGGAATGAAGAATTGCTTCGGTTGAGTTAAAATATTTAATTTTCAATTCGTTTACTTTCTTAATAGCCTCTTTACTGTAATAATTTTCTTCAAAAATGCATCCCGCCAAAGCAAAAACTGGATGGTTTGGATCTATGACTTTTAAATTATGATCACCCGACTCGTCTAAAAATAATTTATACATAAATTTATTTCAGTAATTCTCCTTCTTGCCCCGTAGTGAGCTTCGCTCTACTACCGGGGTAAATGCTTTGTCTAAAATTGATTGTTTGACTTTGGCTAAAAACTATTTAGAAATTTAAAAACGTTTCTATTTTTCTATATTGATTCCTTTTTAAATAGTTTTCTCAAACGAGACCGAATGGCACCTGGTTTCCTTTCTAAAATTTCTGCTGCCTTTTTAATAAACCTTGAGTACTCTTCTTTAAAAATCGTCTCGTCTTCTTGGCCCCATTTTTTATAGGCTTTGGGATATTTTTTCCTGATTTCCTCAACATTATAGGTTGGTCCCCGTTTAGTGGACTTAACTTCTCGAATATGATTTTTTAATTCGCCGCTCTCTCTTGCTCGTGGCAAGGAATATAAAAACTGGTCCTGCTTTTTCTTTTTCTGCCAGATTTTCATTTTTCTTATCTCTTCAGTTGCTTTTCGCGACATTTGTTTCAAGCTTTTATCTAATTCCCAAACTTCTCCTTTTATTAAAAAGGCTAAGTCATTTATTCCCATAAGTTTTAGTCCAGCGAGCGAACGCAATCGAGAAAGGGCGACATACCCCATTCCCTCAACGAACGACTTGGAAAGATCGATTTCAGCAGTCTCGAGATTCATTCCCTGGCTTTTGTGAACAGTTATTGCCCAAGCAAGCCGAAGAGGAATTTGATTAATCTCGGCTTTCACTACCCCATCCTCTTCAACAGTCCAGCTTGCGGGCGTAGCCACAATATGTTTACCCCTTAAGGTTTCTACTATAGGCAGGTTCTCTTCGTCAAACCCAATAATTTTTCCAAGAGTACCGTTTACATATCCTCTATCAAAATTATTTTTTACAAACATCACTTTAGCGCCTTGTTTTACCACCAATCTTTCAGGTGCTAAGCATCCTTTCTTAAGCACTGCCACAATATCTTTATTGCCGTCTGCCTGCATAGAATACACAAACTCTTTAGCTTCTATTTTGTTTAACTCAAAGTGATTGATAGCATCGACATCAATATTGTGTGTGTAGAGTTTCGTTGGGGTAATAGAGAATATGTTTTTCTCGCACTTGCTGTTGAGTAATAACTTCCGTGCTTCCTCAACCTCATTGTTCCGGATATGATTAAGTAAACTGAGTAATTCGCCGTCCTCTTGACGATGTTGCTCTTCAAGATAACAAATTTTCATATCCATACTCTTCCATACTTCTGATTCAGTAATAAATCTGGCCTCTCCGCCCTTCTGCACAGGAGGAAGCTGGAATAAATCACCCGAGCAAACAATCTGCATACCTCCAAAGGGTTTGGGGTCGGACTTAAATGCTTGGCAAATCTGATTTATTAAGTCAAACTGGAAGGCATGCAACATTGATATTTCATCAATAATCAGCACACCGGTATTTTTAAATCTTTTCCTAAGATAGGATTTTCTCAAAAGTTTCTTTAGGTCCTGCTCAGTTAATTTTTCTTTAAGCCCCAACCCTGACCAAGAATGAATAGTAATTCCCTGCATATGAGTGGCAGCAATTCCAGTAGAAGCGGTTACCGCCACCCCTTTCTGTTTCCTTTTCAAATAATCAATATATTTATTTAATAAAAAAGTTTTCCCGCTCCCCGGCGAACCCGTCAAAAATACATTGTTGCCAAGTTTCAATATATCTAACGCCTCTGCTTGCGTCATAACTTTATTTTACCAACTTACTTCATCAACTTTCTTACCTCTCCCTTCAATTTTATCTCTTTCTGGACATACCGCCCTATATTCACACCAAGGGCAAAGATTATTAATACGAGGTAAAAGATCGTTATCGTTTTTAGCCTTGTTTATAATAGCAACTATCCTATTTTCAACTCCTGTCAATTCATCTTTTGTCCAAACTATATTAAAAATTTTTGAATACTTAACATAGATTAAACCAGCCCTAATTTGTTCTGCGAAAGGATTGCGTTTAGAAGCTATGATAGCATAAATAGGAACCTGAAGATCTTCTTCCATCATTTTTTCTACGTTATCGTGAAAAGGCAGTTTGCCAGTTTTATAATCCCATACCGAAATTGAAGAGTCTGAATCTTGATCAATTCTGTCTATCCGGCCCGATATTGTAAATTCGTCTACCTGACAATCCATCCAATCTTCCAAAAATAATGGAGTTGCCGATAAATCTGCACTTGCAATATAATTGTTTAAAATAGCAATAGTTTGTACCCCAAACGATTTTTCTTGTCCTTCAGAGCCAAATAATTGTCTTCTGTCCTCACTGCTCCAATAATCTCTACTATACCTATCTTTCGGCATTCTTGCCCAGAAGTATCTTACTAACTGACCTATATCTTGTCCTCGTCTTTTGTCTGCCGGCACTTGCGTGACATCAAAAAGATGTTTAAGGACTAAATGTATTGCTTTGCCTATATAATTTTCCGGCTTCTCAACGAATTCTGCTTTCATTTCTTTATCATTGTGGCACTTAAATTTGAACGGACATTGAAGATAATAAGTTAATGCATTTGGAAATATTTTTTCTGGAAATATATATGCCATATAATTTTATTTCCTTGCCCCGTAAAATTACGAAATAATTTGTTCGGGGTCAATTAATTTTTTGGCTTTTTGGTTGAATTTCAGATTTCTTAAAAAATAGACTTGGCAACATTTTTTTCGTCTACTTCAAAAGCTAACTTTTTAGATAACTAATGTCCAAGAATTTCAAATTTTATAGACACACAAAAAAAGAACCTATTATTCCCATAATAATAGCTATAATTGCAAACCATTTTCCTTTTAACCTCTTTTTCTTCATGTAAACTAAGGCAATTACGCCAGTTATTGCCCCAGTTAATGAACCCTGGGGTGCCATAATACAACTCATTCCATAAGGAAAATTGAACACAGAAAAATTATCCAGAAATACTACACTCCAGCAAAATAAAACAAGCAAAAAGCTAAATATTGCTAAGCCACTATATTCTTTTTTAATGGTTTTGAATATATCGCTCAACATTAAAATTTTATATTTCTCAATTAATTCTTCGACTATTTAAAGAAAGCTGGAGTTAACACTGTTTTTAACTATTTTTAAATTCTTTTCATTTGTGCAATTATCGCGTTAGCTAAGTCTCGTTTGTCTATCAAATATTGATCCCACTTATTTGATTCACGCTTCGTTCTACCAGCGACAAAACGCATTAATCTACCTCCATCTGATTTAGTTGCGAGTTTTATCAAATCCGGGGCTGGTACAAACCATAAAAAATTCCAAATATCCCCTTGTTCTGTATCAAACACACAAAAGATATTTGCCATCGCGTAGTTGTCTATAACCGTGCTTGATTTTACTGCGTATGCGAAAATGCGCGAAGGATCATCACCGAAACGACTCTTTATTTGAAGATACATTGTCTTCAAACTACCCCTTTCTTTTACAATCAAATCGATACCTTCCACATCTGATACTGGTTTATAGCACACGAGCGCTGTATCCCCATAAAGAGTAATCAGTTCAGCAATTCTCGCTTCAGCGATGTCCCCCTTTTGCTTACTGGAAACATTTTTAGAAATCTTATAAATTTTTTCAGGAATCTTTATTTCATATCTTAATTCTTTTCGCAAGATATACGCTGTTTTCGGATTTAATCCAAAAACCGACGGGGCGGTTTTAATAAAACGTGATTTATCTTTTTTTGAATTTATATCAACTATAAGCTGGGCGTTCATCGTCGCTTCTGGTGTTTCCCCAACAGTTTTAAGCCAGCCGCGATTCAAAGCAATTTTAGTAATTTTTTTACTATGTAGTGGTTTACCCACTTCTTTCAAAATTTGATAAGCAATATCTTTGAATGAGTTCATGTAGTTTATTTTCTGCTTGTAGATACTTTATTAAGGAATCAGCAATATTAGCCCTGAAATGGTAATTTAATCTGAACCGCGGCGCTCCGGTGTTCGATAACTTTTAACACTGCATATTCGGCTTTTATACCTCCATCAATAAGAAATTGCCGACACCTAAGTTTAACTTTGAAGATATCGTCTTTAGCAAAAACTGCTTCATTTTTCTTTACTTTTTCTAGAAAGTCAATATCTAAAATATCAGCAAAAAAAGTCACGTTACCGTCACTAAATTTCCATTTTCCACCTTCCTGAAAAGAGATGTTTGCGATTTGAAGATGGGTCTCTGTTTCCGTCTCACCTATTTCTTCCTCTTCGATTGGCGGTGCGGCGAAGTACTCCGCTTCTTCCCGATTGATTTCTGACCTCGAACCATCACTTGCAAAAACGACTTTTTCGATACCCTCTTTAGTTAATGGGGTTCGTACCACTGCTTCGATATTTTTTCTAATTTTGAGAAAGCCAAATAACTTTACTTCTTGGTTTGAAATTACTCTGGCTTCACCGTCCTCAAGCTCCATTTTAAAACTCCCCGTATCCACTTTTACTATACTTTTTATTTTTCTTCCCCTTATCCACCTTATAAGTCCAATAACACCGCTCCCACCACCAATTCCAATCAAAGCCAAAAGTTCCTTAGCATTTATTACAGCGTTGATATCCGGACGATTGAATAAAGAAACCGCTTGGTTAATAAGAGTTTGAACTACTGATAATATTACATCTATTGATCCGGGGTGAGCCGCCCGGATATTAACAAGTATTTTTATTTGTTCCCCATTTAGAATATAGTTGCTATCTTCTAATAGTTCACCAATAGCTAAAAGAGTAGGAGCAAAATCCTTCACATTCATCTCGTGAGTCGCAAGTGCTGGCCCATCATATGCCATATGAAATGATGCTGTACGATTTTCCATAATTACCTATTTCAATTTTGTGTATACCTCTTCAAATATTTTCTTTTTCTAATTTCTCAATTTCTTTTTCTTTACCTTCGGATTTGATTTAAACCGGTGTTATTTTTACGAATTTTAATTATTTTTATCTCCTCCGGCGTGAGGCCGTAGAGTTTATAAACTTCTTCGTTCGTTCCCAGCTAGATTTATTTGATAGTAAATCTCCCGGATTTAACTAATTTTATACTGTTATAATTCTTGATATCTTCAAACTCAAATTGCCAGATAGAATAAACATCTCTGCCTATTTCTTTGTCGAAAAATAAAGTAACTACTTTCTTTTTTGTTCGGGACTGCCATTGCCGATAAGGATAAAAAAGTTGTCTTATAATCACATCAGACGCTTTAAAATTTTTCGCTTCAATTAGTACGATTTGGTTTTTTCCTTCATAACCTGCGTCTACTTCCGTTTGCACACTTGAAACTTTTATTAATTGTTTGCCAACATAAAAATCGAAGTCGGGAGTATATTTTCTTCCACGAATAGTTAAAACAAGTGATGGGTCCTCAGTGAAAGTTCTAATTAAACTTGTGGCATAAGCAAAATCCAAATGTTGCATTTCGGAATCACCAACTACGGCTGTATCTAATGGAAAATCAAGCTTTGAAGAATATATCGTAATTTCTTTTTTAATTGGAGGAATATCAACATATCCTTCTCCCTTTATTATATTATAAAAACCATTCTTTACAGGAAGCAAAAAAAGATTATGTTTTTTGAAAATTTCTGGCCTATCTTCTCTGCTATCTTGTTTACACAAAATACGAACTTCTTTTTCTCCAGTCTCTTTAAATTTCTGACAAGACCTTTTAATTTGGGTAGCGGAAATAGGGAAAGGAATCTTACTAAAATCGTGCTCTAAAATTTTGTGATCGTTAAAAATTTTTTCCCAAGATTTACTGTTCGCCATATTTTAAATCTTTAAATCTTTTTATTGATTTATTTAAATATTCTTTTTCTGTATCAACTCCTATAAACTTTCTATCGTATTTTATCGCTGCTAAACCGGTAGTAGAACTGCCCGTAAAAGGATCTAATATAATATCTCCTTTATTGGTACTTGCTAAAACAATTCTTTTTAATAAATCGAGGGGTTTTTGCGTTGGGTGTTTGCCAAATTTCTTTTCCCACTTTTGTGGCGTGTTTATAGCCCAAATGGAACGCATTTGTTTTCCAGGCCTTTTTAAAAAATCGTTGGGCCAATCCCCTTCTCTCATTTCTTCATAATTAAAAACGTGTTTTCCTTTTTTATCTTTTCTCGCCCATAAAAGAGTTTCATGACTGGCAGTGAAATAACGACAACTTAGGTTTGGAGAAGCATTAGGTTTATACCATGCAATATCATTAAGAACTTTATATCCCGCGATTTGTAACGCAAACCCGCATTCATAAATAGAATGGTAAGTACCGCTTATCCAAATCGTCCCGTTTGGTTTTAAAACCCTTTTACATGCTTTAATCCAATTTAAGTGAAATTCAAAATCCTTCTCTAAACCATTACTCACATCCCACGTTCCTTTATTAACCGACACCGCACGGCCATTATGGCAAGTGAATCCCCCATTTGAAAGATTATATGGAGGATCCGCAAAAATCATATCAACTGAATTTTCTGGTAATTGTTCCAATATCTTTAGACAATCATCGTGATAAAGAACAAAATTACCTTGTTGAAAATAAGGTTTTTCTTTGATTGAAGTTAATATTTTTTTACCTTGCTCCATAGGTTTCTCTTCTTTCACAATACCCCTATCTTCGGGAGAACTCAAATTAAAGAAGCCCATTACTGGACCTTTTTGAATTAATTTTTCTCCCCTCCTTCGCCCTAAATTTATCGACGGGCTACGGAAGGGCAAGGTCGGTCTTTCGATTTTTGGCAGGTCGCGGAGTTTCATAATTTCTCTTTCTTTATTCTATTTTTATTATATCACTTAAAATTGAAAAGGCACGGCGTTCAGTATTTTAGCTGAATTAGCCGTGCCCCACTTGCTTTTTTATTTCCTTAATCTCTAGAACCTCAATGAATATTCTCAAACGAGGATATTTTTTCTCAAATTCTAGAGCCAAGGATTTCACAAAACTTGCTTGAGAAACATACCAAGCATACCTTTTAAATGTTCCAATCCCCTCTATATGGAATCTAATATAGAAATGCTTTTTCTTTTTTCCCTTATTCAATTTTACCTCCTTATGCTATGCCTTAATTATAATAGATATTTCAAAAAAGTCAAGGTTTATTTAAATAATTTTCTTTGTCTGAAGGATTTGGAGGTTTCGATGGCGATTTTTCCATTTTCATTTCTCAAAAACTTCTCCGTGGCCAGGATAGACTTTCATTCCCGGTTTTAAAATCTTTTTCAGTTTTTCCAAGGAATTTTCCATTTCTGTTTGGGAACCGCCAGAAAGGTCGGTTCGACCATAAGCATCTTCAAATAGGGTGTCGCCGGTGAAAATGAAACCATCGCCTAAAAGACAAATGCTTCCCTTTGTATGACCTGGCGTGTGAACAATTTTTAATGAAATTTCTCCGACCTTTATTTCATCTCCGTCTTTTAAAAATTGATCAACTTTGAATTTTAAAAAGTCCTTCTCTCCTTCATGAATGAAGATTTTGGCACCGGTAGGGGCCCGCCTCAGAGGCGGGAGGGCGGTGGGTGGGTTGGAGTCCTTTCTTAATTTCGGGGCTCCTAAAGTATGGTCCCAGTGATAATGAGTTAAAACAATATATTTTAATTTTGCTTGGTTTTTTGTTAGTTCTTCTAAAATTTGCTTCAAGCCTCCACCGGGATCAATAACCAGGGATTCACCTTTTGAAATTAAAATGTAGCAATTGGTTAAAAGAGGTCCAGTAATTAAATGTTTGATTTCAAAATTTTTCGGCATTGAACTATCTTAATTTTCCCACCTTTGAGGTATTTTGTCTATGACTTGACATCCTCTATGGATGCTGTATAATGGGGTCAGACGATAAGTCGAATTAGCTTAAGTAAGTTTTAAGTAAAAATTAAAGCGCAATTAAGTGTAGCGACTTAGAGTTTCAAGGTCGCTTTTTTATTCGTAAATTAAATAGAATTAATATGGCATACAGTTCAGATAGAGGATTTGCACCTCGAGAAACAGTCAAGGGCAATTGGAAATGCTCAGACTGCGGGGTAGAAATCACTGAACTTCCTTTTGAACCATCTGCAGACAGACCTATTTACTGCAAAGAGTGTTGGTCAAAAAGAAGACCCAAAAGAGATTTCAGCAGATAATCTTAAAACAAAGACCCGCCTTTGGCGGGTTTTTTGTTTCCTTTTTGAGAAATTTTTGACATTCCGCTAGTCGAAGAGGATAAATCCTCTTCTTCACCCACCGAGCAAGCGAAGCGAAGGTGGAAAAGAAAGAACCTTCTTTGACTTCGCTGCGGCTCGGCTATTTAAATAATTTTCTTTGGCGGAAGGATTTGGCGGTTTCGATGGCGATTTTCTTTCCCAGTTTAGTCAAAGAAAAATAAGTTTTGGGGTCGCCAGTGATTAATTTTCTTTTTCTGAGAGTTCTCAGTTGGCGATCAAGTTTAAGGGAGTCTGGCCAGTGGGGATATTTTGAAAAACTAAATGTTTCAGGAAATAGGGCAAAGCATTCTTTAATTAGTCTTTCGAAAGTGCATTTTTCTTTATTTTCAGTTATTGAATTAATACCAAAAAGAATCAGGTCGGTAATGCTAACCTTTTTATACAATTCTTCGTCAAAGGTTTTTACTTTTTTTACCATTTTCCCCAAAACTACTTTAATTTTGCCATATTGTATTTAAAAAATCAAGCCAAAATAAAAAAAGCGGCTGGATGAATCGAACATCTCGAGCCGCCATTGTCTAAGCTTTAACCTTAGACTCTTTCTCCTGGCGCATTCTTCGGTCTGCTGCATCAATTAATCCTTTTAACGAGGAGAACTCGTCTCTTAAGATAGCGTTATCAGCTCTGAAAGTAGCGATGCCGGAGCTTACCCTTAAAGAGGTAAAGCCTAGTTCCCAGTTTATCCTCTCTAAGAATTGTCTTGCTCCGTCTTCCTCGGTCTCGGGCATCATGACCAAGAATTCATCTCCTCCGTAGCGAAAAACGAAATCACTTTTCCGGGAGTAATTAGAAAGCAAAACAGCAACTATCTCTAGGGCTTGATCCCCCACTAAGTGTCCTTGCTGGTCATTAATTCTTTTAAACTCGTCTATGTCCAGAAAAATAAGAGTAAGTGGTCGCTTATAGCGTTCAGCTCGCTCAAATTCTGCTCCCCCAAATTCTTCCAGGAATCTTCGGTTATAAACTTTGGTCAGGGGGTCATGTATCTTCTCCTCTTCTAATTTCCTAATCTGTTTTTGCAACTCAAGATTAGTAGCACCAGATCGAAAAAATGCTTTAAAGAACTGCTTTATCTTTTTCACTTTCCCTCCTTTCTAAAGTGAATTTATTAGATTTTAAATTATACCAGATATAATTATTTTTGTCAAATTAAAAGCGCCCTTTGGGGGCGTGGAATGAACTTCTCCAGTATTTAATATCTTATCTCGAAATTGCTAAATTCGGCCTGATATTCCTCCCAGGAGGTCTCTAAACCGTTAACTTTGGCCCAAAACGGGCCCTTCCTGGCCCATTCGACCATTTCCTCAACTTTAGCCTTTTCTCCCTCAAAAACTGCCTCTACCCGGCCGTCTGAGAGGTTTTTAACCCAGCCAAAAACACCAAACTCCTCGGCTTTTTCCCGGGTCTTTTCTCGAAAATGAACCCTTTGAACTCTCCCAGAAACAATAATATGAGCCTTAAGTTTTTCAGCCATATTTAAGATATGGGCACTAATTGATAATAGTCGAACCTATTTTGACCGAAAATCTGATTTTTGCCTGTGCGCGCTCCGCGCGCAGGCAGGGATGTTCGCACCCTTTTTGGGGAAAATAAATATCTCGGATCCTAAGGCAGAGGTGGTTGTAAATTTTTATTTAACAATTCTTTCAGCTTTATAGAATCCTAACCCAGCTGATACTTGTCCTATGAATTTACTTACATCTTTTATTGCTAGCGCCCACACTATTTCCTTATCTTTGCTAACCTCGACAATTTTTGTGGTAGTAGTTATTAAAGTATTTCCATTGGGCAGCCGGTTTGCATCTCTCGTAGGCCATTGTTTTGGATCCGAGATTTCAAATTCCCAAACAATATTTTCATTTTGATTAATTTCAACAGCTTTTTCTGGCGTTCCATGATTGGCAAACAAAAGATTTCCATTTTCAAGCAAAATAGGATCATGCTGCTCCGTCATAAGCCCTTCGCCAATTGTTTTCACCACCTCGCCATTTTGATTTACCTCCACAACCATATTAAAGTTTCTTGTGCTTATCAGTGTGTCCCCATTGCTTAATCTAGAAACAGCGTTGGTATGAGTCCAGCCCTGATCTTTTATGCTTTGGTATGGCTCTTTATTGAAATAATCCCTCGCATACCAAGACCAGACAATTTCTCCTGCTGGATTGATCTCTATTACCTGCGCATCGCTCATCAGGTCATTGTTGCCAAAAACAAACAAAGTATTTCCATTAAGCAACCTGTCTGCATCGTGAGATATCTTTGTTGTTTTGTAAGACCAGACAATATTTTTATTTCTGTCAATTTCATAGACTCCATTGCCCGGTAATACAAAAAGAATATTGTTATTTGACAACAGCTCAACATCAAAGCCCGGATTTGTATATTTTTTCAACTCTTGTGGAATATCATACTCCCAAATAATCTCTCCTAGCATGTTTACTTCAATTATCTTTGGTTTATCCGAATTACGATTGTCTGGCAGCAAGGTTGTTCCATCCATTGCCTTATTTTTATCATATACCTCGATAACTAAATCAGAATCAACAATACCCCTTGTCATTGGCTTTTCTTCCGGAATGGTTACTTTCTCTTCATCTGTCTCTGCTGTTGCTGGGGTTGTTTCTTTTGGCTTTTCTTCCGGAATAGTTACTTTTTCTTCAGCTGTCTCTGCTATTGCTGGGGTTGTTTCTTTGGTTTTGTTTTCTTCTCTAGATTCGGGAAGTTTTTCTGTCTTTAGAGCATAACCAACCAGAAATAAGATTAGAAATGTTAAAACTAAACATGCGAATAAGGATCTGCTTTTTTTCATAGAATTAAAATTGGTCGGACCTTATTTTATTATATCAAAATTATCCGCAAAACAAAAACCCGAAAAAAACAGAAATTCATCGAATTTCTGCCACAATATATATGAAAAATTTTCTTTTACAATTCAAAACCAAAAATTAATTTTTTCGTTCAATTCTCCGTTCAATTTGGCCGCCGAGCCGCGAAGCGGCGAGGCGGAAAGGTTGACATATCCGAAGTGACGGGCACTGCTGGATTTGAACCAGCGACCTCTCCCCACCAATTTGTGGGCGCATCTGGACTTGAACCAGAGACCTCTGCAATGTGAATGCAACGCTCTAACCAACTGAGCTATGCGCCCCTTCGCCCGTAAAATTATTTTACCATTTTTCTTTTAAAAATAAAGAGGTAAAATAAGATAATAGAATGCGGGTATTTGAGTTTCATTTTAATCCAAAGCTGAAGCCCGATTTAATTTTTGATAGTTTTTGCTATGAGCCGGAAAATATTTATGAAAGGAGGGTGGGAAGTCTTTATATGGCAGGTCTTCTAAAAAATACTCTGCCTCAGAATTTTAGACTTTTGAATAATTTAGCCAAAGTAATCAAGGAAAGTTATTATCGGCCAGCTCTTCATTCATCTGAAAAGCAACTCAAAGAAAGCTTAAAAACGGCAAATGAATTTTTGGAAAAGGTTGCTAAGGCAGGCGATGTCAGCTGGCTGGGGAACTTAAGCTTTGCTGCTCTTTCTCTGAGAAATTTTGAATTAAACTTTACCAAGGTCGGAGATTTGAAAATCTTTCTATTGAGGGGAGGAGGAGTTATTGACATTGACCGAAAATTAAGATTTCAAGACATTGCGCCCTGGCCTTTAAAAATATTTGGGAACATTGTCTCGGGGAAATTGGCTGAAAATGACATAATTTTGGTTTTGACTAAAGAGGTTTTGGAAATCTTTCAAAATCAAAATTTATTAACCGAAATTGCCAAAGCGATACCTCTTGATGAAGGAAAATTAAAAGAGATTTTTAAAATTAAAGGCGATGAATTGTTAAAAGTTTCTGGGGTTTGTCTATTAATTTTTTTGAGCAAAGAAATGGCAGTCGGGAAAAAGGAAATTATTTCTCCTCAATCCTACCCCAAGGAGTTTTCTTTCAAAGAAGTTTTTACCCCAATTCTCAATTACCTTAAAAAACTGATTAAGAAGCCGGGGTTGGAAAAATTGGCCTCGGTAAAGCAATTTGGGAAGAAATTTGGGAAGAAATTTAGAGTGCCGAAACTGAAATTACCCAAATTGGCAATCCCAAAATTAAACAAAAATATAATTTCAATTTTAGCTCTTATTTTTTTCTTGGTTTTGGGGTCTCTTATTTTCCAGAGGGAAAGGGCGGAGG
>Ga0210021_1002379_pt1 | contig 16295 bp, 9 predicted proteins | sample CryGeymeta201517_FD_183981 | JGI IMG/M metagenome (GOLD analysis project Ga0210021, IMG submission 183981) | Groundwater microbial communities from Crystal Geyser aquifers in Utah, USA - Crystal Geyser metaG 2015-17 (SPAdes) (version 2) | ecosystem: Environmental > Aquatic > Deep subsurface >... | reverse complement strand
CACAGTCTTGAACGGGAGCGCGATCACCTCGTTGGGCAGAAAGTGGAGGTAGGAGGTCGACTCATCTCCGGAAGCCGCTACTTCGTCGAGCGCCTGCGCCTTGGCGGTGTCGGCCTTCTGGCTCTGCATCACCTGCTGCTTGGCGAAGTCGACCGGCGTCAACGCCTCGCCGTTGAGGTCCAGTGTGTCCTTGAGGGCGGCGTCGCGCAGGATGCCCTTGACGCGGAACTGGATGCCGAAGAGGGTGACAGTTGGAGCGTCCGGCGTGCTGAGTAACTGCTCGGGGCGAATCCCCAGCGCCTTCGCCACAGACTCCGGCAGCAGGCAGACCAGCCGCTCGCCCGGAGCAAACCACTCGCCCGCGGTCAGCAGCTTGGGCTGCGCCAGGAACTGCCGCTCCTCCGGCGTCAGCCCGACGAGCGCTTCCAATTGATGGGCGCGACGCGCGCCTGCGGTTTCGCTGTATACCTCGTATGTCAAGTGCCCCTCTGCCGCCGCCGCCTGTGTGGCGGTGAGCCACGACCGCGCCGCCACCGGGTAGTGCTCGCCAAACGTCTCAGCGATCACTTCGCGGGCGCGCACCGGCAGCGGGGCCCACCCCCGGCTGTTGAGCAGCAGCCCCTGGTATGGCGGCTGGCGCTTGAGGTCGAGACGCCGATCCCGCAAGTACTGCCCGACCCCGGTGAAAGAGAGCATCGTGAACGTCGTTACGACGATGGTCACGGCGGTTAGCACTGTGCGAATCGGTCGTTGCCGCAGGTTCGAGAGTCCCAGGTTGACCGACACCAGCGCCAGCCCTGCCCGATTCACATCGGCGCCGGGGATGTACTCGCCGCTCTGCTGCATCTCGCGCATCTGGTCGTTGAACTTGGAGTAGAGGAGCCAGATCACCAGCATTGCCAACGCCAGGATCACGAAGGCCAGCAACACCATGAAGGGAGCGTTGGTCAGTGCAAATGCCGGGTGCACCATCCGCAGCACCAGAAACGACAGCACGAAGACCCCGAAGAAGCCGAGTAGCTGCCGCTCCAACCGCACGCTCCGCAGCAGCAGCCGCTCGAGGCAGTACGAGAACGGCACCAGCATGAGGAGATAGAACACCACGCCCTTGATGGCATCATTGGCGGTGCCGAGCACGTCGGGGTAGGCGCGCGATTCCAGGGCCGAGGCGAAGCGCGAGTCATTGACGCACTTGGTGTACCGGCGTTCGGCCAGCGCCTTCGCCGCCTCCTGGAGGTACGCCTTGCTGGTGGCGTGCAGCTTCTCGAGACGCCCATTGCGGACGTTGTGTTTGATGAACGCCTCCATGCGGTAGTGGTTCAACGCGTACAGGTCGCGGGCGAGTTGGTACGCTGTGGGCACCCCCTCCGCGATCTGTTCGACCTGGATCCCTTCGCCGCGCGGCTGCAGCTTGGAGGCCCGCAGCAGCGCCCCCCGCAGGCCGGTGAGTCCCTGGCTGAGCAACAGCTTGAACCGCGATAGCGGCGACACGAAAACCGCCGCGCAACCCTCGCCCCACCCCGAAGCATAGGACACGCCGAACCGTTGCGGCGCGCTGTCGGTTCGGGCGTCGAGGAGCCGCAACTCGGCCGGGTAGTTGAGCGACCGCTGGTCCATCAGGTCGTAGAGGTCTTTCGTCTCGCAGGGGAACAACGCGATCAGCCGGCTCACGTCTTCCCGCGTCATCTGCAGAGAGAGCGGGAATCGCTTCTCCAACCGGCCGTTGTCATTGGCGAAGTCGATTCCGCCGTCGTCGCCCAGGTGGTACGCTTCGAAACGGTACCAGCGGAGGTAGGGTACGCACGGGAACCGGAAGTAACCCGTGCCGTCGGCGCGGGCGACCATGGCGCCGCGAACGCCGGTGAAGCTCTTGCCGTGCCGTGCCACCAGGAGGCTGTCGGGAACTGGCCGGTCGGGGAAGGCGCTGATCTGCCCGCCCAAGGTCTTGGCTTCACCCGTCAGGAGGCATGTCTTGACAGTCGCCAGCTTCGCCAGCCCGAAGTCGTGAGACAGCTCGGGCGCGTCAATCAGGCGTCGGAAGAGACCCGCCACGAACTGCGCCTGAGCGTCCAAGCGCTCGAGGCTCTGCTCGTTCGGCGTGTCGAAGGGGGTGTCCCAGTGGACGCGCGCATCGTAGAGCGTGGCTGCCGTCAGCGCCGGCAGACCGACGACCTGGGCAACTTCGCCGTCGAACGCCATCGGGGTCGGCAGAAAGCTCTGCCAGGGCTTGCCCGCCAACACGCGCATGGTGTCGAGATACTGGACGGACGAGCCCGGCGGCTTCGTCTCTCTCGCCAGCTTCTGAATGGTCTCCGCGAGGTCGGCGTAGGTGCGCTCGAAGGTCTCGTTCTGGTCGAAGAAGTGCCCCTTGTAGAACAACCCAACCTGTTGCGTTCCACCCGACAGGTCAATACCGAGGTAGAACACGGGCTTGTGCTTCTCTGTGAGCCGGGCGAGTGGGAGTGATCCTCGAACGAGGGTCTGCCGCGTGCGCAGGTCTCTGGCTTCGCGAAGCAGCTCTGCGCGGGCGAGCGCGAACTGCCGTTGGAGCAGCGTCCGCTGCTCGCCGGAGAGATCGGCGAACCGGACCTTCCGGAGATAGCGCGAGAAGAGGTTGCTGAGCAGGTCCAACTCGGCGGTCGTCTGTCGGTGCTTGGCAATGCGCGTTTCGGCGTCCGGCACCTTGCTCAAAGTCAGGCGAAGGATGGCGTCGCGCGCGAGCAGCGTCTGGTAGCTCATGACGCCGACAACGCGCTTTGTGAGTGCCTCGTCTGCTCGGACGGCTTCGATGGCGTTAGCCGAGGGGGTGCCGAACGCGGTGACCCTCTGCTCCCGCTTGTCCGCCTCGACGCCCAGTGCGTTGGCGTCTGCTTCGAGCGTCTTGCGCCCCCGTTGCAGCACCCAGACCAACTCGCGCGGGCCGGCCAACGCCTGGAAGTGCGCGTCCAGGGCAACAAACAGCACCGACCGCTTAGGCGGGTGCTGGGCGCACCGGGCTGCCAACTGCAGGAGCGCGGCGATCCCGCCAGCTTGCTCCGCGCCCGGCGCCAGCGCCGGCACCGCCGAGGTCGAGTCGTAGTAGGCGGTGACCACCACCGTCTCCGGACGCCTCGCCGCGTCCGTCCCGGGCAGGAAGGCGTACACATTCTCGGCGCGCACGTTCTCCCAAGGCATCGCGCAGGTCAGCCGGACCCGCGTCGGCGGCGCGTCCCGCAGGCGCAGGCCGGACGCCCGGTCGATCCAGAAGCGCGGAATGCGGCACGGCGTCTGCAGGTACTTCCGGGTAGCTTCCGCCTGCGTCGTATCCTCCGGCGCGAGGAAGACCACGGCGCGCGCTCCCAGCATCGGCGCATTCAGCCAGTCCATCCCGCAGTCGAAGTCAAGCAGCACAACGGCGCCGGCAACGCGCCGCCCATCGAAGTCGGCCAGGCGTCCCCGCCCGGCAGAAAGCAGCGGCCCTGCAAGCCCCTCCTTGGGCAGTTGCGAACTGACCACCGTGTTCGGCCAGAGGGCATGAAGTGGCACCCGCTCCCCCGAGGGCAACAACTCGAGCGAGGCTTCCCGCTCGACCGGCATTGGGAGCAGGAAGGGCTGGGTGCCCACGTGCGGCAGGCCAAGGCTGCGAAAAGCACCGAGGACGTGCTGGCGAGCCGAAGTGCTGCCGGGATAGCCGGGCACCCGCGAGCCCAATGCGGCAAAGGCGGGCACCAACTCGCGCGTCGTCAAGGCAGGCGCCACCGACAATAGGGGAGGGGACTCAGCCAAGACGGAGGCAGAGGGGACCTGGAACGCACACCACACCCACACGAACCACACAAGGCGTCGGTGGGTTGGGTTCGGTCCACAGGTCATTCGGGCACAGTCACCGGGTGCAGGAGCGGAGGGGCACTCATGATCGTACAAGACTGTCGGCGGTTGCGCAAGCGGAGGGGAGCGCCTGCGTGCTAACTCTGCCTTGCGGCCAGCGTTGACCAACTCAGAACCCGAGAAGACGTGCCCGCCAGTGCGCGTCGCTGCCCGGGGTGTGGCTCAGGTTGGTCTGAAGAGCGGCCAGTCGTTGCCGTCTTGCGGCTCAAGCCGATGAGACCGCCCGCATTGCCCGAGGAAACTACTCGGCGCGTCAGCTCTCGATGGTCACCGTCCTCGCCCCATGCGAGCTGTCGTATACCGCTTCACCAATCTGCAGTGACTTGTAGCTGTCCCACAGATCCGGCCCGCCCTCGACCAGGCCGAGGCAGCGTTTGGCGAAGTGCTCGACCTCGCCGCGGTAGCCAAACGTCGCCTTTGTGTCGGCGATGCCGGTCCAAGTGGGCTTGAACTCGTGGACGTAGCGGCCGGCGCGGGGGGCGACGGTGGTGAAGTCGTCGGGAGCCTGGTACCGCAGGTGCATCATGTCCTCGACAACGACGTTCGTCTCGAAGCCGACGACCTGCAGGATCTCGACGATGTCGCGGAAGCCCTGTCTGCACTCGAGTCCGTTGACGTCAAGCTGCCCCATGGCGCCGGAGACGAACTCCAGGTTGGCGAAGTAGGCGAACTGCGTCGGCGTCGCCTCGTGGTACATCGCCTGCACCGTCTTCACGTCGCCGCCGAAGAAGCGGATCAGATCGAAGATGTGGCAGAGCTGCCCGATGAGCATCGCCCGCTTGGCCGAGTCAATCCCCCAGATTTGCGGGTAGGGTCCCTGGGAGAACTTGCACTTGACCAAGTGGACGTCGCCGAACTCGGGGCGGGCGACGATGTCCTGCGCCATCCGGTACACGTCGGCGAAGCGCTTCATGAAGCCGACCTGTCCCCACGTGCCGTTGGTCTGGGCAAGCTCCGCCAGCTCCTTCGCCTCGGCGGACGTATTGGCAGACGGCTTCTCGGTATAGACGGGAATGCCGCGCGTCACCACGTGCGGGATCAGTTCGTACTGCTGAGGCGCTGGACCGATGACGAAGACGCCGTCCAACTCCTCCTTGTCCAGCATCTCGTGCAGGTCGGTGTAGACGCGCCGCGCGCCGAAGTTGCGGGCGTTGCGCTGCGCCTTCGCTTCGTCGATGTCACAGACGGCGACGAGATCGATCTGCGGCACCAAGTGGATGTTCGGGAAGAGGGACGCGGTGGCGAAGCCGCCGCAGCCGATGAAGGCGAGCTTGGCTTGCTGTTGGCTGGACATTGGTGGAGCCTCCGGGAGTCGGGCCTCGGGTGCCCTGACTGACAGGTGAGGACTTCTTCGTCTGGCACCGGTTGGAAACAGCGACCCCGAGCCCGTCAAGCGCTTGCCCGTCCACGCGGTCCAGCGCCGCGATCAACCCGCCCAACGCGCGACCCGGGAGTGAGTGCCCGTTGCCGTGCGCCCTCAGATACACGGCAAGGAACATGAGCCCGAGGTAGGTGAGCAGCGCGATGAGTTCTGCTCGCGGTCGGCGCGCCATGGGCTCCACGCGGTCCGGGGAGGTGTGCGCGGCAAACACCATGGCCAGGAAGATGCCTCCGTAGAAGAACACCCAGACCGTCGGCAGGAACACCGGCAGGGCGCGCCACGGCACGAACGGGTGCCGGAGCACGTTCAGCACGACCATCGCGTTAAGGCAAACGAAGCTGAGCAGCAGGAATGCGATCAGCAGGTAGTCGCGCCGCAAGACTGCCAGCCACTGGACGGTGTGGCGTGACAGCAGACCCAGCAATTGGAGGAGCAGCGACGTAGTTCGCGGGGTGTCGGCGGGTTCATTCATCGGGCCGTGATCTGCTTCGCCAACGCCTTGCCCGATCCCTTGCGTTGAGCTGTGGGCCCCGCCAGGCCGTTGAACTGCCCAGACGAACGAAGCGCCGCGGTCCGGAGACTCGCGGCGCTTCGGGTGGATCGAGGACGTGGCTCAGTTTCCCGAGCGGTCGGGGAAGTGTGCCACGGGGACAGGTCGCAGGCGATCACAGGCGCGGGGCGTAGTCGCGGATCTTGTTCCCCTTCACCGACTTGACGTGCCCATCATAGTAGGCGTTGTCGATCTGCTCGTTGTGGCGGTTCCGCTCTGCGCCGGCATTGACAGGGACCCCGAAATCGAGATTCAGGGGCGGCTCCGCCCATCCGGCCGTAGCGCCGCAGGTGCCGTGGTTGGTGTGGCCGGCGCAGTTGTAGTATCTGCCGCAGCCATCACTGAACATCACGCAGTTCGAGTTGCTGACATCGCTGTCGATCTTGTCGGCCCAGCGGCCGCCCTTCGAGTTGACGTACGAGATGCTCATGCCATAGCTCATCCACCGGAACGGTGCATGGCTGGCACAGGTGCTGCGGGTCATCGGTGCCGGCTGGCTGGGACACACGAATACCTGAACGTTCTTAATGTAGGGCATTATCTGGACGCCCCACGAGTAACGGTTGACCGAACTCGGGACCGGCTGACCGTTGACCCAGTCGTCGACTGGGTTGGGGTTTCCGGGGCCGCGGTAGTACTGCAAGTTCCGCTCGTCGTAATCGGTTCGGTACATGACCGCCGAAAGCGCGAGTTGCTTGAGGTTGGACTGGCAGGACGCCTGGCGCGCCTTCTCGCGCGCCTTGGCGAACACGGGGAACAGGATCGCCGCCAAGATGGCAATGATGGCGATCACGACCAACAACTCAATCAGGGTAAAGCCTCTGCGTCTCATCATGGATGTCTCTCCTGGGCAAGATACATACTCACGACAGGTCCAACGGCGCGTGGGTTGGCCGGCGTCGTGCTGTTTCAGCCGGATCCACGGAAGTGCAGTCCCTCACCTCCATTGCATTCAACTCCCTATGCCGCTTCCTAACGGAACGCGCTGGACACAAGCTGTTTCTCTGTGCGCGCGGTTCTACACCAGCACGGGGCGGTGCGCAAGTCGTGTGAACGGATATCTTCTGTCAACGGGAGGGAGTCAGTGAGGGTCCTCCGCCACTGAATGTCGGCGCAGCAACCAGCGACTCTCCAGACGTAGTGTCCTGACCACGCGCCCGGGTTGGGTGTGCGGCCTCTGCAAGGGGGCAGCGGACACCGTGGCCGCGTCCGTTTAGGGGGCGCCTCCTCTGTCTGGTACCCATCACGGTGCCCGATAGCGGCTACGACCGCCGACAAGCGCACGGTCCCCTCCGCTTCCACCCGTTCGCCCTTCAGACCCAAATTGACTGCACCGGCCCACAGTGATATAATGCCTGTCGTGTCCAGGAACCGACAGCAGCCGCGTCTCGTGCTGGACACGTCAGCGGCCGGAAGTGCGCCCTGACCCCGCTGCCTGAACCGGCGGCGGCCGCCGGCGCCACCCAGGAGGTAGGACCGTGTCAAACGCAATCCTCGCTCGTATCCGCCCTTCACTGCTTCTCGTCGGGTTTGTTGCCCTGGCGACCTCCCTATCCCAAGCCCGCCAGGCCGACTTGGCAGCTTACGACGCCGTCTATGGCGACGTCGCGGGACGCCCGAAGGGCTGTCAGGTCTGCCACTTCAGCCCGGACGGCAAGGGCCCTCGCAATCTGTTCGGGCGCGACTACCAACAGGCGGGAAAGAACAAGGAAGGCTTGCGGGCCGTCGAGCAGAAGGACAGCGACAACGACGGCGTCATCAACCTGGATGAGATCCGCACCGGACACTTCCCCGGCATGTCGGACGACAAGCCGGCCCCGGCCGAGATCCAAAAGGTCCGCGGCGGCGCCGCACCCGCCCCCAAGGTAGCCGAAGCCCAGCCGGAGAAGAAGCCGGGGGTGAAGGCCACCCATCCCGTCGGCCTGCACGTCGGTGCTGCGATTGCGCTGTCGGCCGACAAGCCGCTGAAGGTGTACGACGGGCTGCTGACGGAGTCAGAAGTGGGTGCCGTGGTCGGGACTTGGGGCGGCGGAACGTGCGAGGAGACCGGGGATCGGCGCCTGGGCGACCGGGACCACTCATTGAAGCTGGAGATCAAGGGCCTGTATGAGGGCGCGCGGCTGGACTTTGCACGTCCGGTCGAGTTTGCCGGTCAGGAGCAGGGCGCGTACTTGGTGCTGGACTTGTCCCTCCCGCAGAAGAAGGTGGCGAAGGGCGGCGGGATGGGGGAACTCGGCGGCCCAGGGATGGGCGAGGGGGGCATGATGGGAATGCCGGGCGGCATGGCTGGCATGGAAGGCGGGATGATGGACATGCCCGGCGGCATGGCAGGCACGCCGCCCATGGGATCGGGAATGCAGGGCGGGATGATGGAAGGCGGGATGATGGAAGGCGGGATGATGGAAGGCGGGATGATGGGACCTGGCGCGATGGGCGGGCCGGGAGTCATGCCGCCTGCGGGGGCGGGAGCCGGTCCTGAAGGCACCGGAGTCGGCGCTGGCGGCGGGGGCGTCGCCCCGAAAGACTCGGCCATCGAGCACCTGCGGGTTGTGCTCCTCTACGAGCAGGGAATGCGCGTTATCCCCAGGTACAGAATTCGGGAGGAGTGCTTCGACGCTGCAACCGGTTGGGTGCACCTGGACATTCCGCTTGCGGAGGCCGTTAGTTCCCAGAACGTCTCCGGTAGCCTCCGCCGCATTGCCCTCCTCGGCGATGGGGAGGGCGAGGTCTACGTTGGTCAGGCATTGTTGGCCCTCGACCCTGACCCCCTGGATTTCGTCATCAAGGCCGGCACGGGCGCCGAAGATGAAATCACCGTTCGCGCCGGAGAACCGGTAGACTTCTACCTGGAAGCGAAGAAAGGCCGCCGCGGCCTGATTCGCTACACTTGGGACTTCGACGACAAGGACGGCATCCAGGAGGACCACGTCTCGGCGACGCCTGAGGAAACAGTGCCGGTCACCAAGGAGCAGGCCGGCACGTACACCCTCACCGTCACAGCGCATGACCGCGATCAGGTCAAGGAGAATCGGCAGCAGACCTTCAAGCTGATCGTGCAGCCGAACGAGCGGGCTGCGGCCGCTGGACCCATGATCAAAGAAGCCGGCCAGTAGCGAAGACCGGTTGGGCGGCGGGCGGTGACAACGGCCTGCGGTTCCCCTCGGCCGGCCCACAACGCACCCGCGATACAGAGCCGTTCGCGGCCAGCCACTCACTCAGGCGCAGACCGGAAGCTGTGATGATCCGCATCGGCACCTCGGGCTTCTCCTACAAAGACTGGGTGGGGCATTTCTATCCGGTGGGCACTGTCGACCGCGACAGGTTGCGGGTCTATGCGGAGCACTTCGACGCGGTCGAGGTCAACAGCTCGTACTATCGCATCGGGCATCCCCGAATCTACTCCGCCATGGCGAAGAAGGTGCCCGCGGGGTTTGAGTTCGTGGTCAAGGCGAACCAGGCCATGACGCATGAGCGCGAGCTGAACCGGGAGGTGTTCCGCGAGTTCTGCGAGTCCGTGGGGCCGCTGCTGGACGAGGGCAAGTTCGGTTGCGTGCTGGCGCAGTTCCCCTGGTCGTTCAAGCGGACCCCCGAGAACGAAGCCTACCTCCGGACCTTTCGCGAACGCATCGAGCCGCTGCCCACCGTGATCGAGTTCCGCAACCTCGAGTGGTGCGAGCCCGACGTCTTTGAGGTGCTGCGGGAGCTGGGCTTTGGGTTCTGTTGTGTGGACGAGCCGCGGCTGAAGGGACTCATGCCGCCGGTAGTGACGGCAACCTCTCCCCTGGGCTATGTGCGCTTCCACGGCCGCAATGCGCAGAAGTGGTGGAAGCAGACAGAGGCGTGGGAGCGCTACGACTACCAGTACAACGAGGAAGAACTGAAGGAGTGGGTCCCCAAGATAGAGTCGGTTGCCGAGGAGACGGAGAAGGAGTACGTCTTCTTCAACAACCATTACCAGGGCCAGGCGGCGACCAACGCGCAGATGCTGTTGGACCTGCTGTCGTAGAGGGAGCGCGGATCTTGGCGGGCGCGGCAGAGCCGGGTAGCGGGCCCGCGGTGGGCGGTTGCCCTCGACTACTCGCCTTCCGAGCGCGTTGCCCCGGTCGCGTGGTTCAGCTCCACGACCGCCTTCAAGTAGTCGGCGATGGCCTGGCGGTATTCCGTTTGGACGCTCCGGAGCGTGCGTTGCGCTTCCAGCACGTCGAGCATCGTGCTCGCACCGGCGTCGAAGCCGCGCTGGATGGTCTGGGTCACCTGTTCGGTCTGCGGGACGAGTTCCCGTTCGTAGCGTTCGACGGACGCGCGCGCCTGCTGCACGTGGGCGAGGGGGGTGACAACCTGCAAGCGGATCCGGCGTTCCAGCTCCCGGCACAGGGCCGCCTGTTCGGCTGCGTCGGACGTGAGGGCGCTCGCTTCACCTCGGAGGGCGCCCTGGTCGAAGAGCGGTACCGACAGCACGAGCATGACGGCGTTCCTGCCGTCTGACCGAACGCTGTTGCGCTTTCCCTGGACGGACAGGTCGGGGAGCCTGTCGGCGCCGGCGAGACGCACCTCGGACTCCCTGGCGCGCAGCTCGGCTTGGGCGGCGCGGATTTCCGGGCGTTGCTCCAGGGCTTGGACGATAAGCTCCTTCTCCTTGGTCTCGATAGGCCGGAACTCCAGCTTGTCCGCCAGCGCAGTTGGCGAGGTCGCGTCTCGGCCGAGGAACTCGTCCAGTTCCGCCTCCCGGATGCGTGCCTCGCTTCGGCTCTTCAGCAGTTCCTTGTCGGCACGCGCTGCCTCCAGCGAGGCCCGGTCAACCTCCACGCGGGGCACGTCTCCCACGTCAAACCGCTTCTGGGCTGCCTCGCTAAACTGGGTTGCCGTCGTGGCAAGCGACTCATTCAGCGCCACAAGTTCGCGAGCCAACAACAGCTCGAGATATGCCGTCTGCACTTCGTACGCCAGCGCCTGCCGCGCTTCGCGTATCTCCGCCTCCGCCCCGGACAGGGGTGCCCCGGCCACGCGTGTCTGCAGGCGCCGGCGCCCCTTCCAGTCGAGCGGCTGCGAAACCACAATCTCCTCGTGGAACCTCCGACGTCAACCGAGCCCCAGAACCCATTCCACGTCAGTTCGGGGTTGGGGAACGCCTTGGCCGCCTGCACCCGCTGGCGGGCCGCCTCGACCCGGTACTCCGCGGCGGCTACCGACGGGTGGCTGGTCAAAGCGAGACGCACGGCGTCGGCCATGGTGAGCGGCGCGGGCGCTTCCGTCTGCTGGGCCATCGCCGGCAAGGCCATCAAGCTGAGCAGGAGAGTCGTCATCAGTTTGGGTGCAGGCATCTCAGTTCCCCTCCGCTTGAGCGGGCAGGGGGAGCCGTTGGCGGCGGCGCATCACGTGGAGCAGTGTTGGCGCCAGGACCAGCGTGAAGAGCGGCGAGCAGGTCAAGCCGCCGATGGAGGCGACTGCCAAGGGCTGCTGCATTTGTGCGCCGGCCCCCAAACCGAACGCCAGAGGCAGCAACGTCAGTACGGCGATGACTGAGGTCATCAGCACCGGCCGCAGACGCAGCCGACCGCCGTGAACGAGGGCTTCATCCAAGGGCAGACCCTCCCGGAGCCCGTCGTGGACAGCATCCATGAGCAGAATGCCGTTGGCCAGCACCATGCCGAAGATCATGATGGCTCCGGTGAAAGAGGACGCATTGAATGCCACGTTTGTCAACCACAGCGCCAGCACCACCCCCGCCATCGAGAATAGACCGCTGAGGATCAGCGCCACCGCTTCGGCGAAGCCGTGGTATTGGCAGACGAGCACGATGAACACCAGCGCCATACCCAGCATCAGCACAGTAAGTAGCGAGCGGAACGACTCCTGCTGGGTGTGGAACAGCCCGCCGTACTGAAGCGTGTAGCCGGGCGGCAGCTTGATCTCCCGCTCGATCCGCTGGCGTACTTCGGCGTTGGCGCTGCCCAGGTCTCGCCCCTCCAACTGAGCGGTGACCGGAATCATCGGCTGCTGGTTCTCCCGCGTGACCTCGAAGTAGCCGGGCCCCTCGGTGATGTCGGCAATGGACTCCAGTGGCACTTGCTGACCTGTCGCCGAGAGGATCGGCAACGTGCGGATCTGGTCGCGCGTGCGCCGTAGTGCTTTCGGGTAGAGCACGCGGATTTCGATGAGTCGCTCGCCCGAGCGGACGACGGTCTCGGCCTTCCCGAACAGCGCTGTCTGCAGCGTGTCGATCACTTGCTCTGGGGTCAGCCCCAGCCTCGCGGTGCGCTCCGGGTTGAGCCGCACGTTCAGCTCCGGCCCGCTGCGCGTTACGTCGTGGATGGACTCTGTAGTGCCCCGCACTTTCGCCACGAGTGTGGTGATCTTCTCAGACAGGTTCGCCAAGACCTCGGGGTCGTCGCCGAACACCTTGACCTCGAGGGGGCTCGGCTCGCCGGCGATGTCGGCAACACAATCGGCCAGCGGCACAACTGCCTCGAAGACCACCGACGGCATCTTGCTCTCGCACCGATGGCGCACGTCGTCCATGACTTCCCGCATGGACCGCCTGCGGTGCGCGAGTGGCTTCAGCTTGACTGACACATCGCCGGCATTCTGGTCGGTAGCGAAGAACCCCAGCTCGACGCCGGTGCGGCGGGCGTAGGACTCCACCTCGGGCGTCTTCTGCAGGTCGGCTTCCATGACGCGACACAGCCGGTCAGCATCCTCCAGGGTGGTGCCGGGCGGCGCCAGATAGTCCAGCACAAACCCGCCTTCATCCATCTCGGGCATGGAGCCCGTGGGCAGAGGGCGAAACGCCAGCCCGCTCCACACTGCCACCAACAGGGCGAAACCCAACACTGCGAACGAGATGAGCACCGTCAGCGGGAGGCAGAGCACGACGATCAGCGTACTGCGTAAGCTGCCCAGGAAGAACCAGAGCACCACCATTCCCAGGAGTGCACCCAACAGGATGGCATCGCGAAGGCTCGTCATGGAGTCGCCCAACAGCTCCGCTTCGTCGTAGAAGGCCCTGAACGTGACATCGTCCGGCAGCGCCTTTGAGCGTCTCAGGTCTTTGAGCCCGGCCAGGATCTCCCGGGAGACGTTGGCCGTGCTGGCGCCCTGCTGCTTGAGGACGCTCAGCAGCACGGCTTCGTGACCATTGGCGGTGCAGACCTCCTGAACTTCCTGGTCGGCTTCGCGCACTTGGGCGATGTCGCGAACGCGGAGGGGCGTCTTACCCCTCATCGCGACGACCACGTCAAGGATCTGCGGAGCGTTGTCGAGTTGGGCCGTACCCAGTACCAGGTAGCTCTGGTAGTGCTGCGAGAACCGACCGACCGATTGGAGCAGGTTCGTCCCGGCCAGCGCGGCCGACACCTGCTCGACGGAAACGCCAGCGGCCCCCAGCGCTGCCGGATCCGCGAGCACTTGGTACTCCCGCGTCTCGCCGCCCTGAACGAGGACGCGGTAGACGCCCTTCTGCCGACTGAGGAAGGGCGCTACCGTCAGCATGGCGAGCTCACGAAGGTCGCGAGGTGAGTGCTTGCTGGAAGTAAGGCTGGAGCCCAGAACCGGGAAGCTGGAGGGGTTGACCCACTCGACGCCGATGTCTGCTTCGGGCGGCAAGGACGAGCGAATCTGGGCGAGGGCGGCGTTCAGCCGGGTGTATGCCTCGAAGAGGTCGGAGCCCCACTCAAAGTCGATGGAGATCTCCGAAGCGCCGCGTGACGTCTTGGATACTACGCGACTGGCTCCGGGAACGCTGTTGGCCGCGGACTCCAGTGGGCGGGTCAGGCGGAGCACCACGTCCTGGATGGCCATGTCGCCGGCTTCGACGATGATGGCGATCCGGGGGAACGGGAAGTCCGGGATGATGGAGGCGGACATCCGCCGATACGTTACCGCCCCCAGCAGGCTCAGGAACAGGGCCGTGAGCAGGACGCCATGTGCGTTCCGGAAAGAGAATCGCGACCGACTCATGGGAGGACCTTCACCTTCGCGCCGTCTGCCAATGAGAGCGTCCCATCCGCCACCACCCGCTCGCTTTCACGAAGCCCTTTGATGCGCCTTCTCGTCTCGCTCGACACCCAACTCGACACGACGTTCGTGGACCTGACTCTCCGAGTCGACCACGTATACGAAGCTCTCTCCGGCCCTGCCGAAGACGGCGGCAAGCGGCACCTGCAGGGCCTGTTCGTGGGCGGTGAGCACGAGGCTCACGTCGGCGGCCCTGCCTTCCTTCAGTTCGTGGGAGCCGTTAGGGACCAGCAGCTCGAGGGGCACCAGCCCGGTGTCGGTATTGTTCAGGGCCCCGATTGTGGAGACAGTGGTGCGGAAGGAAACGCCAGGCAGGTGCGGCAAGGTGACGGTGGCTGCCTGCGCCAGCTTGAGGTCCGCCTCGGCTGCCCTCACTTTGGCTTCCTGAGCGCGAATCTCTTCGGCGCGCGTTCCTTCGCGAAGCAACTTCACCTGCTCCTGAGCGGTGGCCAAGTGGGCTTGGGCGGCCGTTCGGTCGGCGCCGGCTCGCTCTCTGTCTTTGCCGGACGCCAGCCCGTCTGTGAACAGCGCACCGACGCGCTCCACCTCCTTTGCCGCGGCTTCTGCGTCCGACTGGGCTTCGCGGACGGCGGCTTCGGCTTGAGCGATTTCCTGTGGTCGCGGTCCAGCGCGCAGTTTCGCCAATTCCTCCTGCTCGACCTGAAGCGCCGCCTGAGGGCGCTGGATCTCCTCCGGGCGGTTGCCCCGTTGGAGACGCGTCAGGGCAGCTTGGGCGGCCTTCAGGGCGGCCTTCGCCCCAGCGACCTCCTGCGGTCGGCTCCCGGCCCGCAGTTTGGCCAGCCGCGCCTCCGCGGCGCGCCTGACTGCGTCCGCCGGGAGAACCTGCGCGGCCTGCAGCTCCCGGCTCTGCGGCACGAGCCGGATCTCGTTTGCTCAACAGTGGTCAAGCAGGGCGGCCAGGGAACAGCCGGTCGGATGCCAAGGCGCTCACCAGCGCACGGCCAGACCTACTCCGTTGGGGCTTAGCGCAAGGGTGCTTCCGCACATAGCGGTCGGCAACGAAGTGTCCGAGCAGGGCGCCGGCCAGGACGTCGTGGAAGTAGTGTGCCTGCAGGTCGACACGCGACCACGCGCTCCCGGCGGCCAGCCCGTAGGCCGGCCCTCTATAGCGGGGATGGTAGTCGCCAATCACCGTTGCCATGGCGAAGGCGGCGGAAGAGTGGCCGCTGGGGAAGCTGGTGCGAGGTCCGTCGTTCGGCCGGCGCTCGCGAACGGTCGCCTTCAACAGGCTGGTCAGCAGTCCGATCGCGGCAAGCGCCTTCGCGCCCTCGCGCGCCTCGGTATTGCCATGGGGGCCGCTGACGAAGAGGGCAGCTTCCCCCAGCGCCAGGGCGGGGCCGATGGCGGCGGAGAGCGTCCGAGCGTCTTTGTCTTCGTCGGCCCACGGCGGTCGCAGGCTGGCAGGCAGCAGCGCCAGGGCTATGAGAGCGCGCCCGCTCGCGCGCCACGTCTCAGTGTGTCTGTTCACTACCAATGTCCTTTCAAATGGGGTGAATCTGGGTGCCGACGGCCGGCAGGCGAAGTGACAGAACGAACTCGCCGCCGACGCTTGACTGTGCGTCTACGGTGCCGCCTAGCGCGGCGACAGTCTCCTTCACCAGTGAAAGCCCCAGACCGCAGTGGCCGGGGTGGCTGCGGGTCTGGTCCCCCCCCCGACAGCGCCGTCGCCAGCGCCCCGATGATGGCGAGGATGAGCGATAGTCGGGCCAACACGCGGTCGCCGTCGGCAGTGTCGCGCGCCAAGACAGCGCGGATCCTGGGGACGGCGGCGTCCCCACGTCCGGACTCGTGTTCCTCCGCGTCGTGCCGGGGCAGGCAGGTCAGCTCAACCGCTCGGCCGCGGCGCCCGTCCGGAAGGGACAGCGGGCGGTAGTGCGCTGCGCTCCCGGCGTCGTCGAGCAGCGGCAGGTTCTTCTGCCCGCGCGACGGGGACCGATACAGCACTGCCCCGCCCGCCCGCCAGAGCTGCAGATAGGCCGGCCGGGCTGTCCGACCAAAGTCGCTCATGTCGAGTTCGTGCAACTCCACGGAGAGGCGCCCACGCTCGTACTCCAGCGTGGACGTGAGCAGTCGGGCCTCGCTCTCCAGCGGTCGGTCGAGCTGCCTCAGCAGGTCGCTGCGCACCAGCAGGTACACAAGCATCCCAGACACAAGAAGCAAGCTGGTGACGGCAGCGACCGTGCTCGCAATGAGGGTTCGACGGAGAGATTGCATCAGCGGTCTTCCGAGAGGACGTAGCCGGTCCCTCGACGGGTATGGAGGAGTCGTGACAGCCCGCCCGCCTCCAACTTCCGGCGCAGGTGACCAACGTGCGGGTCAACCACATTGCTCCCGGGGGATTCGCCGAAGTCGTAGGCATGGTCCCAGATCTCGTCTCGCGACACCGCCTGACCAGCCCGCAGGGCGAGGAACTCCAGGAGGGCATACTCCCGAGCGGTTAGTACTACAACCGTACTTAGTTCG
>Ga0210021_1002376_pt1 | contig 16310 bp, 19 predicted proteins | sample CryGeymeta201517_FD_183981 | JGI IMG/M metagenome (GOLD analysis project Ga0210021, IMG submission 183981) | Groundwater microbial communities from Crystal Geyser aquifers in Utah, USA - Crystal Geyser metaG 2015-17 (SPAdes) (version 2) | ecosystem: Environmental > Aquatic > Deep subsurface >... | reverse complement strand
GCACTACGGCGACCTGAGCGACAGCAGCAACCTCACGCGCATCATCCAAGAAACTCAGCCGGACGAGATCTACAACCTGGGCGCGCAAAGCCACGTGGCGGTCAGCTTTGAGAGCCCCGAATACACCGCCGACGTGGACGGCATGGGCACCCTGCGCATTCTGGAAGCCATTCGCATCCTGGGCCTGGAAAAGAAAACCCGCTACTACCAAGCCAGTACCAGTGAGCTGTTTGGCCTGGTGCAAGAAACCCCGCAACGCGAGACCACGCCTTTTTACCCGCGCAGCCCCTACGCGGTGGCCAAGATGTATGCCTACTGGATCACGGTGAACTACCGCGAGGCCTACGGCATGTATGCCTGCAACGGCATCCTGTTCAACCACGAAAGCCCCCGTCGTGGCGAAACCTTCGTCACCCGCAAAATCACCCGCGGCCTGGCCAACATCAGCCAAGGGCTGGAAGACTGCCTCTTCATGGGCAACATCGACGCCCTGCGCGACTGGGGCCACGCCAAAGACTACGTGCGCATGCAATGGATGATGCTGCAGCAAGACAAGCCCGATGATTTTGTGATTGCCACCGGCGTGCAATACAGTGTGCGTCAATTCATCGAATGGACCGCCACCGCGCTAGGTATGCAGCTCCGCTGGGAAGGCACGGGCGTCAACGAAGTCGGCTATGCAGTCGTCCCTGGCGCATTGCGTGAGGGGCCAATAGTCCGCATCGACCCCCGCTACTTCCGCCCCACCGAAGTCGAAACCCTGCTGGGCGACCCCACCAAAGCCAAACAAAAACTAGGTTGGGTGCCTGAGATCACCGCGCAAGAAATGTGCGCCGAGATGGTTGCCAATGACCTGGCTGAAGCCAAAAAACATGCCTTGCTCAAACACCACGGCTACAACGTCAATGTAAGTATTGAATGAAATCGGCCTCTAGCCCCCGTCGAATATGCGCAAGCAGCTAGAAATAAAATAGCAACCTAACATAATCATGCAGAAGAAAATGAAAGCAGTCATCTTGGCCGGTGGCCTGGGCACACGCCTGAGTGAAGAAACCGCCAGCCGCCCCAAGCCCATGGTCGAAATTGGTGGCTACCCCATTCTGTGGCACATCCTCAAGATGTACTCCCACCACGGCATCAACGACTTTGTTATTTGCTGTGGCTACAAGGGCTACCTCATCAAGGAATACTTTGCCAACTACTTTCTGCACATGTCTGACGTTACCTTCAGCATGAAAACCAACCAAATGGAAGTGCATCACAAGCGCGCCGAGCCTTGGACGGTGACGTTGGTTGACACGGGCGACAACTCCATGACCGGCGGCCGTCTGGGTCGGGTGGCTGAATACGTCAAAGATGAAGAAGCCTTTTGCTTCACCTATGGCGACGGCGTGGGCGATGTCGATATTGGTGCCACCATCGCCTTCCATCGCAGCCATGGCAAGGCCGCCACACTGACTGCAGCCTACCCACCCGGCCGTTTTGGCGCGCTGGACATTCAAGACGGCCAGGTCAAAAGCTTCAAAGAAAAGCCAAAGGGCGACGGTGCCTTCATCAATGCCGGTTTTTTTGTGCTCTCGCCCAAGGTATTGGGCTACCTCAAAGACGACAGCACCATTTGGGAGCAGCAGCCCCTGATGCAACTCGCAGCTGACGGCCAGCTCATGGCCTACCAGCACCACGGTTTCTGGCAGCCCATGGACACCCTGCATGACAAAATGACGCTCGAGGGCCTGTGGGCCAGCGGCCAAGCCCCCTGGAAGAAGTGGGACTGACATGACTGTTAACCCAAGCTTCTGGCGCGGCAAACGCGTTTTTTTAACCGGCCACACGGGCTTCAAAGGCAGTTGGCTTAGCCTCTGGCTGCAAAGCCTGGGCGCAGAGCTGCACGGCCTGGCGCTGGAGCCGCCCACCACGCCCAACCTCTTCACCGTCGCCCAAGTGGCAAGCGGCATGGCCAGCAGCACCATTGGCGACATTCGCGACCTGGCCACCGTGCAAAAAGCCATGCAGGCCAGCCAGGCCGACATCGTCATCCACATGGCGGCACAACCGCTGGTGCGCCTGTCTTACGCCGAGCCGGTGCAAACCTACGCCACCAACGTCATGGGCACCGTGCATGTGCTGGAGTCCGCCCGCCATACACCCAGCGTCAAGGCCGTGGTTGTGGTCACCACCGACAAATGCTACGAAAACAAAGAATGGGCCTGGGGCTACCGAGAGAACGAGCCCATGGGCGGCCATGACCCCTACAGCAACAGCAAAGGCTGCGCCGAACTGGTGACAGCCGCCTATCGCAATTCATTTTTACAGGCCAGCGGTATTGCGGTGGCTAGCGCCCGCGCCGGCAATGTCATCGGCGGTGGCGACTGGGCCGCAGACCGCTTGGTGCCCGATATCTTGCGGGCCTTCGAGCAAAACCAGCCGGTGGTCATCCGCAACCCCCACGCCACCCGCCCCTGGCAACATGTGCTGGAGCCGCTTAGTGGTTACCTGTCATTGGCCGAGCACCTGTACACCGACGGCCAAGCGTTTGCCGAGGGCTGGAACTTTGGCCCCAAAGACGACGACGCTCAACCCGTGCAATGGATTGTTGAGCACATGGCAAACAGTTGGGGCAACGGTGCCAGTTGGCAGCAAGACGGCGGCACGCACCCGCATGAAGCCCACTACCTCAAGCTGGACATCTCCAAAGCCAAAGCCCGCTTGGGCTGGCAACCACGCTGGGCGCTGCAAAAAGCGTTGCAAGCCTCGGTCGAGTGGCATCAACAGTGGTTGGCAGGGGCAAATATGAAAGCCTTTACCATGGCGCAAATTGGCCAATACCAATAGCCAACCCACTACAGGACGCTGATCATGCTCACTCTAAACTTCGCGTGCGATGTCTTACCCAATAGGCAAGTCACCATTCAGTTGCCATCCACGGTGCAACCCGGGCATCACGAAATGGTCGTTGTTTTGGATAAAACCAGTGATCAAGCCGCCACTTCTGCCACAAATATCAGCCGCTTGATGCAGTTTTCAGGGGCTGTTAGCGCATTCACAGCCATGGATGGTATGGATTACCAAAACAAAGTTCGCGCAGAGTGGAATTGATGCAACGTTACCTGCTTGACACCAACGCCATCATCTACTTGATTGGTGGTCGGCTTGCCGCGCCACTCCCCGCTGGGCATTACAGCTTTTCGGTTATCTCGGAAATTGAATTACTTTCTTTTTCTGGTCTGTCCGCAGACGATGAGCAGAAAATTGTTGAGTTTTTAGCCCTGCTAGATCGCGTTGAATTAACTCAGGCCGTGCGGCTTGAAGCAATCAAACTGCGCAAGCAAAAACGACTCAAACTGCCAGATGCCATCATTGCTGCTAGCGCGATCAACCGCAATGCCACCCTGTTTACCAACGACCAAGCCTTGCACGTCACAACTGGTTTGACAGTGCAATCACTCAAAGTTATCCCTCTGATCTAAACAAAACATGCCAAACGCCAAAGCCCAAGCCCTGCGCCAGCAAATCGCCCAACTCGTAGACGAGTACGCCACTATTGCTTTGGCCCCTCAGCCTTTCATGCCCGGCCTGTCCGTCGTTCCCCCCTCCGGCAAAGTCATCGGCGCCCAAGAGCTAAAGTACATGGTTGAGGCCAGCCTGGACGGCTGGCTCACCACCGGCCGCTTCAACGCCGAATTCGAAAAAAAGCTCGCCGCCTTCATCGGCATCAAGCACCTGATCACCGTTAACTCAGGCTCGTCGGCCAACCTGGTCGCGTTCAGCACCCTCACATCGCCCAAGCTGGGCGAGCGGGCTATCAAAAAGGGCGATGAAGTCATCGGCGTGGCGGCAGGCTTTCCCACCACCGTCAACCCCATCCTGCAATTTGGCGCGGTGCCGGTGTTTGTGGATGTAGACCGCCTCACCCACAACATTGATGCCAGCAAGATTGAGGCCGCCATCAGCCCCAAAACCAAAGCCATCATGCTGGCGCACAGCCTGGGCAACCCGTTTAACCTGGACGTGGTCACCGCCCTGTGCAAAAAGCATAACTTGTGGTTGGTAGAAGACTGCTGCGACGCGCTGGGCACAACCTACCGCGGTCAGATGGTCGGCACCTTTGGTGACATTGGCACGCTCAGCTTTTACCCAGCGCACCACATCACCATGGGTGAAGGCGGCGCGGTATTTACCAAGCACGACGAACTCAAAACCATTGCCGAGAGCTTTCGCGACTGGGGCCGCGATTGTTATTGCCAGCCCGGCAAAGACAACACCTGTGGCAAACGCTTTTGCCAAAAGCTGGGTGACCTGCCCCACGGCTACGACCACAAGTACACCTACAGCCACCTGGGCTACAACCTCAAAATATCGGACATGCAGGCTGCCTGCGGCTTGGCTCAACTGGAAAAAGCTCCGCAGTTCATTCAGGCCCGCAAAGACAACTTTGCCTTTTTGAAAGCGCGCCTGAAAGATTGCGAAGAATTTGTGAGTTTGCCCGAGGCCACCGAACACTCCGACCCCTCGTGGTTTGGCTTCCCAATCACCCTGAAAGAAAACTGCCCGGTGACGCGGCTGGACCTGCTGACCTATCTGGATCAAAACAAAGTTGGCACGCGCCTACTGTTTGCCGGCAACCTCACACGTCAGCCTTACATGATCGGGGCCAACTACCGCATCAGCGGCGACCTGACCAATACCGACAATGTGATGAATAACACCTTTTGGATCGGCGTACAACCAGCGCTGACTCAGGAGATGTTGGAATTTGCAGCGCAGAAGATCGAGAGTTACCTGGGTGTTAATTTTTGATGGAGTCTTTTGGTCTATGGGAACTTGCCGGCCCGATTGAAAATCAAGGAACTGCTATGAAATGGACGATTTGCATCAAAAACGCGGGCTTTGAAGCTTCACTTGAAGCGCGCAAGCTCTACACAGTAGAAGACGACCCCAAAGCGCAGGCGCACGGCATGATCAGAGTCGTTGACGAATCGGGCGAGGGTTACTTGTACCCGGCACAAATGTTTGCACCCATTGCGGTGCAAAACACGCTTGAATCCCAGTTGCTGACAGCTTGATGCCTTGATTTGGACAGGTGCGGGAACCATGCGTCCGTGACAAATGCCATATATTAAATCACCCTCTAGCCCCCGTCCAGTATGCGTAAGCAGCTACAAATAACGCAGCAATTTAGACCAGATCACCGTCACCACACAAAAGCCCAGACACCATGCGCCTAACCACCGACCAAGTAATAGCCATCAAGCAAACTGCCCAAACAGTGCTTGGTGATAACGCACGGGTTGTCCTTTTTGGCTCACGCGTTGACGATGCCAAAAAAGGTGGTGACATTGACTTGCTATTTGAAATCGATCACCGGGTTGAGAACCGTGCCACCACCCTTGGCGCCCTTTATGTGGCGCTGATACGCAAGCTTGGCGACCGCAAAATTGACATCCTGCTGAAGGACATCAATACCCCAGCGGCGCCGGTGCTGGATGTTGCGCTACAAACCGGCATACAGTTATGAGCCTCAAATACCTTCCAGAGCACGCGCGTGCCACGCTGCTGGCGCTCGACTTGGCACATAAAGAAGCTAAACACCTGCGTTATAGCCAAACCACCCTGTTTGCACTGCCAATCAACCTTGCCTGGGTGCAAAGCTTGGGCAACCGGCCTGAAGTTGCAGAAAAAGTTGAAGCCTTTGTCAGCCGCTTTGGCCGACTGCAAGACCACATCGGAGAAAAGTTGCTGCCGCGCCTGGCTGCCCTGTTCGGCGAAAACAGCAAAACACTGCTTGACACACTGGCCATTGCCGAAAAAGCAGGCTGGCTTGCCAGCGCCGATGCCTTCATTGCAGCGCGCAAACTCCGCAATGCATTGGTGCGCGAATACATGAACGATGCCCAAAATTTTCTGGAAAGCCTGCCTGCAGATCAGCAAGCGTGCCACATGTTTTTTGACATCATTGAAAATACCCAAGCCCAAATCGTTCGCCTGGGCTTGCAGCCAACAGGCGCTAACAGCTAAGTGGCTAACCCTATGTATAAACCCATTCATCTCACAGGCGCCACCAGTTTCCATGGCAGCCAATCACCAAACACCAAGCAACGCTCTGAAACCTGTAGGAGCGGCGGGGGCGCCGTTTCAACAAAAGCCGTACCTCTTCATCTTGAAAGAAAACACCATGCAACTCCTTGTTGAAGTGCCAAACCACATGCCTGACGCAGCACAATGCACGCCGCAGCAGTTTGTGCATGAGGCCAAATTGGCCATGGCCGTCAAACTTTTCGAGATAAAACGGCTGTCATCAGGCATGGCAGCGTTGCTCATTGGAATGACCCGGATGCAGTTTCTGGGTGAATTGCACAGGTACGGCGTTTCGATGATTGACCTGGATGAAAACGAATTGGCCCAAGACATCAACAATGCTTGAGCAACCCAAAGTGATTGTCTCCAACACCACGCCACTCATCGCATTAACTGCTGCCACGGGCAGTCTTGACGTGCTGCATGCCTTGTATTCAAGAGTTATCGTGCCTTATGAAGTGGCACAAGAAATCCGGGCTGGTGGTAAGGAATCTTTTGGGCTGTCTGTGTTTGAGCAGGCATCCTGGCTAGAGATTAATTCTGAGCCAGTCGTTTTGCCACCCTATTTACAAAACACGCTTGATCTGGGTGAAGCATCGGTTATTCAAACAGCACTTCAACAAGGCATCAATAAAGTTTGCATTGACGAAACGATTGGGAGAAGAGTGGCACGTTTATCCAATTTGAGAGTTACAGGCTCCATTGGCGTCTTGCTCAAAGCAAAGTCTATGGGCTATCCCGTGTCAATTTCTGAAGCTATTGATCGCATGCGTGAACGTGGAATTTGGCTCAGCAATGCAGTGATAAGTTTTGCGCTGGCACACTGATTCATTATGAAAATAGCCGCTAACCGCCGTCCTTTAAGCTCCTGTTGGAGCGGCGCCCCCGCCGCGAATGCCTGCCGCCAAACTCAGCCAGTTCGCTTTGATGCCGCCGCTCCAATAAAATTACATCGTTTAGGCCTCTAGCCCTTACCAAATAAGCGCAAGCAGCTATATAAACATGAGCACCATCCTTCTCACCGGCGCCACCGGCTTTTTAGGCAGCCACCTGCTGAAAGCCTTGTTAAATGCCGGCCACAAGCTCGTCATCTTGAAGCGCAGCACCTCTAACGCCTGGCGCATTGCCAGCGTGCTGGATCAAGCCATCAGCTACGACATAGACCGCGTGCCACTCACCCAAGCGTTTGAAGACCAGCACATTGATGCCGTTATCCACACCGCCTGCCACTATGGCCGCAACGGTGCCCCAGCGCACGAAATAGTTGACACCAACCTGATGCTGGGCTTACAGCTGCTAGATGCCGCCACGTTCTTTAATACAGACACGTTCTTTAATACAGACACGTTGTTGCAAAAACATTTGAATGTCTACACCCTGTCCAAAAAGCAGTTTGTAGAGTGGCTGCAGCAGCGCAGCGCGCAAATTCAGGTAGTCAACCTCAAGCTGGAGCACATGTACGGCTCGCTGGACGACGCTACCAAATTTGTACCCTGGGTCATCAGCCAGCTTGTACAAAAAGTACCCCAAATCAACCTGACCCCTGGCGAACAACTGCGCGACTTTATTTACATAGATGACGTGGTTTCTGCCTACCTCACCACCCTGAACCAAACCGCACGTCTGCCACCGTTCAGCGAGTTTGATGTGGGCACCGGCACATTCACCAGCGTGCGCCACATGGTAGAGCTGCTAAAAACCACCTTTGAAGCCCAGCACGGCCCAACCCACACCCAGCTCAACTTTGGTGCTGTGCCCTACCGCGACGGTGAATTGATGCAGGTAGAGGTGGACAACTCGGCGCTGATACAGCTTGGCTGGCGAGCAAATACAACCTTAACCAACGGACTGGTCAAGACGATCGGCACACTTCAATGAAATACCTTATCACCGGCGGCTGCGGCTTTTTAGGCTCAAACATTGCCAGCGAACTACTGCACCGGGGCCATCAACTCGTGGTTTTTGACAACCTCTACCGTTTGGGCAGCACTGCAAATCTGGCCTGGCTGCAAACACAAGGTCAATTCACGTTTATCCATGGTGATATCCGCAATATCAACGATGTTGAACGCACCATCCAGACCCACCAACCCAATGTGATCTTTCACCTGGCCGGGCAAGTCGCCATGACCACCTCGATAGCAGACCCGCGCATGGACTTTGAAGTCAATGCAGGTGGCAGCTTTAATCTGTTGAATGCGGTGCGGCTGTATTCGCCTGGCAGCACAGTCATTTACTCCTCTACGAATAAAGTCTACGGCGACCTTGAGCAATTTAACTATGAGGAAACCGATACACGGTACCAGTGCATAGATAAACCGCTTGGCTTCGACGAAAGCGTTACGCTGGACTTTCACTCCCCCTACGGCACATCAAAAGGTTGTGCAGACCAGTACATGCTTGACTTTGCCCGCATCTACGGGCTAAACACAGTCGTCTTCAGGCACTCATCCATGTTTGGTGGGCGCCAATTTGCCACAGTAGACCAAGGCTGGCTTGGTTGGTTCACCACCAAGGCGCTTGAAATTAAAAACGGCACTCTGAAAGAACCCTTTACGATTTCAGGCAACGGCAAACAAGTGCGGGACCTGCTCTACGCCAGCGACACGGTTGCGCTCTACCTGGCAGCAGCAGATGACATCAAAAAAATCAGAGGGCAAGCATTCAATATTGGCGGAGGTATTGCAAACTCGTCCTCGTTGCTCGAACTCTTTAGTTTTCTTGAAAACGAGTTGGCGATCAATATGAAATACACGCAATTGCCACCCCGTGAAAGTGATCAACGGGTTTTTGTGGCGGATATTACGAAAATTCAGAAAATGATTGGCTGGAAGCCTGTCGTCGCAAAAAAAGAAGGTATTGTGAAAATGATTGAATGGATTTCAAATTAATATGATTGATATATTAATACCAACATTTAACAGAGAACCATTTCTCATAAAAAATATCCATCTTCTTGATGAGCAAGCCAAAAGCCAAAATATTACAAAAAGCTTTAGAATTTTAGTATCAAACAACTGCTCTACTGATAACACAAAAACTGCACTCATTGAAATAAAAGAAAAAATTGAAATTGAATTAGTTTTGTTTGAGCAAGAAAAAAATATAGGCCTTGAAAAAAATGCAATATTTCTTCTTGAAAAATCAGATGCACCATTTATAATCTATTTAGGCGATGATGACTTTTTACCCAATGATTATTTGTCTTTTGTAGTTGAAAAAATTAGATTAGATAAAAATTTATCTGTGATAATTCCAGGCTTTTCAAATTTGTACAGTGACGGTTCAATTTCGCCATCTAGAAACGCTAATTTTGAGACTAGAAAATTCGTGCCAAGTCTTAATTCAGCTATACGGCTATCAAATTTCGGACACCAGTTAAGTGGTTTAGTTTTAAAACGAGATAGATTACTCGATATATACACAGCCAATGAAAAACTAAGAAATATATATCCTTTTATCTTTTTTGTAACTTTTAATAACATACGTGGTAATTCTTATTATTCACCAAAACATCAGGTACTTGTATCACAAGGCAACAGCAAAGACTGGCGATATGATGAATCAGGTCTTTTAACAGAAATTCTAAAAAACTATAAAATAGCATTACCTAATTCATTAATCAAGCGATTATTGCTCAGCATTGCTTTCACAAAACAACAATCGTGGCGATTACAAATTGGACTTAGACCAAATAACATAAAAAAATCCGTATTAGCTTATTTACATTTATGTAAAAATGATTCGGTAGACTTGGCTTACAAAGCTACGTTGCCGATTTTGTACTCTTACATTTACGCAAAATTGATTGCAGTCGGTATAAAAAATCGCCTCAAACGCGTAACGCAGTAGCCCGCATGACCCATAAAAAACAGCTCTACAAAGCCATGGGCAAAAGCATGGCAGCCAAGTACACGGTGTATGTGGTCAACCTGCTGTCAACCGTCTGGCTGGCGCGCCTGTTCACACCCGAGCTGTTTGGCACGGTGGCGGCCATCATGGTGTTTTTTGCGTTTTTTCAACTCATCTCTGAAGTGGGCCTTGGCCCGGCGGTGGTCAACGTCAACACGCTCGCCCCAACAGATCGCAACGGCATATTTAGCCTGACCCTGCTGGTTGGGGCCGGCATGAGCCTGCTGTTTTATGCGCTCAGCTCCGTCTTTACCAATTTTTATGGTTTGCCCAGGGTGGATGAAGTTATCCCTTATGTGACGGTCGGCCTGTTTTTCTCGGCGGCTGGCATTGTGCCCAATGCTTTTTTGATGCGGCAACAAGCTTTCTACCACATGGCCGTGGCTGGCCTGTGCGGCCAGGTGGCTTCTACGCTGGCTGCAGTGCTTTTGATGCATGTTATTGACCCACTGCACGCGCTGGCCTCCAGGGCGGTATTTGGCGCGGTAGTGGGTTTCATGGCTGCATACTATTTTTCAGGTGCCACAGAATTTGGTCGCCCGGTGTTGGGTAAAAAACTGTCTGCCATCAAACCGCTGTTGTCGTTTTCAATGTACCAATTCGGGTTTAACTTCATCAACTATTTTTCGCGTAATCTGGACAACATTTTGGTCGGCAAATACTTGGGTGCCAGTTCACTCGGTGTGTATGAAAAAGCCTACCAACTCATGGCCTACCCCTTGCAACTGTTAACCCATGCCTTCACACCTGCCATACAACCCGTACTGCGGCAATATGCCCACGACGTTGAAAAAATAGAACACATTCACCGCGATTTCACATTCAAGCTGTCCCTGTTAGGCGCAGCCGCTGGTCTAGCCATGTTTCTGCTTGCAGACATCATTGTCAAAGTGGCACTCGGCCCTAATTGGGCAGGTGTGGTGCCCCTGATTCATGTGCTGGCCATTGCCATACCGGTGCAAATTGTGTTGTCGACCAGTGGCAGCTTCTTCCAAACCATGAACCGCCCCGACCTGCTTTTTATCAGCGGTTTTTTGTCCGCCATCGTGATGGTTGCCGCTATCATTTGGGGCATCGTCCAGCGTGACATGATTGCTATGGCGTGGGCGCTGGTGACAGCCTTTCACTTCAACTTTTTTCAGGCTTACTTCGTGATGTACTCGCGCATCTTCAAAGTCAACCTGCTCAAGTTTTTTGCCCGAATGATTCCGGCGGGTGCCGTTGTTTCGGGCATGGTTTGGTTTGCACACGCTTGAAATGCTAAAACGCTAATTTCGGCCCCACCATGCTTAACTGGCTAGCCAAACTCCTCTTAACCAGCACCGCCATCGCGCCAGTGCTACTCAGCTACGCCTGGGTTGCGTATCGGGCTGGTGAAGCACGGCAGGCGCTTGTTTTGGTCGTGCTGGTGGTGGCATTGGTTGTGATCAGTCTGGGCGTGCTGCACTATGCAAAAACGCAGCTTGAACGCATCAGCTTTGTTGCCACCAGCGTCGAAGTCGCTGACCGTGAGAACATGGGCTTCTTGTTGCTCTACCTCTTGCCGCTGTTTACTGCGCAGTATGTCGCGCTCAATTGGGAGGTGTGGGTGCCCGCCATCGTCATCTTTGGTGCGGTGGTGGCTACCGGCTATAGCTACCACTTCAATCCACTGCTTGGCTTGTTGCAATGGCATTTTTACAAGGTTGGCACCAAAGAGGGCATTACCTACGTGCTGATCACGCGCAAGCAAATGCGCCATGCCAACACGCCGCTTGAAGTGGTTCAACTTACCGAATATGTTGTTGCAGACGTGGGAGACCGCTAGACATGGCCAAGAACCTTTTTGCGGCCTGCCGGGTCGGCACCGAGTTAATCACCAAGCGGATTGCACTGCATCCAGATTTGCAAAAACTGGTCGCGAAAATTTTTAAAGACCAAGAGGCGAGCTTCCGCGCTGGTGTAAACACCGTTGTGCCATTTGACGGGCGTTGGACGCCCGACGAGGATGAAATGCTGAGCATTAGCGTGCCAGCTGAAGCAGAAGTCTTTGCTTCAACCATTGAAGCTAGCGCGTTGTCCATTACCTCGTTGAACACAGGCGCGTTTGCAAAAGAAGGCATAAAGGCGCTGTTTACTGGTGCGACAGTGAGTGGCAAAACCAAGGTGCTTGTGCAACCCTTCACGGCACAACAAGTGCTGGGCAAAAAGTTTACGTTTTTCCAACAACAAAACGTGTTCCAACAATTGACAGACCCAGCTTTCACCATGGCCGGCGGTTTGGTTTGCATTATTGAAGACGGCCAAATTAAGTTCAAAAGCCAGCAAAAGTTACGGTCAGTCATAAACATGCTTGAAATATACCGAGCTGCAACAGACGAAGAAGTGACAAGTTTTGCCAACCATGCCAGTCTTACGGTGGCCGATGTTGCCAAGTTTTCTGCAGCTACCAATCAAACCAGTCGCAAGCTTATCCACGCCACCATGCAAGGCGGAATCCTTGACACCTATACACCTTTAGCCATTGAGGCGGCAGCAAGCCAAACTGGGCTTAAAGTGGATTTGCTTAACAACAAAATTGTGATGCCGACTGAACCAAACAACATCAAGTCGCTGTTGCTGTTTCTGAACGAAAGCAGGTATGCAGGGCCATTAAGCGGGCAGGCCTATGTCAGCAATTCGCAACGTGCAGTGTGACAATTCATACCACCAGTTTTTTAAAACCTGACGTACTTTATGCACAACCCCATGCTTCCTTTGACCCGTATCTAAATAATTGATGACCCCAATGACCGATAAATTAAAAGTACTACATCTTGTTGCTAGTGAATTCAATGGTGGTTTTATATATCAATAATTATTGATCGCATAGTTTAACAAAATGATTAAAAATAAAAATGCTTGTATCTGTTTACATACCAACTAAAAACCGATTGGAATTACTCAAGCGAGCAATAAAATCCGTCAAAGAACAAACCTACAAGAATATTGAGATAATTGTTGTTGATGATGGCTCTACTGATGGTACACGTGACTATCTAGTTCAGCAAATGGAGTCTGGAAACTTAAAAGCAATTTTTCACGATGAAAGCCGTGGTGCTTGTGCGGCACGTAATTCTGCAATAGGTTTGGCTCGTGGTGAATTTGTAACGGGGCTTGACGACGATGATTATTTTTTATCCACACAGCGAATCGAGTTTTTTGTTAATAAGTGGAACAAAATAAGCGATGATATCGTCGGTATATTTGATACGGTTAAAGTAAAAACCACGTCGGGAATCTTGGAACGACATTCTTCTGAAATAGTCACTTATGATGAATTACGCCATATAAACTTAGTAGGTAATCAGGTTTTTGCTCTTCGCAGAACTTATATTGATGCAGGATTATTTGACACCGAAATGCCAGCATGGCAGGACTGGGACTTATGGCTTAGAATTTGTCAAAATAATAAGAAATTCGTTAATATAAATCAGTTTACATATATGGTCGATGAAAAGCATGATGCCGAGAGAATAACAACACGTAATCCAGACAATATTCGAATTGCAATGAATAAATTAGAGAAAAAACTAGATGATATTAGAAAAATTAGTATGCGGGAACGATCATCTTTAATTGTTTCCATGCATGCTTATCCGCAAATTAAACCAAAATTTGGTGAAATTTTGAAATTATTGATGGCATTTCGCGTTAAATCAGTATGGCAGTCAACAAAGAAAATGATTGCATGACCTACAAAGTATTTCAACTCAACCACTCCGACATCAACGGTGGCGCCGCCCGTGCGGCCTATCGCATCCACCACGCACTGCGCACCCAAGGCATTGATTCCCAAATGCTGGTCAATCAGGCAAGCGCTGGCGACTGGACGGTAACCGGCCCCAGCACCAAAATTGACAAAGTGCTGGCAAAGGTACGCGGACCGTTGGCAGGGTTGCTAAGTAAAACTCTAAAGACTAAAAACCCAATTGTCCATTCCCCAGCCATCCTCCCATCGCGCTGGCACAAGCGGCTCAATCAGTCTGATGCGGACGTTATCCACCTGCACTGGGTTGCTGGTGAAACGATGTCCATTGCCGACATTGGCCAGATCACAAAACCCGTCATCTGGACCCTGCACGACATGTGGGCCTTTTGCGGTGCCGAACACGTCACAGCAGACCACCGCTGGCGGGATGGCTACACTGCCAACAATCGCCCGGCCTATGAAAGTGGCTTCGACCTCAACCGTTGGACGTCAGCGCGCAAGCTCAAACACTGGCAGCGCCCCATGCACATCGTCACCCCCAGCCGTTGGCTGGCGGACTGTGCCAGGCAAAGCGTGCTAATGCGCGACTGGCCTGTCACGGTAATCCCCAACACCATCGACACCGCCGTTTGGCAGCCCGTGGACAAAACCCTGGCGCGCCAGATGCTGCAACTACCGCTCAACGTACCATTGATACTGTTCGGCGCGATGGGTGGCACCCAAGCCCCACACAAAGGATTCGACCTGTTGCAGGCCGCGCTCAATCACCTGCGCGGCCAATTGCCCGGCCTGGAACTAGTGGTGTTTGGTCAACTGGCCCCCAAAGCGCAGCCAGATATCGGCTTCGCCGTGCACTACACCGGCCACCTGCACGACGACGTGAGCCTGCGCCTGCTGTATAGCGCGGCAGATGCCTTGGTCATCCCCTCGCGCCAAGACAACCTGCCTAACACCGGCCTAGAAGCCCACGCCTGTGGCACGCCCGTCGTGGCGTTTGATGCCTGCGGCCTACCAGACATCGTGACGCATCAGCAAACCGGCTATCTGGCAAAAGCGTTTGACGCAACCGACTTGGCCGCTGGTATTCAGTGGGTGCTGTCCGACACCCAGCGCCATACCGCGCTATGCCAGGCCGCGCGTGCCAAAGCATTGGCGCAATGGAGCACAGCGGTGGTGGCGACGCAGTATCAGCGAGTCTATCGAACTGTCACGGGTCAGGCATGATTCAAGTCCAATTCAGAAGCGGCTTTACGACCGGAGGACGCAAACTTTGGGCGGTGCGTTGTGGTTGGACTTTATCCCCCCCTTGCTTTGTGAACACCTGGATGTGGTTGGTAAGACTGGCTAAGCGCCTTCGCAAGAAATGTGGGACGACAGTTACACATGAGCGCGTTGCTGTGAGCGATGCTGGCTTGGTCGCGCGACTGGAGGGTTGCACGCGCAACAGCAAGCTGCGTGTGCACCGCCGCCACCAACAGTTGATGCGTCTCAATGGCGCGGTGCGCGGCGCTCAGGCGCTTATTAAGCGTGCCCACCACCTGCGCCGCCAGTTTGGTTTGGACGCTTTGCCTGTCACCCGAAGCGAACAAGGTATGTCGCTATTTATTGAAAACCAGCCGCCCATGCGCCTGCCGACCCACGCGCGCGAGGTGTTCGATGTGACCAGTGCGGGGGATACAGTTGCTGGCGTGATCCGTGCTAGGCTGGCTGCCGGACTGGGGCTGGCTGAAGCTGTGGTGCTGGAGAACATCGCAGCAGGGATTGTTGTCGCCAAGATGGGGACGGCTGGGTTTAACTTGGTGGAACTGACCATGCCATGAGTAATTTACATCCAAATGCCAAGCCAATCCGTAACATACCAAAGTTAGGAGTGCCGTTTAGTGCAATAACAGCAACACTGATGGCCATGTATGGATTGTTCGCAATCAACCCACTCATTGCTTATTTAGGGTGGCATGGTGTTCACACCTTGGCATTACTAGGCGGTCTGCTGGTGCTCGCAGTCATTATCATCAGGCGCGGCAACATCAAACCCTGGTTTATATGGACTACGCTGATTATGTTGAGCCTTTCATCCATAACAGCACTTTATTGGGGAGATGCGCGTTACCTAATGGCATTGATATTTTTTATATTCTCTTTGTACCTACTGCAAGCGTCCGACTTACGTGCAATTGATATTTTTATTTCTGTGTCATCAGTGCTAATGATATTGATGGTCATAGGGGCATGTATTGGTTTTTTATTTGCATTAGCTGGATTTCAACCTTTGTATGAATTTCCAAACCCTGACGGTCGTACAAACTACTTTTATTACACCACGCTTACCAACTTCATTTTAGGCAACATTATTCGACCCGCCGGTATCTATGACGAACCGGGTACATTAAGCTTCATTGTTTGCGCAATTGCGGCATTACGGCATTTGAGAAATCGCGATAAGCGGTTTACTTGGCTGCTGCTCGGACTTGGTTTCATTACCTTCAGTCTTGCCCACCTAATTTATGTCGCAATGCATTTGATGGCGGAGCGGATACGGAGCCGAGAACTGTTACGTATAGTGTCTGTGATCATCGCGATTGTGATAGCACTT
>Ga0210021_1002352_pt1 | contig 16419 bp, 8 predicted proteins | sample CryGeymeta201517_FD_183981 | JGI IMG/M metagenome (GOLD analysis project Ga0210021, IMG submission 183981) | Groundwater microbial communities from Crystal Geyser aquifers in Utah, USA - Crystal Geyser metaG 2015-17 (SPAdes) (version 2) | ecosystem: Environmental > Aquatic > Deep subsurface >... | reverse complement strand
ATCGTCGATTACCTTGCGGTTGGTCTGCGCCCAGCCAGCACGCGCCGAGGCCACTAGCGCCTTGAAGAGGCGCGCGGGACTCGGCGGCCACTCACGCCCGGAATACCCGGCGAGGAACTGAACGCGGATCGCAAGCGGCATCAGGCCTCCGAGCTGGTGTCCGACCCACCGCTCGACGCAGGTGCATCCGCAGGGATGTGCTTCTGCGCCTCGGCCCATAGCTTCTTGAGTTCGGAGAGCTTCTTCTTCTTGAGTTCGGCTTCCTTGTCTTTCCAGGCATCGATCGCGACGAGCGCCTTGACGAAGTCGTCCTTCTTCTTCGGCTCGCCCGCGTTCGCGCCACCCTTCGTGCTGACCGCAGCGCGTGCACCACCGGGATCGAACGCCAACACGAGTGGTGCCGGGATCTCCAGCGCTTCCTTGCCGTCGACTTCTTTCTTGCCGAAGAACGCCGCAGCAGCCTTGGCGAGGAACTCCGAAGGTTCGGTCTTCGTGGGAACAGTGAAGGCCTCCTCCTCGCCCGAGTGCTTCACCTTCACGGCGGTGAAGGCCGACGGATCGCCGACGACCTTGCCGTTCTCCGTCTTGCTCTCGCGGACGAGGATGCAGCCCTCGCGAAGATCCCACACGCCGGGGTCTGCAGCCGACGCCAGCGCCAACGCGAACAAGTACCGCCGCAACGCCAGCGTCTTGTCGGTGTCGATTTCGGTCGCGCCCAACTGATTCGGCTCCTTGAACGTCGCGAGCGCGCGCACGCCCGAGAGGGCGATGATCGCGGTGCGCTCGATGGGCCCGAAGGCGATCACGCCGCCCGGCGACTCGGGCGCTGGCACATCGGTCATGCCGAGCTGGGACGCGGGGTTCTTGGTGTTCGGGTCCTCCTGCGCCGCCTCCTTCGCCTCCTTGAGGATCTGCTCCAGTTCTTGGCTCACCTCGGGATCGATGCTCGACCAGTACTGGCTGCGCTTCGTGACCCGCTGCACGTTGTAGGCAACGATCTCGCTGCGGATGAGGCGGCGCGCCTTGGACTTCGTCGACTTCTTGGTCGCCGAGTCGCGGCTGTCCCAGTGCCCGAAAACGAGCGAGGTCGGAGCCAGGCGCGCGAGCGGAGCAGCATCGCCCTTCACGTAGGACTGAAGTGCCGCTTCGAACGGTTCGAAGCCGTCCTTGTCGCCGTTCTTGCTGTAGCGCACGACGGCATCACCAACGCGGTGCCCGACCTCGAGCAGGTCGATCGAACCCTGCCCGACGCGGCTGCCCGTGATGGTGACCCTCGGGATCGAGGTGCCCGAGTACTTGAGCAGCCGAGCCTCGAGCCGGTTCGCCTGCGAGGGCACGGAGTCGACAGTGCAGCGGCTCGCGATCACGCCGTCGTTCTGCGCGCTCTCGGGATCGTCAGCCCGCGCGAACCTATCGATCTGGTAGTCGCTCTTGCCCCTGCCGGTGGCCGCGAACGTGGGCGGGAAGAACACGCCCCGCGCGCCTTGCACGGGCCGAAGGCGCTCGCGGAGCACGATGGCGGCGACGTCGGCGTCGTCTTTGAGAAGGTGGTCGTACTGCGTCAGGGTCTTGTCGTCACTCATCGCTGTCCTCGTCATCGCTCTCGTCCTCGTTGCCCGAGCTCCCCGAGTCGGTGATTCCGGCCGGACGAGCAAGCTTCAAGTAACCGTACTGGCCCATCATGCCGATGTTCGCCTCTCGCTTCACCAGCTCGAAGGGCGCGACCTCGACGCCGCGCGCGGCCATGCGCGCGAGCGCCAGTGGGGTGTGTGGACTCCAGGTGCAGTAGGTGAAGAACCGCTTGCGCACGCCGACGACGCCATCGGGCGCTGCATCGCCCCTACGGCGCGGAGGGAAGAACGCCGAGAGTCCGATCGCCGCGAGCAGCTCCAACGCAGGCCGACCCGGCGAGCTGCCACCGTTCTTGGCGGCGTCGTTCGCGCTGATGCCGCGATCAATTGATGAGCGCGTCGCCGCCGCGTCGAGATTCAGGCGGCTACTCCCGGGCGACGCGAACGAGAGCAGGTCTTGGAGCCGCTCGACGGAAGAGATGGCTGCCGCCGCATCAACGAGATCCAGGCCGAGTCCCGCAATCCCCCTCAAACTGGCTGAATACGCGCCCTTCTTGATGCTCGCTTCGTCCTGCTTGCCCGCCCAGAACTTCCAGCGGCTCTTGCCGTCTCGCTTCTCGAGGCGCTGGACGATGCGCCCCTGGGATGTGTGCGCCCACTCGTACCAGTGATCGACCACGACGACGGGCTTGTCAGGCAGCGAGAGCTCGATCCCGCCACACCAACCACCGATCGAGTCGGCGAGCGGAGCGCGGCCGGTTTCGGTGATCGCCTTCCATGCGTCTCGAGCGCCGAGCTGCTTCGCCAACTCTTTGGCGACGGCAGGCTCGTCGATGGCCGCTTCGATCTCGCACACGTCGGCAGCCGCAGAGGGCAGCGATGGGAGAACGCCGGTGGCTCGCCGCCACGCAGAGGTCGCGTTCGTGTCGTAGCGGCCGAGTACCTCGACGAGGCCGCACACGGCGAGGTACTCGCCAGGGTTGCGGACGTCGACGGCGAGCTGGAGCGTCGTCACGACGAGCCCTCCTCGTCGCGGGAGGCCAGCACATCGGCGGCCTTCACCAGTGCTTCGAGCCACGTGAGCGCCCACCAGCCATACCTCGCCTGCAGCTTCGCAAAGCGCGACGGCGTCTCGGTAAGGGCACGCTTCACCGCGTCGGTGAGGAGCGGCCCTGCCGCCTCGACCCGAAAGCCCGGACGCGCGTGGCCGTGGTGCGCAGCCACGAGGTGAAGGCACAGCTCTCGCTGGACCGAGTCGGGTACCTTGGCGTCGTGAAGGTCGGCGACAGAGCCCAGCTCGTGGCGGTAGCCACGGTTGATCTTGTGGTCGAACCGCGACCGGCCCGACTTGGCGACCGCCGGTTGCTCGACCCGCCCGACGGCGCGCTGCCACCACGGCCGGTCTTTCCCGAGATCATGCTGACCGGCAGCCTCGACCACCGTGTCGCGAAGCTCGTTGGGGAGAGCCAGCCGCTTGCACAGCTCCTCGGCCTTCGTGCGTGCGTCGCCGAGGTGCCGGGTGAGCAGCACTTCGTTCTGGAAGCCAAGCGACGCGTCGTCGTCCTCGGCCTCCTCGAGCGCTCGACGATCTTCACGGGCGATGACCACACCGACTGCGCCGTTTCCTGCAGCCTCGACAAAACGCCAGCCAGCCCCGAGCAGCTCATCTGCAACGTCTTCGACCTCGCCCAGCAGATCGTCGGCGTCCGTGTCAGAGCCGATGTCCGGCGGTTCACCGCCCACAGCCGTCGAGGATGTCGTCACCCGACCAGAGTCGATCCAGAGGCGACGGCGCTGCGCGCGGCTCGACGGCTGCGCCTCCTCGGCGACATCGCTCACGAGCTGCTTCGCCGCAGGGTTCACGAACCGGCCGTCGTAGCCACCGGCACTCGTCGGCAGCACCACGGTAGCGTCGTGGAGCAGCGCTCGAAGCTCGCTGTCATCGTCGGTGGGCACGTCACGAAGGTGCAAGCTCGTGGTGGTGCCGTATCGCGTGACGAGCAGAACACGGGCGCCGAGGCTCTCGTCTTCGACGGCTCTCCCACGAATCGCCTTGAGAAGCTCGACTGCCTCGTACAGCGGGCAGCGCGCCGTCTCGCGGGCGCCGATCGGGAACGCGGCCACGAGACGCTCTGCATCCTCGGGCTCGGTCACCCGATCAAGCTCGGCGCGCCACGCCAGCTCGACGTAGAGCGACGAGTCCTCGACACTCCCGTGCAGCCAGCGCCCCACGTCGGGCCGCGCTCCTGCGTTCGGGTGTTTCGAGGTCATCGCGAAATCATCGAGCACCGCGCTGGTCAGCGCCGGTGGGGGAACGCGCACGTCCAAGAGAGCGCGCGCCGCCTCCTCCAGTTTCTTGAGGTCGCCCTCGGCTTCCTTGCGTTGTTCGTCACCGTCGGCGCTGGAGATCCTGCTGTTCGCTTCATCGCGTTCCGCATCGCCTCGCAGGCGCGCCGGGAAGGTCGCAGGCGAGCCGTGGAGCTCGCACCCGTCGGCGATGAGCGCTTGGGCTCGCTGGAAGACCCTTCCTGCGGGGTCCGCGCCTTCCGCGTCGCCCACCAACTGCACCGTCACGTCCCTGGTGCTCGCGCCGAGCCGATTCACGCGGCCGAGCCGCTGGACGAGGCTGTCCGCTGCGCAGGCTTCGACACCGAGGTGATCGCAGTCGATGTCGGCACCGACCTCGACGCATGAGGTCGCGACGAGGAAGGTCGGCGCGTCCAACAAGACCGAGCGGTCACGTTGGCTCTTGAGGCGTGCGTACTGTGGCGAGTCCACGACTGCGTCGCGATCCCAGCCGCGCATGCTGCCCGTGAGCGTCACGACGTGCTCATCCGCAACGCCGCCCTCGTGGAGGGCAGCGGCGCAGCGGCGAACCTCGGCAACCGTGTTCACCACGATCCCGATGACCGCGCACTTGTCGGCCTTTGACTTCTCGATGGCCCACGCGGCGAGCTGCACGCCGACTCCGCGCTCCGCATCGAGCGGCTCGACGTAGATGCGCTTCTTCGCGGTGAGGCGGTCGCTGACCTTCTTCTCGTCGGTCTCTTTCGGCCAGGAGACTCCGTCGATAGTCGTGGCAGCGTCGAGGAGTTGGAAGACCCGGCGGGAGGTCGACACCTCGGGGAGGCCGGGCGTTCGCCGGAGGAGATCGCGGACCGGATCCATCGTGGCGCCCATCCGCACGACGGCGAACGGCGCGAGCGTGCCGGTACGTCGTTCGATCCCTGAGAGGGTCGTGGCGAAAGGCGAGCACAGGTGGGCCTCATCGAGTACCAGTAGGCAGTCTTGTCCGACAAGCCCGGCTTCGAGCGCGCGGCCCCACGGCCCCACCCGGCCGTACGCGCTGAACAGCAGGCGCGACCCGATCATGTCGACCGTGCCCACGATGATGGCCGGCCGCGTTGGGTCGTCCCGCCAGCGCGTGTCGAGCGCACGCTGACCGCGCAGCGTCGACACCTCGACCACCGAGGATGTGCAGCCAGCGTTCTTCAGCGTCGTGGCTAGCGCGTGCAACGCGTGGTCCTCGTCCTGCGCGGCCTGCTCGAGGCGCTCACGAACCTGCTCCGCGAACTCGGAGGCCTGGTCGACGACCACACGCCGATCGACGACGTACGCGAGGCGACGGGGAACGAGCTTCGAGTTGTGCACGAGCGCACGGCGAAGCGCCAAGACCCAGAGCGCGATGATCGAGGTCTTGCCGAGACCGGTGGCGAGCTCGATGTCGGTCGGGAAGCGTCCCGCCTCGAGGTCCGTGAAGAGCCGGTGCTGCCAGCGGCACGCGCCGTCGTGACCGGTGAGCGCGCAGTAGTCGGCGTCGAACTCCTTGAAGCTCATCAACGCCGGCTCTCGTAGGCTCATCTCAACCATCGCGTGGGTCATGTCCCGACTGTCCCGATGCGCCGCCTCTGGTCTGCCGAACGTTCTAATTGAGGGGCGCGCCGCGTTTGGCGCGTCCCGCTCGAATGCAGTGTTAGGCATAGCTCAGCAGCCACAGGCACCTACTCCTTTGTACTCGAAGCTAAGGCCTGATGGCAGCTTAATCGTAACTTCAGCAGCGATATCTGTGTACTCACAACCCTCATCCTTGGGCTTCGTGCAGGTGTTCTTGCCAGGGGAGTAGCGGACCTGAACCACAAACTCTGATGACTGGTATGTGTCGGTAAACCAGCCAGAAGAATCGCCCTTGAGCGAGGCTCCACTGTGGTGAGTGTGCGGGAGGATTTGTTCCTTTCCGCCAACGTGAAGGAAAAGTGGCGATTCTCGTTCGAGTTCAGTGAATAAGTGCGGCTGAGTGGGAAACTCCTGATTTGAGCAAGCTACTCCGTTCAAACGTATTGAGCAGCCACATCCGAGGCGTTCTGCAGGCACACACGCAAGCACGAGCTGATCCATGGATTGCGCTTTCACCGGCAACGAAAAAAAGCCGAGGAGGGCTGCAACGTAAAGAAGGTGGATTGGGGGCGACATGGATTTGCGATGCCTAACGCTCGCGTTAACCGGCCGAGGGGCGCGCAGCGACCCGAAGGTCCGCGTTGAACGCGGAGTTAGGTGGTGAATCACCAGTTTCTGATAAATCTAGGGCAGCCATTATAAGACCACGTAACTATTTTTCCTGAAGAGTCAGTTACGAACGTTTGTCGGCATAGTTTAACGCCGTACTGGTTGGAGCTAAAAGTGGTCCAGGTATAGGTAGCTCCACCATCAGTTCGATTGATTCTTGACTCAGGCGCACCCCATGCAGCAGTTACATCGTCGATAGAGCGACCCTCCCACGAACTCATTACGGTGTTCATCGAAGCGCAGCCCGCCATAAATGCAACAGTGAGCAGTATCGTCGTGCAGTATCGAGCCATTATCGTTCCCCGTGTTGTTCTTAACACTGAAGCCACCTAACTCTGTTTATATGGTTTCTTCATAACACCTGTGGGCCGCGAAGGCGCGGCATAACACTGCTGCGCTGAGGTCGATATAAACGTGTGAATACCGGTCGTTAAGCCATCTGCAACGGATGGCACGGGGTGATAGATGGTTTCTGTATAACACACCTGCGGCTCCCCTCTGCGGCTCCCCTCTGTGCCTTGTCCAGGGGGCTCTTCATGCCCTTGCCTCCTCGGTTGAGGACAGCGGAAGGTGGGGCAGGTGGCGCGCTTGGTCAGGCCGGTCTTTGTGAGCGCGCCGGCCACGGCCGTCTGAAGGCTCGTGGTGATTTCCGCTCGGTCCCCGCGGATAGATGGCGCGCATTTCCCTCCCCGGTTCAACTTTGAGCCAACGTAGGTGGCGCGGGAGTGTCCGTCAAAACGTGGGCGGGGGATCTGAAACGGGATGAACCCGCGATGGCGGCGGGACGGGCCGCTCGCTTGGGCCGTCTCTTGCGTGGACGCCAGATCAACACGATGCACCGTCTGGCTCAGGGTGACGAGGGCGCGATGGAAGCGGCGTGCTACCCCCCGCCGCCCGGCCTGCGGGTCACCCCAAGTCTGGGGCACCTCTACCGCCTCCACACGAGGGGTTCGGGTCTACCCTCGAAAAAAGGTCTCGATGGCAGACCCCGTGCTCCGGCGCCCAACGCTCAGCATCAGCGGCGGCGCGCAGCGCCGTCCGTTGCATGCTGTTGTTAGACAGCCCCTTTCGATGGCCCACCTGCTTCCCCTTCTCGCGTAAATCCCGGGAACCGCGTGCGAATGTACTCGCGCGCGCTGTCGGGAACGAGCTTCACGGTCCCGGGGCCGTTCCTCACGAAAAAATCGCCATCCGGAAGCGCTTCGATGCCCTTCCATTTCAGGAACACCGGCTCCGGGCTGCGCTGGCAGCTCACCATGCACACGGTCTTGCCTTGCACGATCTGGGTCTTGGGATCGATGCAGGTCCCGGCGCGGTCGCCGAGGCCGTTGCGGACGACCTGAGCGAGGTGGCGCATGAACTTGTCATCGCTCTCGAGCTGATCGCGCTCGATGCCGACGATGGAGCCGTCGTCGGCGACGCCGATCAGGAGGTCGCCGCCCTCGGTGTTCAGAAAAGCGGCGATGGTCTTGAGCATGGCGTGCGTCACGCCCTTGTCGTCCTGCCGGTCTTCCCTGAGGCTCCAGCGCAGGGTGGACTTGAACTCGAGCGTCTTTGACTCCCCGGCCTTCATCAGCTCCTCCGCGTTGCGGTGAGCGTGCAGGTACTGGTCAAAGAGCAAGTTCTTGATCGCCTCGCCGAACGCGCGGTCGTCGGTGATGCGCTTGTAGAGGTCGAAGTTCGAGTCGACGATCTCCTGGATCACGTGCTCGACCTTCTGGTCGAAGGTGAGGCGCACGTTCTCGCGCGTGTTGACCCGGGCCGCCGCGTCGAGCGCCGCGTCGTCGTCGAGCTTCTCCATCATCTGGCCGAGGGTCACGCGGTGCTCGGGGCCGAGGTTGAGCCCGAAGCGCTCGTTCAGCTCGGCGATGATGCGCGAGAGCGTCTCCAGTTCCTCCGGCGTGACGCCGCGGCCCTGCTTGGTGCTCACCGGGTCGAGCACGCCGGGCCGGCGCTCCAGTGCGATCTTGCCGCTGCCGGTCTGCTGGATGCGGTACGACTCCATGTCGATGTTCTGCTGCACCTCGCGCGGCAGCTCGGCCTGGTCGGCGGGCAGGAGCCGTCGCAGGTGCCGCGCGAAGACGTAGAGCTTCTCGAGGTCGGCGTCGGCGAAGGTCAGCACCTGGGCGAGGAACGCGTACAGCCGCACGTAGTCGGTGAGTTGGCCGCGGAAATCGTGCTGCTCCTCCTCCGAGAGCGCCCCGAAGCGCTCGACCACCGGTGCGAGCACCGCGTAGAGCCGGTCCTGCGTCGCCTTGGGGTCGAAGTAGACCTTGGCGAAGGCGGCCACGTCGGCCTCCGCGTAGACCGGGAAGGCGGCGAGCCGCGTCTGGTGCTCGTAGAGGAGGTTCGGGTCGGTCGCCTCCGAGAGCAGCGTCGTCTCGTAGTAGGGCTCGAAGGCGGCCTGGATCTCGTCCGACTCGTTGGCAAAGTCGAGCACCAGCGCGCCCTTCTTTTCCGGGTGCGTGCGGTTGAGGCGCGACAGCGTCTGCACCGCGTTCACGCCGCCGAGCTTCTTGTCCACGTACATCGTGTGCAGGAGCGGCTGGTCGAAACCGGTCTGGAACTTGTTGGCGACGATCAGGAACCGGACCTCGGGCTGCTCGAAGGTCTTCGCCGTCTGCGCCTCCGGAAAGCCGTTCATATTGGACTCGGTGTACGACTGCCCGCCGTCCTCAACCTTGCCCGAAAAGGCCACCAGCGCCTTGAACGGGTAGCCGCGCTCGGCGAGATACTTGTCCACCGCCAGCCGATAGCGCACCGCGTGCAGCCGCGAGCGGGTGACGATCATCGCCTTCGCACGGCCAGAGATCTCGCCCTGCACCTTGGCGGCGAAGTGCTCGACGCAGACCTTCACCTTCTCGCCGATCGCGTGCGGGTGCAGTTCGACGAACGACTTGAGCAGGTACTCGGCCTTGTTCTTGTCGTAGCGCGGGTCGTCTTCGACCTTCTTGAGCAGACGCCAGTACGCCTTGTAGGTCGCGTAGTTCGCCAGCACGTCGAGGATGAAGCCCTCCTCGATCGCCTGGCGCATGCTGTAGAGGTGGAACGGCGCGAACTTGCCGTCGGCGCGCTTCGTGCCGAACAGCTCGAGCGTCTTGGGCTTCGGCGTGGCCGTGAAGGCGAAGGTCGAGAGGTTGGGCAGCCGCCCGCGCTTCTCCATCTCGGCGAGGATCGTGCTCTCCAGCTCCTCCTCGGGTGTCGCCGCCCCCGCCTCCTCGGATTCCGCCGCTTCGAGCGAGCCCGAGCTGAGCACGGCCTTGAGGCTCTTCGTGCTCTCGCCCGACTGCGACGAGTGCGCCTCGTCCACGATCAGGGCGAAGCGCTTGCCCGGCAGCTCGCCGATCTCCCTGGCGATCACCGGGAACTTCTGCAGCGTGGTGACGATGATCGTCTTGCCCGACTCGAGCGCCTCCTTGAGCTGGCGCGAGGTGGTGTCGATGTTCTCCACCACGCCGAGCGTCTGCTCGAACTGGCGCATCGTGGTCTGGAGCTGGCGGTCGAGCACGCGCCGGTCGGTGATGACCACGATCGAGTCGAAGACGCGCCGGTCGCTCGCGTCGTGGAGGGTCGAGAGCTGGTGTGCCAGCCAGGCGATCGTGAAGCTCTTGCCGCTGCCGGCCGAGTGCTGGATCAGGTAGCGCTGCCCCGCGCCCAGCGCGCGCGCGTCGGTCACGAGCTTGCGCACGCAGTCGAGCTGCTGGTAGCGCGGGAAGATCAGGAAGCGCCGGCCGGTCTTCTTCCCCTTGTCATCCTCTTCCTCGACCTCGTGGATGAACTGGCGCACCAGATCGAGCACGCTGTCCTGCGCCCAGGTCTCGTCCCAGAGGTAGCCGGTCGCATAACCGCCGCGCGTGGGCGGCACGGGCGGATTGCCGGCGCCGCCGAACTTGCCCTGGTTGAAGGGCAAAAAGCGCGTCTTCGGCCCCGCGAGCTTTGTGGTGACGTACACCAGGTCGGGGTCCACCGCGAAGTGCCCGAGGCAGCGGCCGTAGGTGAGCAGCGGCTCGCGCGGGTCGCGGTCGGTCTTGTACTGGCGGATCGCGTCCTCGACGTCCTGGCCGTTGAGCGGGTTCTTGAGCTCGGCGGTGAAGACGGGCAAGCCGTTCAGGAACAGCACCAGGTCGAGGCTCTTCTCGTTCTTCGTGCTGTAGTGGAGCTGGCGCACCACGGCGAACAGGTTCGCCGCGTGCAGCCGCCGCGTCTCCTCGTTGAGCCCGCTCGCGGGCCGGAAGTACGCGAGCCGGAACTTGCAGCCCGAGTCCTTGATCCCCTGCCGCAGCACGTCGAGCGTGCCGCGCCGCTCGGTCTCGGCGGCGAGGCGCCTGAGGAACTGCTCCCGGACCGCCTCCTTGCCGTGGTGCTGCTCGAGCCTCTGCCACTCCTTGGGCTGCGTGGCGAGCACGAAGTCCACCACGTCGCGCGGCAAAAGGCACAGCGCGCGGTCGTAGTCCTCCGGCTTGCGCCTGCGGTACCCGCCCGGCGGCGTGTCGCCGTAGGGCGGCGGCGTCTCGCGCACAGCCGCCCTGTCGCCCGCGCAGGCATCCGGGCCGTGCTGGAGCAGCGCGCATTCGATCGCCTCCTCGAAGGAGCGCTCGGAGATCTCGGGGCTCATGGCGCAAGTCCTGTCGTGAGATGGTCGCAAGTCGTGTCGCAAGTCGTGTCGCGAGTGGGTCGCCAGTTCACAGCACCGCTCCGATCCAGAGGCGCAGCTTCGCGTCGCAGCGTGTCACAGCTCGTTGTCACAGCTTGTCACAGCTCCTCCTCGGACCCCGAAATGGACTCCGACAGGCGGTAGCAGCGGGTGGGGTCGGTCGGGCCGCTCCCGGCCTCGACGAGCAACCCCTTCTCCACCATGGACTTGAGGTCCCGCTGCAGAGTCCGGCGGTTCACCCCAGGGCAGAGCGCGGCGAAGCCCCCGATCGTGAGTCGCCCGTGGTCGAGCACGTGGTCCAAGGCGAGCGCCTGCCGGTCCGAGAGGCCGTGCTTGCGCACCAGGACATCTCGGCGGATCGTCCGCTCCCCGCGCGCCTTCACTTCGTCGAGCTGGATCGCCAGCCCCTCCGTGAAGAACTCGAGCCAACCGGTCAAGTCCATGCCCCGCTCGCGCACGCCTTGGATCGCCCGGTAGAAGGCGGACCGGTCGCGGTCGTAGTACGCGCTGATCGTGAACAGCCGCTTGAAGTCGTACCCCGCGCGGTAGAGGCAGAGCGTCGAGAGCAGGCGCGAGGTGCGGCCGTTGCCATCGAGGAAGGGGTGGATGTGGACGAGCTGGAACTGCGCCGCGCCGCTCGCGAGCACGGGGTGGACGCCACCCGGCGCGTTCAGCCATGCGACCAGCTCGCGCATCAGGATCGGGACATCGTGCACAGGCGGGGGCGTGTAGACGACCTCTCCGGTGGCGGAGTTCACGACGTAGTTCTGCATGCGCCGGTACTCTCCGGGCGCGGCACTGCCGCCCCGGACTCCCTCCACCAGTCGTTTGTGGATCTCGCGGACGAGCCCCTCGGTGATCGGCCCGCCGTGGCCGAGGTACGTGGAGACGAACTCGAACGCGCCGCGGTAGTTGAGCAGCTCTCGCGTGTCGTCGGGATCGGCCTCGGGCACCGCCTCGCCGGCGAGCAAACGCTCGGACTGCTCGAGCGTGAGGCGCGTGCCCTCGATGTGCGTCGTGTGGTGCGCCTCGAGCACCAGCGCGCGCTCGCCCATGCGCCGGATCCAGTCCTCCGAGAGCTTCGCCGCCTCGAGGAACCCGCGCGCCCGCTCGATCCGCGTGAGCGCCGCGGTGATCGGATTCGTGACCGTGAAGCGCGGAGCGAAGCTCATGCGACCTCCCGCCCTCCCTGCGCCGAGGCTTCGGCAAGCGAGCGCACGTCGATCTTGCCCGTCACCGCGGCGGAGATGAGCGCGGTGCGGAGCTCCTTGAGGCGGTGGATCGCGTCGCGGACCGTGGCGATGAGGGCGTCGATACGAGCGGTCTCCCGGTCGAGGAAGGCGGCGATGGCGCGCCTCTCAACAGGCGGTAGCACTGGCAAGGGAATCGAACCGAGCTTCTCGCCGGTCAACTTGGGCTGAGCTGATCCGGAGATCCACGGATCAAAGACGACGCTGCTCAGTACCTGCGCCCAGTAACTGACGTCACCTTCCAACGGCTTCAGGATGTGAGCGTGGTTGTTCACCCAGTAACGCCCGGTCGCTATGAACGCGAGCGGTGTCGAGCGTGAGTACAGATTCGCACCATCTTCAGCAACCAGGATGAGCGGCTCTTCGAATAGGTAGTCTTCAACGTGATCGATGATTCCTGACGCACCGTAGTACGGGTACTCCTTCGTCATCGTCGCTCTTTCCTCGCCACTCAGCGGAACGCGCATCGAGTCAAGGTTCGAGAACACACGCTTCAGCGGCTTCACCTCCCAATGCGCCGGAATCTCCCCCAGCCACTCGACGCCGGAGTCTTTCATGGGAACGGTCGGGTCGAGGCCCTTGGTGACGGCGCGGGTGATGAGGGCGGTGCGCTGCTCCTGGAGCAGCGCGATCAGCCGCTCCTTCTTCGCCACCAGCGCATCGATCCGCGCCGTCTCCCGGTCGAGGAAGGCGGCGATGGCGCGCTGCTCGGGGAGCGGCGGCAGACCCACGGAACTGCTGGCGACCTGAGCGGGGCTGACGCGTGGCATCTTGGTGCCGTACGTCAGCGAGTCGAGCCAGCGGATGTACGGCGCGTTCAACAGCTCGTACATTATGTAGCTCTGCGAACATTCCGGGACAGGCCGGAGCGGGAGGATCTCGCTCGTGCAAACACCGTCGAAGTCGGGGCGCGCCACCTTGGCGAGGTAGGGCCGCAGCTTCCCGAACAGCACGTCCCCCGCTTTGAAGGACCCGACGACGCTGTCCACGGTCTCGGGCTGGTTCTCGATCAGCAGCCGGCCCGTCCACGACTCAACGTGTTCGAGTCCAACGTAGACGGCGTCCTCTGGCTTGACGTCCAGCTTGCTGATGCGGGCGGGTGCGAGGTGCTTCAGCCGCTTCACCTCCCAATGCGCCGGAATCTCCCCCAGCCACTCGACGCCGGAGTCCTTGTAGGCCGGGTACGGCCTGTACCGCCCCGCGCCCGCGGCGCACGCCGCCGCCTTCATCCTTGCGCTCATCGCCATGGCCCGCCCGGCGGCCAGGTTCCTCCGCGCCGTATTCCTCGTTGCACGTCGTCCAGCACGGGAAGAAGGAACGCGCTCAGCACGCCCGAGAGATCGCGCGCCGGATCGTTGCCAATCGCGATCCCCGCGCGGCGGGCGAAGGCGCGCACCTGGGCGGGGCGCGAGGGATTGTCCCAGTAGGCTGGCGTCAGCCCGATCGGCGGCTCCACTGGGATGGACGTCTTGCGCCGCGCGAAGGTTCTGCGGACGGCCTCCGCCAGAGTTTCGCGGTCGAACTCGAAGCGGCTCGCCAGGTGATGGAGATCGACGAAGTCCTTGATGCGGCTGTTGCGGTCGCCGAGGACGACCAGCGCTTCGAGCTTCTCCGCGACCACCGCCTCGCGCGGATACGCCAGCACCTCCGGCGGCGGAAAGTCGAGCAGCGCCGGATACGCACACGGGCGCGGGGCGGGCCACACCGAGTCGCCGAGCCCCATGTCGATCTGCAGCGACAGGCGCGCCGTGCCGCAGCGCGCGGGCAGGGTCGCCCGGGTGCCGGCGTACTCGTCCTCTGCGCGGATCGACTCGACCTCGACCGCATCGGCGTCGAAGCTCACCGCGTCCGGCTGCACCGGAACCGCGCAGATCGTGCGGAGGTCGGCGCGGATCGCCTCGAACGATCCGTCGCCCTTGCGCAGGAGGTCGAGGTCACGGGTGGCGCGGTAGGGCTGATCCGACCACAGGCGCAGCAGCATCGCGCCCTTGAGCACGAAGCGCTCCCGGACTTCGGACTTGCCGAGGCGGTAGAGGAAGCGCTCGAAGCAGAAGCTCGTGAGCAGGGTCTGGTAGACGTCGCCCGTCTGCTTCGCTCGGTTGAGCAGCCGCGCGGCGACGGAGGCGGCCAGGTTGCTCTTGCCGGCGGTCATGCGATCGCGTCCAGGTAGGGCTGCATCACGCGCGACACCCGGCAGATGCGCGCACAGCGCGCCAGCTCGGTCGCTCCGCCGCGATGGCGGCGGCTGAAGTCGCGCAGCGCCTCGACGGCGACGTCGATGCCCACCTTGTTTCGGTACTTGAAACAGTCTGCGACGGTCTTAGCGGCCGAGTAGACGCGGATCTCCACGCCCTCCACCCGATGCGTCTCGATGCCTTCGGTCAGGGCCGGGCCCGAGAAGCGCGCCACCCGCAGACGCGGATAAGCGAGCCTCGGCTTGCGCGCCTTTTCGGCCAGCGCGATCCACACCTCGGCGGGGGCCTGCGTCGTCAGTTCGTGAACGCGCAGCGCGGTCAGCAGGCAGAAGACGCCGCCCGGCACTTGTTTAGCGACCTGCGCGAGCGTGTGCTCGGCAGTGATGGTGTGCTTGGTGGCGACATAGATTCCACGGGCCTGCCGCTCGACCAGACCCTTGCGCACCAGTTCGTAGAGTTGTCCACGGCGGATTCCGTGCGCCTCCAGCTCGGCGGCGCGGACGATTCCCAGCCGCCGGACCACTTCGAGGACGTGACTCTCACGGTGGCTGGCCATGATGAGGCGCATGATACAAAACGTCGGGGGTTATTCACAAGTCCCGACACCTGAGGAATCTGCCTGGCGGCAGAAAACGCCGGCACATCCGCGCAAGTGCCGACCTTTCGTGCTCAGGCCGGCCCGCCCGTGACCTCGGCCAGCATCCGCAGGATGTCCTGCTCGATCCCCCGGATCTCGCCCTCGATCTCCTCGAGCGGGCGCGGCGGGGTGTAGCGGTAGAAGTAGCGGTTGAAGTTGATCTCGTAGCCGATGAGACCGACCTCGCCGTCCCTGGGGTCGCGCTTCGAGGCGTCGATCCAGGCCTCCGGGACATGGGGCTTCACCTCGCGCTCGAAGAACGCCTCGACCTGCTCGGCGAGCGGCACGCTTTCCGTGTCGCGCAGCTCCGGGTCCGGCTCGGGCTGGCCGTCCTTGTCCCGGCAGACGGCGGCGCTCTCGTCGCGCTCGGACAGCGCAAAGAGGATGGCCTTGCGCGCCGGCGCCGGGAGCTTCACGCCGGCCTTCTTCGTGGCGCCGTCGAGCAGGCGCTCGAATTCGGCGCGGTCCTTGACGAGCGTGCCGGGCAGCGCGCGCAGGAGTCCGCGGATCGCCTCCTGCAGCGCGCGTCCGTCGGCCTGTTCCTTCTCGCCCGCGGCGCCCTTCTTCTTCGACTGCACCAGCGCCTGGAAGCCCTTCACCTCGTCGAGCCGAGCGATGCGCTCGGGCGCAGCCTGGAAGTTGAGCTTGAGCGGCCGCTCGACGGTGATCTTGCGGAAGCCGAAGTGGGTGGTGGGGAAGATGCGGCTGACGACGACCTCCTCTTGCTTGCCGCCCTTCGCCACCTTCCGCGTCTCGCCATCCCTGAAGCCATCGAGGATCCGCAGAATGTCTTGCGAGCGCTCGAGCGGGATCTCGCGCCGTTTGTCCCCGAGGCTCTTGCGCATGGGGACCCAGAACGAGGTGGCGTCGATGAGCTGGACCTTGCCCTTGCGCGCCGGTGCCTTGCGGTTGGTCACGACCCACACGTAGGTCGCGATGCCCGTGTTGTAGAAGAGCTGTTCTGGGAGCGCGATCAGCGCTTCGAGCCAGTCGTTCTCCAGGATGTAGCGGCGGATCTCGCTCTCGCCGCTACCGGCGTCGCCGGTGAAAAGCGGCGAGCCGTTCATGATGATGGCGATGCGCGAGCCGCCGTCCTTCAGGTCCTTCGCATGCGCCAACATGTGGAGCAGGAACAAAAGCTGGCCGTCGCTGATGCGCGGCAGTCCCGGTGCGAAACGGCCCGTGGCGCCGCGCTCGTGCTCGGCGCGCACCGCGTCCTCGTCGCGCTTCCAGTCCTTGCCGTAGGGCGGGTTGGCGATCAGGTAGTCGAAGGTCTGGCCCGAGTGCCGGTCGTTGGAGAGGGTGCTCCCGAAGGCGACGTTGTCGGCGTCGCGGCCGGTCGGGTCTTTCATGAAGAGATCGGACTTCGAGACGGCCCAGGTTTCGGGGTTCACTTCCTGGCCGAAGAGATGAATCTCCGCATCCTCGTTGATCGCGGGATGCAGCAGATCGCCGTTCTTCCGCAGACCAACGGTGATGTGCTCCTTCGTGATCATCAGCATGCCGCCGGAGCCGCAGCACGGGTCGTAGACGGTGCGGATCGCTTGCT
>Ga0210021_1002347_pt1 | contig 16439 bp, 16 predicted proteins | sample CryGeymeta201517_FD_183981 | JGI IMG/M metagenome (GOLD analysis project Ga0210021, IMG submission 183981) | Groundwater microbial communities from Crystal Geyser aquifers in Utah, USA - Crystal Geyser metaG 2015-17 (SPAdes) (version 2) | ecosystem: Environmental > Aquatic > Deep subsurface >... | reverse complement strand
GAAATAAACAAGCGCCCGGCACTTGTGGTTGAGGGTCGTTTTGTCTAAAAAGTAATCTCTTGATTAAATGCTCTTTGTTTCATAATAATATTAGTGACACTCTTTGCCAAAATGTCAGATTCAGTAGATCCTAACTCGTCTAATAGAAGTGTTTTAATCTTATTTTTAAGAGACATAATTATTTTTTGGGCTCAAACTGGATAATTTGAAATCCGTATTTTTCCACTTCCTCCGGTGACCAAAAAGTTTGGCCTTTAGTTTTGAGAATATAAGTAGCCACAACTTCAATTTTGCGCCCAGTATATTCTTTCTTGTCCTTATCCCACTCTTCCAAAACTAAGCCGTCGCCTTCGTTTATCTCAAAATCAGCGAGGCGCAGTTCCAGTTTTTTCTTGCCTGAAATTATTTTCTCAAAGTATTCTCGCCAAACTTTTTTGTGAATTATTGCCATAATTATTTTATTTTCCAGACTTAGTCCGATTATCTTCCTTGCACAACATCTGACAATTTTCAGCAACAGTTCTTCCTCCGTCATGCCATGGATTAATATGATCTGCTTCCATTTCACCAGTAGTAAACTCTTTTTTACATACAGGGCAAATACTGTTTTGTCGTTCGTATGCTTCGCGCTACATGTTTGGTGTAAATGCACGAATAGAAAGATACCTTTCTTTGCGAGTTAATACATAAGGATAAATACCAGATTTCTTCGTCACATCTTCGTCTTGCATTAATTCTTTGATTTCTTTTTCAAGTTTTTCTGAATTAAGTTTTTTGTCCTTAAACTCATTATAAAGTTCTCCCCAATTTACACCCGCCATTTCTTTTCTGTAATTTGGGAAAGTTTTTCGTACCCAGTGGATTACATTTTGAAAATATTGCCACAACTCATTGGCATTTTTATCGTGCTGATGTTTTGCCATATATTCTTCTATCTGTTCGCTACTTATCCAAGACAAAGCAGTTTCCAAGTATTCTTGGCGAATTGGTGAGCCAGATACCAAAGAACCTCCGTCATTTGCAAGCAAATACGCCGCACAATTTGATTTACTAAATTTAAGTTTTGCGTCTGAAAGCCATGGTCCAGTATAAACGGCATTTCTAAGCTCCTGATCTGTTAGTTTTTCTCCTGCGATATTGATAATTTTAAACCAATCAAGCTTTTCTTTATCATTTCCCTCACAGTGGTAAATCATAAGATCGTAGTCCATAATTTGCCCTTGTTCTTCTTTGGTCAGATTGTGGAACATTGCTGTCCGTCCATTAAATTCAATAGAAAAATCTCCATTTACGAATTGAGCAATACTGATTGTTCTCTGTTGTCCATCAAGCACTTCGAAATTACCATCTTCCTTTTTTACCCAATACATCACATTGAGCGGAAAACCATTTTTTACAGTTCTGATTACCTCATCTCTTTGTTTTCCGCTATATACGAATTCTCGTTGATATTTAGGACGAATATCTAATTTACCACCAAAAGCAGACACGCCTTCTTCGGCACTATCTTTGTAGTCTTTTACAACTTCTGAAATTTTTATTTTGTGTAATTCTATTTTCATATTATTTTTGTGGTTTTTTGTTTCTAATCAAAATTCTCATATAGACAACCTGCAGCTTTTCTGCCATTTTTACAACAGGTCCTCTATTTAGATCATTATAATTTGGAGTATCATTTGCCGTATAAGTTTTTGTCCTTAATCCTTGTGAATTTTGCCTATCTGCTATCCAAATTATTTCAAACTGTTCAGGATTATATTTATTCAAAAAAGTTATTGGTACTCCCATCGCACCTTCATAATCCATTGGGATATCAGAGACCTTCGAAACTTCAATCGCATCATAATTATCATATTTGGGGTACTCTTTTAACGAGTATTTTTTATATAAAATTAATTCCTCATGTCGCTTATCTGTATCAAGATTTGTATACCAATTAACAGCAGGAACTTTTACATATCCATCATTCGGATTGTAACCTTTTCCTATAACAAATTTTTGATTAGCTTCGAGAGTGTTACTATAAGGTGTTTTATATACCATTGACATATTAAAACCGTAACCCGACCACAACTTATTTTCTTTTATGAATTTAAAAACCTCTTTATATGTAATAGCGTTCATATTCCCCAATATCAAAAACTTTTTATTATATTCAACAAGTTGTGCGATGTATTCTCTAAAAAGCGAAAAGGGTGGATTTGTTATCACGATGTCTGCTTGCTTGAGTAATTCTATACTTTCCAAACTTCGGAAATCTCCATCACCTTCCATTGGAGACCACTCATTATTTTTATTTGCTTTTAACTGCTCCGAAATATCTCGCAAATCAAAAGCACCATCACCATCAATATCACTTACATCGTTAATAATGAATTTATTGGCATTATTTTTTGGTCGTCCTTTTGAGGGTTCCAAAGTCTTATCGTCTCCAAATAATCCAAGTTGAGTATTCGCGATTGGTGATGGTTTATAGCTTGTGGCGATAAGTCTTTTTAATTTCAAAGATTTAAAGTTTGAAGCAAAATATTTGAAAAAATTGCTTTCAAATGGATCATCACAATTACAATAAACAATTTTGCCCTTAAATTGATCTTTGTAATTTTTCAATTCTTTTTCAATATCAACAAGTTCAGTATAAAATTCATCATTCTTACCTTTGCTAGCCTTATGGAGGTTACTATTTGAATGTCCTTTTTCTTTGATCATAAATTTATTTTAAAAGTTCGCTACTAGAAATCCCCAACGCTCCGGCGATTTTTTCCAAAGTCGAAAGAGTAGGATTCATGCGACCATTTTCAATATTGCTGATATACGCTCGATCAACGCTCAAAGCAGTCGCAAGGTCTCCTTGCGACATATTCTTCTTCAAGCGTAGCTTTCTTAAGTTTTCCCCAAGCTTTTTACCTGATGACATAGTTATATAATAGGAAAACTTGCATTCTTTTGCAAGAGTGCAGTATAATGCATATATGCTACCAGCGAAGCAAAACCAAAAATTTCCTTTCTATTTTTTGGCTGCCCGACAAGGACTCGAACCTCGATACCATGGACCAAAACCATGTGTCCTACCATTAGACGATCGGGCAATTTCTTTCAATAATTTGAATGAAAAGGCGTCATGACTGACGCGCCACTACTGTAGCATATTTGCCCAAAAAAATCAGCCCCGTCACTACCGTAGTGACAGGGCTGATTTTAAAAGCTTAAAATAGAAATTAACCTCGGCTTTTTTTGAAACAATCAATGCATTTGAGATTACTAGTATCTCGCGGTTGAAAAGGTAATGAAGTAATAGCTGCCCCACAATCAGCACATTTCCAATCGCCAGAGAAGGTTGGTTTGTCTCCGTTGTTTTTGTTACTTGGTTTGGCAGTATTGCCTTTTTGCTTACTGTGACAATCACGACACATTAAGCCATCGGTACTGCGTGGTTCAAATGGTAATTCGGTAATCGCTCCGCCACAAACGCTACAGGTCCAGTTTCCTTGATGCATATATTTGTTAGTTACTTGTTGTTAGTTTTTAGGGTCGGTTATTTTTGTTCAAGATTTATTATACTACATGGATTAAGATATGGCGTATAGTGCACAGAATTATAATACAACTTTAGTGTGCCGTTCCCTGGATTGCACACATTCGTTCACAAAAACGAAGACGACGAAGATGGACAGACGCTAGATTGCTTCGTGCGACTCGCAAAGACGACGGTGAAGTAATTGTCTAATCTTATTTCTTTGTCTCGTAGGATGCCTTAATAAAGGCGGTGAAAAGTGGGTGGGGTGTTAACGGTCTAGCTTGTAATTCTGGATGAAATTGTATCCCCAAAAAGAAAGGGTGAACAGTAGTGGGCAATTCCATAATCTCCATCAAACGACCATCTGGCGACTTTCCAGAAAATTGCATACCGGCCTTCTCTAATTCCATTACATAACTAGGATTTACTTCATAACGATGACGATGGCGTTCCAAAACAGTATCTTGTTTATAGGATTTATGCGCAATTGAACCTTTGGTTATAACAGTGGGGTATTGTCCTAAACGCATACTACCACCCATATCGCCTGAAGCAATTTTTGTTTTTTGGTCTGCCATTACCCCAATCACCAAATCTTTTGCCATCGGATCAATTTCTTCGGTACTAGCATTTTTTAAATTCAAAACATTACGAGCAAATTCCAACACGGCTAATTGCATACCGTAGCAGATACCAAAATAAGGAATCTTATTTTCACGCGCATATTTAATAACATTAATCATCCCTTCCACCCCAGTTTTACCAAAACCACCGGGCAAGAGTACGCCATCATATTGCTTTAATTCTTTAAGACTTTTTTTATCAAGAAAATCATTAGCTGACAAATAGACGATTTCGGGTTTTAAGCCAAGTTTATAAGAAGAATACTTAATGGCTTCCAGAACGGAAATATAAACATCCGCCAAGACAAAATCGCCCGAGCTAAAATATTTACCAACCACCGCAATTCTGACGGTGTTTTTAGTATTTTTTGACTTAGAAACAAATTGTTTCCAACTTTTTAAATCTGATGACTGATTGCACGAAAGACTTAAAAGATTACATAACCGATCAGATAAATGGTCTTTTTCAAAATTAAGTGGAATATCATAAATACTGGAAACATCCGGAGCCGAAATTACATTTTCTGGTAAAACATTACAAAAACGGGAGATTTTATCTTTCCTTTTATTATCCAAAGGAACTGGCGCCCGTGCCAAAATAATATCGGCAAATACTCCTGATGCGCCCAAGGTTCTAACAGCATGTTGAGTTGGTTTTGTTTTCATTTCACCAACATGTCCTGGCACTGGTAGATAACTAAGCATTACAACCACGACATTGTGTGGAGCTTCGGTTTTCATCATCCGAATAGCTTCAATAAAAAGAATATTTTCATATTCACCAACAGTACCTCCCACTTCTATTAAAACTACATCCGCTGACGCTTCTGCCCCCGCCTTCTTAATCCGACGAATGGCTTCAGCCGGAATATCAGGCACCACCTGCACATTCCGTCCACCATAACCTAAATTGCGTTCCTTCGCTATAACCGCTTGATAAACACTACCAGTCGTCATATAGTTGGTACCAAGTAAATCAATATCCAAAAACCGTTCATAATTACCCATATCCTGATCTGTTTCCAAACCATCTTTCAAAACAAAGCATTCACCATGTTCGGTTGGGTTCATGGTGCCAGCGTCAACATTAACATAAGGATCAATTTTGATAGCCGTAACTTTTAGTCCGCGGGCTTGTAGGATTTTGGCAATAGAAGAAGCCGCCACTCCTTTCCCTACTCCACTCATTACACCCCCCACTACGAAAATATATTTAGTAATTTTGTCTTGTGAAGATTTTTTTACTCTGGTGTTTATTTGATCATTTGCTTTAGTAGGGGGGGTTTTTTTGGTAAGAATAGTTTCTGATTTTTTAACTAAAGATAATGATTTTTTTGCCATAAAATAAATAAAAACTAATTAAACACGCAAATAACGGGCGACTGCAAGCACACTGGACACCAAACCAAGGGCCATACCAATTCCTATTAAGGTACCAAAAATACTAGAAAAATTACCGACAAAATAATCAAAAATGTTAAAACCAAAGAAAACTCCTGTTATCGGTCCTAGCCAAAGTAAAATTGGATAAAGTATCAACAAGGCCATTACTCCGGCAATAAAACCATACATTAACCCCTGCAACATAAAAGGACCACGAATGAACATATTTCCCGCCCCCACCAGACGCATGATAGAAATTTCTTCTCTCGCTGTATAAATAGCCAATCTGATAGTATTAAAAGTAATCATGATCGCTGCTACAATCAGGACAATTTGGGAAATATAGCTCCCTCTTTCTACCGCATCAATGATGTTCTGGAGCTTGTTAATTGATTCCTTTTTGTCGGCATAATTGATTTTACTGATAATCGGATTTTGCGGTTCTTCACCGGCCTTTTGTTCATCTAAAAAGCTGGCAATATTTTCATATTGTGAGACCTCTTTGGCTTGAATAGCAATGGTTGCCCCTAGAGGATTTTCTTTTAATTCGTCCAGTGCTTGCATGGCTACCGTGTCAGATTGATATCTGGCACGATACTTAGACAAGGCCTCTTCACGTGAAGTGTAGGTCACCAAGGCTACATCCGGTAGTGCTTCAAGCGAGGTACGCAAGGCATCAATATCATCTTGTTTAGCTGTAGTTACAAAATAAACATTAATATCAACTTTGGCTTGTAACTGTTCCAGAGAAACAACTAATAGTTTGTCAATCATCATAGTGGAACCAATCACAAAAAGGGCAATAGTAATCACGAAAATTGACGCTAACGACACATAGGCATTACGCCAAAAACCTACAAAACCTGCCCGCAAAATTCTACGAAATCCTGTTATCATAATAAACAATTTTTATAACACATATTTACCACTAACATCATCTCTAATGATCCGACCACCGTCCATGGTTATCACTCGTCTGCCGAGTTCATCTATCACTCCTTTATTGTGAGTAGTCATCACCACTGTTGTACCCAGATCGTTAATCTTGCGTAAGATCTGAACCACTTCATAAGTGGCAATCGGATCAAGATTACCAGTCGGCTCATCAGCAATAATAATATCTGGTTGATTGACAATCGCCCGCGCTATTGCCACCCGCTGTTTTTCTCCACCAGAAAGTTCATCAGGAAAATTCCAGGCCTTATCTGTTAAATCAACTAAGGCCAAAGCCTGGGGAACATTTTCAGCTATCTCATCATCAGTCCGACCATTGGCCTCCATGGCAAAAGCAATGTTTTCGTAAGCGGTTTTGTTAATTAACAATTTAAAGTCCTGAAAGACAGTACCGATCTTACGCCGATATTGAGGCAAACGCGATCGGGGGATTTTATTTACATCTAATGATTCAAAAAATATTTGCCCGCTGGTTGGTTTAGATTCAGCAATAATCATTTTAAGGATGGTAGATTTACCAGCACCAGAATGACCAACAATGGAAACAAATTCCTTTGGTTCTATTTGAAAAGTTATACCTTCAATGGCTATTGAACGTCCGTCATTATAAAGTTTGGAAACATTATCAAAATAAATCATAAATTCTTAATTAGTTTACGCTAAGTCGGCGTTCGCGTCTAGAAAGACCTGTATATCACCTTCAAGAACAGGGCTGATATTGCGTATTTCCACATTGGTTCGGTGGTCTTTTACCATTTGATAAGGATGCAGAACATAAGAACGAATTTGACTACCCCATTCTATCTTGACGGTTTTTTCTACACTCAAACCTTTTAGTTCACGCAAACGTTGCTCTTCTTGAAAAGCAAAAAGTTTTCCAGCAAGCAGAGTTAAACCGCGTTCACGATTTTGTTGTTGTGAACGCTCACTAGAAACATGAACGGAAAGTCCAGTTGGCTTATGAGTAATACGAACAGCGGTCTCGCGTTTATTAACATTCTGACCACCCGCTCCGCCGGAACGGGCGAAAGTGATTTCTAAATCATCATCCTTAATATCTACCGCTGTTACATCTTCAATTTGGGGCGAAACTTCAATCAAAACAAAAGACGTCTGACGTTTGCCATTACTATTGAAAGGAGAAATTCGCACCAAGCGGTGCACACCAGATTCCATTTTAAGAGTACCATAGGAATTCTTACCTTGAATTTCTAAAGTAAGGTTACGATAACCACCTTGATCATTTTCGTTACTGTCTAATTCCATTACTCCCCAGCCACGACTAATAGCATATTTCTGATACATATTTCGCAACATGCGAGCAAAATCTTCGGCATCATCACCTCCGGCACCGGCAACAATAGTCATGATGGCATTATTACGATCGTACTTCCCTCGGCCTTCGGCACTATCTTTTAATTCCTGAAGTTCCTTAATCATGGCCTGGGCCTTTGCAGAATCTTTCCAAAAATCTACTTGTAGCTGGGCTGTTTCAATTTCTTGTATTCTTTTTTGAGGGTCAATTGTTTGTGGTGTGGTGTCTGACATGTCAATCTAAGTATAACAAAAAAGTTAACCAAAAGGGCGTGCCGTAGGCACGCCCTTTTGGTTAACGTAAATTATTAAAATTATCCTAGTTTATGTGCTGCCATAAAACCCCGAGTAGCCAAATAGCCAGCAATCATAACCGCTACAGCACTGACCCAAAGAGGAACATCATAACTAGCTATATTGGCTGGCAAAGCTAGTAAAATTCTACCCAAATGAGCAATTGCGATAACGGTAAAGATAATTGAACTAACCGTGAAATACCATTTATTATTTTTCATATCACTCTATTATAACCTAATTGTCTTAAAACAAAAGAGTTTAATCCTGACAAATTGAATAAACCATTTTCCAAAGATTAAATAAAATACTGGCAAAGTCTTGTCAAGGTGTTTAATACTTTCTAATCCATCTTAACTATCGTATAGTCACATCTTTTATGCTTTTCAATCCTGGACGAAAGTAAAGCAGTTTGCTTTCGGCATTGGCTCAAATGAAAAAATCCCTAAAACGGGATTTTTTCATTTGAGCCAATGCCCAGAATTGAACTGGGGACCTACGCCTTACCATGGCGTTGCTCTACCATCTGAGCTACATTGGCAAACGAGAATAAATAGGGAAGTTCACTTACATATTTCATTCGAGTGCCGCTAATGAAAGCTTTGCTTACATTGGCAAATGAAGAAAGATATATAAATATATTTATATTTAAGAATAAACTCAAATCATGAAAAATGAGTGTTTGTATCTTACCAAGGATTTATCAAAAAACAAAATTTAATATCACTAGTAACGACTGAATTAAAACAAAAGCACCTACGCCATTTTAGTGTTATTTGGTAATCAATTATTGACCATGGTATTATTGCTTTTACCAAGCCAAGATAGCTCAGTTGGTAGAGCGGCGGTATCGTAAATCGCAGGTCGCCGGTTCAAACCCGGCTCTTGGCTCCAGCTTTGTAAAAGCCAGAGTTTAATAATTTATTATCAATTATTATTGAACTATTCCAAAAATTCAATTCGCCTAACATCCACTCCCACTTCAGTCATATTTCCTTGCAAATGTACTTTGACGGCTTCAATAAAACTATCGGCAACGCATACTGACTCTGTTCCGTCTAATGCCTTACAAGAGCTCTGTTCATTAAAGAAAAGAGGGGCAGTGTGGCCAGGTATTCCATCCTCCTCAAAAACCAAATGCCAATTTCGGGAATCAAGAGGTGGTGGTACACTTTTTAGTAGCCAACCCTCTCTATCAAAACTAAACTCACCCTGCTCTGGTGCACTTTCGCCTGAACCACATTTTATTTCAGTAATCTCCCATAAACCGTCATGGGCAGACAATGTAACTGATGCCTGGGTGCCAGATTGTTTATTTGATGGCAAAACAAGCATTTGAACTAATGCGTCCTGTTTGAAAATCGGCCTGGCGCGTAACTTTTCTGGTACAGAAGTTTGGCAAAGAACTGGATCAATGTCGCTATCGCTAAGTTTGCCTTCAAATTCTGATAATTTATCACTCATTTCCTGACTTAAAACTAAAGACTTGGTTATTCCTTCAGCAAATGGATTGGTGCTAGTTGATTTCTTGGCTGATAACCAAAGCTCATAAAAATCAAGCATGACATCTATTGGGTCTCCAATCACACCTCTAGTAGATTCAACTTGAACCTGATCAATTTTATCATTTCCAGCAAACAATCCTTTGAGTAAGACAATTATTAATATAAAAACCACCACCAGAATTGCAATTATGTATTTTCTTTTATTAGTCATATATTTTTCAACGATTAACAATAACCAATATAACATACATAGGAATTACAGACAGTAATAAAATGAAATTATTGGATAATATAATAATATCAATTTCTTTCCACCGTCCTTGCTTTTGGTAAAGGCATATTGCTAAAAATAGAAAAATAAATAGTTGTCACACAAACAAAGACATTAATTTCGCTCTGAAGAAAAACTTATGAAAACAGTAGACAAAACCTAAAGAAAACCCCCTAAAACCTTACAGTTAACTGTAAGGTTTTAGGGGGTTAAAATTGTTCAAAAATAGCTAGCAGGTTTATTTTTTTTACCCTAACTTCTAATGAAGGTAATTGCCTACGTCTTATTAGATCAATTTAACCTCATTCCTTGTCTAATTTAGTTATTTTGTATAACATAATAAGATAAAGCAAAAGTTATGTTTGAAGAAGCATTTAGATAAAATAAAAACACTACTGGTTGCATAGAGTAGCGTTCTTATTTTTATTTAACTGCGCGGTCGACCGGAATTGAACCGGCAACCTCCCGCGTGACAGGCGGGTGCTCTAACCAATTGAGCTACGGCCGCAATTATATCTTTCTGCCACTACTGTAACAGTGAAAAGAGTATATACATTTTCTTAAAAAAGAGCAATATATTGTCTGACGGATAGTCCACTACTATCCTTCGTCGTCACAAATAAAACCCTTTCGGATTATTTGTGTCGACGACAGGGATCGAACTCTACGAGTTCAGTACCCCAATTGGACGTATTAGTGCATTTCGCTTCGCTCCATTTCTAATCCGTCTCAATCGGGCTTCAATCCCTGACAGATAGTCCCCCGGACTATCTTTCGCCTACAAAAAAATTACTAGCGTTAATTTTTTGTGTCGACGACAGGGATCGAACCTGTGACCTTAGCTTTATGAGTGCTATGCTCTACCAACTGAGCTACGCCGACAAACAATTCCCGTACCTAAAACAATATGAAAATTGGTCAAACAATACTACAAAAACCTTCTTCTATCAACCCGTTTACACCACCCCTACTACTATTGGTTTTGGTAAAGCGGCGAGAATCTTTTCTGCACGAGTGATATCCTCGGGATAACCGATTGGAATCCAAAGACTTTCTTCCACAACTGCAATGGGGTATTCCTTGGCATACTCGGCAATCACGTCAGTCAGATAGTACTCGCCGTTGGTTTCTTTCGTCGTTTCAAATTCAAATATATGAGTATCAAGCACCATCATACCGGTTGAAGCTAGGTTAGAAGGAGGATGCACCGGCTTCTCCACAAACTCAGCCAAGGTACCGTCAGGATGACGTACCACAATTCCAAACCTTTCAGGGTACTTTGTCGGCATGGTTAAGAGCGCCCGACTAAAAGAGGATGCTCGGGCAATATCATTTGCTCCATGAATGTCATCAGCAAACATGAATAAGAAACGACCCTTGAGTAAATCTTTGCAGAGCCACAAAGCTGGTGCTGTTCCTTTTTGTTCTTCTTGATGAACATAAGTTACCTTACGTCCCAGATATTCCTTACCATAGTAAGCTTTAATTTTATCTTCAAGGTAACCAGTTACAATAATAAGCTCGTCCACCGCGCTCGGTAAAGCGTCAATAATATGATCCAAAAGTGGCTTCCCGGCTATCGAAACTAATGGCTTCGGTATAGTCTCCGTTAGAGGTAGCAATCTTGTCCCTTTCCCCGCAGCTAAAATTACGCATTGCATATGCCTGGTATTATGACATATATAACTAGGAAATTACGATAATTGTTACCTGTACAAGTAGTTTGCATTATGTTGAAAAATAATGTATTGTTTTGATGCTAGGCGAGGTAATTAGTGTAATTTTTCTTGTTATCAAACCTTATAATTTATGTAGAGGGTTAGAGAAGAGGTACCAAGTAAGAGAATTATAAGTTTTCATAACTTCACTAGAAGTGATTACCTAGAATTAGATTGAGTTAAAATTAAATACATAGCGGGTTAGAGGAGAGGTACCTCGGGAGGCTCATAACCTCCAGACTTCGGTTCGATTCCGGAACCCGCAACAAAAACAACAAAAAGCTCCTTTGAGGAGTTTTTGTTATGGGTTATGAAGTCGGTTACTTTTATCTCCATTAATATTTACTATTGGAAAGATTTATGTATACTAACTCCAGACTGAAACCGCCACAACATGTGGCAAAACAGGAGTGAGAAATGTCCATCAATAATCTCAAAGAAATACAAGGGTTCTTTTTCGAAATGATGTTGGCTGGTTACGCCAGCGGGAAAGAACCGGAAAGTTTTTTCCGCTTCTCTGGTCACCAAGGGGCAAAAAGAATTTCTTACCAAAATACAGGTGGTTGGAACGGCACTGATGAGTGGGAACCCACAGACTCTGGTGACGGAAGTAAAGGGACTACTACCATCTATAAGGATGGCTTCCCGGTTTGGGAAATGCATTATTGGGGAGAATATCCCAAAAAATGCATACCGTTTCTCAAACTGGCCATCGCCAATAACTACAAAAAACAGATTTGGTTGGGCGGACGCGGACCATACGAGTTTGCAGATAAAGATTGGCTTTATCACAATTCTCCAGCTGGAAAACACAGTTTTCTCAATTTCCATGGTCATGAGTTTATTGTGAACAAGTCACTTGGAAAGAAAGTTGGGTGGCACAGCTATATTGGCGGTTCGCTATTCATTATCTGAAACGAATTTGGCCGCCCCTGCATTTGCAAAGGGCGGCCAAAATTTTTTCTACACCACCCCCAACTCCTTAAAAACTCGTTCGTATTGCACCGTTGTTTCTTTGGCTAGTTTGTGGGTCAAAAGAAAATCCGGACCACCATGAGCAATCTGATTGCGTACTTTATGTGCCTGCCAAGCATCATCAAGAGAAGCCAGAGTGGTGGGAGAAATACTACGTAACCGTTCCCCCAGCGAAGTACCGGCATAACCCTTTTGTTTTAATACTTCATCCAAAATAATGTCGGCTTCTATTATACCTAGTTTCCAGTCTCTAGGATTATCAGAATCAATGTGATCATATAATTCCTTTAAACGATTTGATTGCGAAACTCCTTTATTAACTGAAGCAAAAGCATGTTCTTTGGCTCTAATTAATTCACTTTCAATTTCTTCTAATTTTGATTTGTGAATTGAGGCATAGATGTATAAATATAAAAAAATAAAAGACAGCAGATAAGCAGAAACTACATAAACATTCCATGTCGTTTGTAAAAAAACCAATATTTTAGCTACCGTAATATTTGAAACGGGACTATCAACACCAAAAAAAAAGCGTAGAAGCGGAGTAAGAAAATCATATCCTACTCGGACTGTGGTAGTAGTAGCAATTATTGTATCAGGCATAATTATTTACCATTTATCTGATGGTATCGTATATTTGTTTTCCGATATCAAATAAACGATCATCACCGCCGTGTGGTCCAATATATTGTACCCCAACTGGTAGAGCGGCTCCATCTTCTTCCACCATTTTCATCGGTAATGAAATAGCTGGCACTCCTGTCAAATTGACAGGAACAGTAAAAATATCTTGACGATACATTGATAGGGGATCACTCTTGTCACCAAATTTAAAAGCCGGAGTCGGGGTGGTGGGAGTTAAAATAATATCAACTTTTTTAAAAACAGCTTCAAGTTCGGCACGCATTTTATGACGGACTAATTCCGCTTGGCGGTAATAAGCATCATAATAGCCAGAAGACAAAACATAAGTTCCAAGTAAAATACGTCGTTTAACTTCAGTCCCGAAACCAACGGCTCGGCTTTGTTCATAAACGTCTAGTAGATTTTTACCAGCCACAGAAAGTCCATAACGAATGCCATCATAGCGGGCCAAATTTGATGAAACTTCAGCTGGCATTACAATATAGTAGGCGGCCAAACCTTGCTCAAATAATGGTAATTCAATATCAACCACCGCATGACCACTGGCTTTAAGTAAAGCAATATGATCTTCAAAACTAGCTAATACTTTGGCATCAATTCCCATTCCTAAAAAATCACGCGGGACACCAAAAGTATAATTTTTCTTAAGTGGAACAGCTCTATAGGTATCTGGAGCAATGGTTGTAGCATCATAAGCATCAAGACCAGCCATGATATGATGGATTAATTCAGCATCGGCCACACTCCTAGTTAAGGGTCCAGCTTGATCAAGTGACGAACCCATAGCCACTAGTCCATAACGAGAAACTGCACCATAAGTTGGTTTAAATCCCACTACGCCACAATAACTGGCTGGCTGACGAACCGAACCACCAGTGTCAGTCCCGATAGCGACCGGAACCACTCCCATAGCCACCGACGCTGCTGAACCACCAGAAGAACCACCTGGCACTCTAGATAAATCATGTGGATTTTTTGTCGGACCAAAAGCGGAATTTTCGGTTGAACTACCCATCGCAAATTCATCCATATTGGTTGCACCAATAATAATCGCCCCAGCATTTTTGAGCCGTGTAACAATAGTGGCGTCATAAGTGGCAATATAATTCTCCAAGATTTTTGAGCCGGCGGTGGCTTTTTTACCAACGACTAAAATATTATTTTTTAGAGCCACTGGTATACCGAGAAGGACTGGAGTATTTTCTCTTTTAGTTTTATATTCTATTTCGGCCACTTTTGCCAAAGTTAAAGCTTCTTCAGCATAAACATCCAAAAAAGCGTGTCCCTCTTCATCTTTTTCTTGAATAATTGCCAGCGCCTCGGTGATAACCGTCACTGGTGAGAGAGTACCAGCGATATATTGTTTTCTTAATTCAAAAACAGTCATCTCCCGAAAAGGTTTCTGATATTGTTTATTACTACTAACTGATTTGTTATCCATATTGTTTAATCTTTTTAAAGAAAAAATATTTTATTCATCCTGATTCAAAATTTTCATCACTCGCATAAACTGTCCCTCTCTTTGGGGCAAAGACGCCAGCAATTTTTCAGTATATTCTCCCGGTTGATTAGTGACCACATCCGGTCGTAAAACATTAAACCGTGCGCCCAAGACAGACCCTTTTATTTCATCGTCAGCGATAATATCTTTTACCTTACTAACATAAGCTAAAATAGCATCTATTTCGGTACTAAACTTTTCCACCTCAGCTGGTAAAAGAGCCAAACGGGAAAGAGTTCCTAAGTGTAAAATCTCTTCTTTGGTCATGGTGAACATAGTATCATTTAGGCAAAAATTACGCTAGAAGATGGCGAAATTCCTCTTCTGTTAAAATCTTAACCCCCAACCGAGTGGCCTCATTTGCTTTGGTGCCAGCATCTTTGCCCACAACTACAAAATCTGTTTTTACTGAAACACTCCCGGCCACCTTACCTCCAGCTAAACGAACAAGGTTCTTGGCTTGATCACGACTGAAGTTATTGAGAGTACCAGTCAGAACGATTGTTTTATTAGAGAAAGCCGTAACCTTTTTTTGGATATTTGTGGAAGTAATGGTGACGTGTTTTAGTAATTCATCTACATCGTTCTGATTGGCCTTATTAGCAAACCATAAAACCACCGCCTGAGCCACCACCTCACCCACGCCGTGGATTTCTGCCAATTCAGTCAGACCGGCCGAACGAATTCGTGCCAATGTGCCAAAATGTTCAGCCAATAAAATAGCTGTTTCTTCTCCCACCTGTTCAATTGAAAGCGCTGTCAGTAGTGTCGCTAATGTCTGTGTTTTGGCTTTTGTAATAGCAGTGACAGCATTGAGAGCCGCTTTTTCTTTAAAACCTTCAAGAGACAGAAAATCCTCTTTGGTACAGGTAAACAAATCAAAATGATGAGTAATTATTTCGGCGTCAAGTAAGGCATCAATAATTTTTGGTCCAATGCCATCAATGTTGAAGGCGTGTTTAGAAACAAAATAATAAAGTTTCTGGCGACGGAGATGGTCTGATTCAAGCACCACACAACGATAAACGGCCTCACCCGGAATACGCTCAATACTGCCATCACCACCACAACCAGCAACGAATTTTGGAAATTGATAGGGTTTTGTTTTTTTAGGACGGAGCGGAAGTAAAACTGAAACTATTTCTGGAATCACATCACCCGCTTTTTGTAAAATTACTGTATCACCAATTCTGACATCAAGACGCTTAATTTGATCTTCATTGTGAAGAGTCGCCCTAGCTATAATTGACCCCGCCAATAAGACTGGGCGCAAGTGAGCCACGGGAGTCACCACCCCAGTCCGACCGACTTGTAGGCCAATATCCTCAACCACCGTCGTTATCTGTTCGGCTGGAAACTTAAAAGCAATACCAAAACGCGGTGCCTTGGCGGTATAGCCAACCGCTTGTTGAATAGAAATATTATCAACCTTCACCACTACTCCATCAACCCCATAAGGTAGGTCATGGTGTTTCTCTCGCCATTTATTATAAAATTGTATTACCGCTTCTATCGTCTGGCATTTTTGTGGATAAGGATTTACTGGTAAACCTAGTTTGGATAGAAGTGACAATTCTTCGTATTGGGTTTGCGGCGGGGCGAGCTTCGCTCGTCCCGCCGCAAACAAATCAATATCATAGCAAAACATCGACAGATTTCGTTCACGGGTAACTTCTGGATCAAGTTGCCGTAAAGAACCGGCTGCCGCATTACGCGGGTTAGCAAATAATGGTTCACCA
>Ga0210021_1002333_pt1 | contig 16483 bp, 15 predicted proteins | sample CryGeymeta201517_FD_183981 | JGI IMG/M metagenome (GOLD analysis project Ga0210021, IMG submission 183981) | Groundwater microbial communities from Crystal Geyser aquifers in Utah, USA - Crystal Geyser metaG 2015-17 (SPAdes) (version 2) | ecosystem: Environmental > Aquatic > Deep subsurface >... | reverse complement strand
TTTTAAATTTATATCCAAACTCAAGCCTTTTGTTAAAAATGTTTATGAGTTGCCTCGTTTTGTCTGTATCACCAACCACAACAACCTGTCTCAAATTTCCTCCAAATGCTATTCTATATCTATTTAACAAATAAAAAACAAGAAATTTGAAAAAAGTAATGAATGTTGAAACCGCCAATAAATATTGTCCCAAGGCTAACCTGCTAATATTTGGTTGCTTAAAAAATCCAATAAAGGCATATAGAATTAATGCAAAAATGGCAATTTGCGTTATGATAAGCGTTATAATCTGAGTGATTTTAGAATACCGATGAACTTCATAAAAATTATTTCTGAATGACATTAGTATCCAAAAAACAGAAATATACAGACTAAATAAATACGTGTTTGTTATACTTATTTCAAACAAAAAAAGAGACCCGTTTATGATACCTAAATCTACTAGGTAAGAAAAGGGCTTTAAATATTTAGAATATCGACCTTGTTTTGATGGGCTCAATTTATTTTTTTATGTGTTTTTTAAAAAACTTTGTGTTCGCTTTTAAACAACGCTTCTTTAGAAAGCGTTTTAAAATATTCAAAAGTAATCTTAATACCTTCTTCTCTTTCTACTGTTGGTTGCCAATTTAATAATTTTAACTCGGTTCCTACTCATTTAACTTTTGATGACCAACAGATTCAATTAACAAAATTAAAGGATTAACATTAAAATTATGCTTTCTTTTATAGAAACATTTAATAGTCTCTGAAAAGAACCCAATTTATAAAAATCTTTGCTCTAATCTAAATAACACTAAGTAGCTTTTAAGAATTTAAAACTCATTTTGCTATTCATTGCATTGTTTTTCCTTAACTTTTGCTGACTCTTTAATAATGTTGAACCTGCCATTATGCCCTATTAAATCATAAGTCTGTTGCATCTACCGCAAACTCTTGGATATTGGCTCATGCTCGGAAGAATGCCGAATCGTCGTTATGGATGCGTTCTTTGGAAGGTCCCCTTGCTTTTCTAACAACATCTACTCCATTTAGTTTGTAGTAACATAGACCGTTAAGCGTTCCTTTGAGCTTTATAATATCTTTGTAACTAAATTTTTAGCAATTCCAGTTTAAACTTGTCTAGAACTTCTTTTTGAGAAAATTTATTTTTGACAAAGCGTTTAGCGTTTAACCCCAACTCCTCTCTAAGTTTATTATCATTTATTAATGTGTTCATGTAATCTACTATCTCTTTTATTGAACTTCCATCCAAATAATACCCCCTTGAGATTCTTTGAAAATTGTTGCGACTTCACTTTTACCCATCTATTTTTTCAGCTAGCAACGTTACAGGAATAACTTCAATACCATGGCTTCTTTTTTGATAATCCTGCCCTCCGTAAACTATTTTTCCTCCTGTAAATCCTGTTAATGTGTTCCAATATTTTAAACCTTTAAAATAATCATTCGTAATTGTTTTACCCGACTTTATTTCTATGGGAATCAGTTCGTCAAAATTATCAATTATGACATCTATTTCATTTCCTCTGCTATTTCTCCAAAAGTATAGGTTATTTGGTTTTCCTTTATTGAGCCGCTGTTTTAATAATTCTACAACCACCATGTTTTCAAACAAACTTCCTTTAAAGGGGTGCATATTTAATTGGCCTTCATCTTGAACCCCTAGAAGAGCACTCGCCAATCCAACATCATAAAAATATAATTTAGGCATTTTAACTAATCTTTTATTAAAATTTTTATGATAAGGTTGCAGCCTAAATACAATAAAACTTGCCTCCAATACGCCAATCCAAGATTCAATGGTTTTCCCATCAACACCAGTTTCAATAGCTAAGGCATTTTTATTTAATAATTGGCCTATTCTTCCTGCACATAACTTGACAAATCTTTCAAATACAATGAGATTATCAATCCCTCTCAATTGCCTAACGTCTCTTTCAATATATGTGCGAATATAGTTTAAAAACCACTTTTGAGTCTCAAATGGCTTATCATATAAGGGCGGATAAAATCCTTTAAATAATTTTCCTTGAATTGTTTTGGGTGCTATGTCTTTTATTTCAGATAGTGAAAACGGTAATAAATTTAAATAGCCTACTCTACCTGCCAAACTTTGGGTGATACTTTGTTGCAACAAAAAATTATTAGACCCTGTAAGTATATACTGAGCTGTATCTTCTTTCTCATCTAATATTTGTTGTAAATATGAAAACAAATCGGGCGCTCTCTGTGCCTCGTCTAATATAGCACCCTTTGGAAACTGACCAAGGAATGCCTTAGGATCTTCTAAAGCAAAATTTCTCATATCGGGGTTTTCCAAATTTACATAAGGCTTGTCTGGAAACACATATTTCACCAATGTGGTTTTTCCTGATTGCCTAGGCCCAACAACTGCAATAGCCTTATATTGCTTAGATAAGTTTATAAGTTCTTTTTGTGCTATTCTTATAACCATACACAAATATAAAAAATAATGCACAATATTGGAATTTAATTCCAATATTGTGCATTATTAAAAATTAAAAAACAAATATTAAGGAAGATACTTTGCGAGGGAGCCTTACATAAAGCCTTATCAATATTGGTTGAAAAACAGATTTCTCCCTCGAGCTTCTTTAACAACCTCCTACGTAGCCTGTACCGATACCGCAGATGATTTTTATTTTCATTATAATTTAACGTGAGTTCGATTTATTAAAAGTTATAAATCAGATGATTATATTTTTTTGTTAGCAAATTTTGTCGTTTCGAACGAAGAATGAGGAGAAATCCCACCCTACTGAGATGTCTCGTCGCTCATGCTTCACTCTGTAAACATGACAAACTAATTGAATATCAATATGCTACATGGTTTTTTATAAGAATTAATATCGAACTCACATTAGGTTAGTTGAAAACTGGTAAAATTTTATCGTTCCATGCGGCTATTCTCGATGCGTTAATATCAACAATCGGCACTTTTATATGTGGGCACTTGTGCTACCTCTGCCACGGTTGTGGCCTCTTACGTAGCCCGCGCCGATGGGGAAGATGTTTTTTTCTTCAATACAAATATAAATTCTTAAAAAAAGTTAGTTCGATATAATTAAGAATGTATTTAATTGTAAATAAGTTACTTCTGTTTTTTATGTCAGGTTGAGCGCAATCGAAACCTATATAAGTTATCGATTTTAACAACCTTTCGACTGCGCTCAAGGTGACAGCCTTCATTAATAGTGGGGTTTATCCTTTAATATAGAATTGTTTTTAAATCGAACTCACGTTAAAAAAGATTTACTGTAACTCTTTAAATTTTTAGCAATTCCTTTTTGAACTTATCTAAAACTTCCTGTTGAGAAAACTTTTCGTTAACATACCTTTTAGCATTTAAACCTAACGTTTCTCTCATCTCATCATTTTTTATTAATTTATCAATTTGGTCTGTAATTTCTTTAACAGAGCTTCCATCGAAGTAATATCCTCCTTTTGATTCTTTAAATATTGTTGCCACTTCACTTTTCAAATTACCAGTAACAATAGAAGGTTTTCCACTTGCCATCATGCCTAATAATTTAGAAGGCATGACCGTATCAATAACGTCTGTCTTTTGAAACAAAATATGTAAATCCGCACTAGATAATAATAGAGGTAGCTCTTCAAAAGGGACTAAGTTGTAATGTTTAACAAAACTAAATTGTTTTAATTTATTAATTACCATTTCCTTTTCTGCACCTTCTCCGACTACAACAACCTCGATGTTTTTTATATTTCTTAATTCATTAATAAAACTAAAAAACAGCTCCCAATCTTGCTTAGCTCCTATGTTCCCTGAATATAGTACTTTAAATTTATCTGATTTTAGATATGGATGGACTTTATTTTCAATTGTATCAAATAATGAAATGTCTATCCAGTTTGTTAAATAATACGTGTAGGCCTTTGTTTTTTCTTGTAACTTGTTTATCATTCCATGACTTATTGTTGAAACAACGTCTGCCTTAGATAATAATTTCTTCTCAATCCACAACAACCCTTTAAAAACTGCTTTTGCTTTTCCACTAAGTAATCCAGAGTCTATTGCGGCATCAAATTCAAAATCTTGAATATGGACCCATAACTTTGAGTTGTATCTTAATTTTAAAAACCACCCCAATAATGCCGATGTTGTGAAAGGAATGATTGCTATTACAACATCTGGTTTTGATATTCTAAATAAGTTTATGAAATTTCCATAGGTGAAACTTGTTAAATGTATGATGCGCTTAAAAAATGTTGGGTTTTTAGGAACATATTGTTTGCTTCTTAAAACATTTACACCATTAATATTCTCTTTTAATAAATAGGGTTTTGTTTTATAATCTTCTCTTATTTCCCATTGTGGGTAGTACGGAAATCCTGTAACTACAGTAACATGAAACCCTGCTTTTACTAAGTATTCTGCTTTTTGGGTTGTGTATAGACCAATAGCACTATCTTCTGGGTAATAATTAATGCCGATGATTGTTATTTTTTTACTCAACGTCTCGTTTCTTTATAAATTTTGCTGGTGAACCAGCATACACAGAAAAAGCCTCTAAATCGTTAAATACAGAACTTCTAGCACCAACAACTGTTCCTTGTTTGATAATTATACCTGGTGCCACGAAAACATCTGTAGCCAGCCAACATGAGTCTTCAATGACTATTTTTTTAGAATAAATTGGAAAATCATTTTTTGTATAATCATGCGAGCCAGTACAAATATAACTTCTCTGAGAAATAACGGTATCGCTTCCTATCTCAATCTCACCTAATGAATAAAGCACAACCTCATCGCCAACCCAACTATAATCTCCAATGGTTACTTTCCATGGGTAGGTTATTTGTGCAGATGGCCTTACCATGACTTTCTTTCCAATTTTAGCACCAAAACTTCTTAGTAAAAATCGTCTCCATCCATAAAGAACTTGTGGTGATGTTCTAAAAAATAAGGCGTAAGCAAGCCACCAAAGTTGCACCGCTATTTTTGATTTTCCTCTGAACTTTTTGGGGGTTTTGTATAAATTTAAATTTTGAATTTTTTTAAGTTTACTCATTTATAATTTTAACAAAGTTATTTATAAAATTATTAACTCTATATTTTTTGTTGGCAATAAAATAGTTTTGTTTCCTCATTATATTGCAATTAGTATAATCTTCTGAAGCTTTTATTATTTTAGAAACTATACTCAATGGATTCTTCTTTTCTACATAAAAACCGTTTATACCCTCTTCAAAAATATCAGGAATACCTGCATGTTCTGTAGTTAATATTATATTTCGTGTTGCCATGGCTTCTAATATAGAAATTGGCTGTCCTTCCATTTCATAATAGGTTGGTAAAACAAAAATATTTCCCCATGTTAGCAACCCCTTTTTTTCTTTTCCAGAAACAACTCCACAATATTTAGCCTTTTTTAATTTAGCAAAATATTCTTCTATTTTATCTTTATGTTTAATATCAATATTCCCGGCTATTTTTGCTTCGTAGTCTATATTTTGTTCTTCTAATACTTTTAATGCCTCTAAGAGATCAAAAATTCCTTTTTCTTTCATTAAGTTACTTAAAAAAATGATTTTTGGTTTCTTTTCAAGTGCTTCGTTTAGACCTTCTTTCTCTAAAAATAAATAATCCTCAACAAAATTATATAAAACAAAAATTCGGGTGTCATGTATAAAGGGAGATAAATTCCCTTTTAAAGATTCTGACAACACAATACCTTTCGATGTGTTGCTTATTAAATATTTAAATAATATTTTTTTTAATCCTTTTAATAAGCTTAACTCTTTTCCTAAATAATTTCCATGAATATGAATTATGAGTTCTTTGCCTAATATTTTTGTTAGTATAATAAAAACTGAATATTTAAGCACTCCAAAAAAAGTTTGTCCTGGTGTTATGTATACAACATTAACTGTAAAAATTTTATATGCCAAAAGATTAAGTCTTAAAAAAAAAAGTGCCTTAGATATTGAAAAAGACCCTAAGCTTTCTTCAAATTTATTATATGAAGTGTTTATAAAATCAACCTTAATATTATATGCATCATTTAACCCTTCAATAACTATTTTATTGGCTAAAGAAACACCTGTAGTTGGTTCTGGTAAAGGACCTATTAGTAATATCTTTTTCATTAAGTCAACCCTTATTTATATTTTTATACGTAAAGAAACTGATAAAAAAAGAAAATAATAAAACTCCATCCTGTCTTTCTAAAATATTCTCTGTTAAAAACATCATTAAAAATAAAAAAAGTATTGAAAAGTAAACAAAATCCTTTGATTTAAATGCTATTTTAAAACCTTGTATAAAAATCAAAACAAGTGATACAAATCCTAAAATACCACCAGACAACCAAGCACTTAAAAACTGATTATGAGAATTATGATAAGGTATATTATAATTAGAATAACACATTTCTAATACATCCTTAGTATCTCCAATTCCATAACCGAAAAAAGGAGCTTCTTTTATTGCAGATACGGTACACTCGTAAACATACAACCTAATAGATGTTGATCCCAAATGATTTTGTTTGGCAGACATTAGTACATCAAACAACTCTAAGAATCGATTTCTAATAGGCACTAAAATAAAAACTAAAATAAAAAACAGAGCAGCTATTAGTAAATAAAAAACTAGATGTTTTTTTGTTTGAAATTTTAAAAAATAAAGAAAAAAAATTAAAGAGCATATTATTATTGGTCCCTTTCTGGCAAGCAACAATAAAACAAGTATCAAGAAAATCACAGATAATATCAGTAAGAATTTATATGTGCCTTTTTTGAGCATAGCATAAATTGGAATAGCCAATAACAAAGAAATAATTACATACATAGATGCATATAGTGGATGCATGGAATAATTTCCGTATTTAGAATTTAAACGTTCGGCATAGTGAACAAAAATGGTTTCATTTAAAAAGCCCCTAAAATAGTTTTGTATTAAAACCCCAAGGAAAAACAAAACTGTAGATGCAAAGAAGCTTAAATAAAAGTAGTTTTTTATTTTATCATAATTAATTGCCTTTTTACTAGTGATTAAAAAAAGACTAATCGGCATTATAATTAAAGGCGCCATAACCAAAACTTTTGTTAAACCATATGCAACGTCGTTTGTATAAATGATACTAAAAGCCATTGCTATAAAAAAAAGAACATTTAAAAGTAATGATGTTAAATGGGATTTCTTAACAACACCAAAAGGAAACAACGAAACTAAAATGGTTATTACAAATATAAATATGGGTATATTCCTTAGGTTAAATGGGAGTAATAAGGAAAACGAATAGGAAAAAAGACCTATTAAAAAAATTATATTAATAATTTTGGTTTTCAATTGAGTGTGTTTTAATCTTTTCTTACTTTAATATATTTTATTAATACTTTTGGAATTATGTAGACCCCAATAAAAGTACCTACAAAATAAGCAAGCCCATTAGTAAAATCACCTCGGAGTAAAAATATTAAATGCACAGAAAAGTAAAAAGCTATTATTTCTTTTAATGTATCTGAAGATTGTAGCCAACCTATAAATTTAATAACAAAATATGAGAGCAAAATTGCCATTATTATAACCCCAATTAATCCATAATTAATGTAACCTTCAGAAACTAAAGGATTAGATAGGTTGTTATAATTAAAACCAAAATCATCAATCAAAAAATTCCCAATAAACTCACCTGTAGATAACGGCTTAGTACTCCATAAGCTTCTAGGTACAAAAAACAACAACGCACTTAATAATTGAAAACCATATGAAAATCCATATCGACTTACATACTCCACCGTTGCCATTATATTAGCAAAAGCGTCATAATGTAAAGTGTTAAAAGTATTTAATATTCCACCATGCTTAACAAAATCGTCAACCACAATTTTAGGGTTTTTAATAATTTCACTCAAATTGGCATCTATGTGTGTTAATGCCGACATTAAGGGAAAGAAAACAATCATAGATAAAAATGAAAACAAAAAGAACTTTGCATTAGTATTAATTAGTTTTGGGAAGAAAAGATAAATTAAAGTAATATAAATTGGTCCCAAAGCATTTCGTTTCTCTGTCAAAGGGTTTTTGAAAAATATTAAAAACGATAATAAAATGAGTAATATTAAAAACGAAATTAATGTGTTTGTTGTAATTTTTCTTTTCTCTTTTAAATATCTAAATGTAAGGGCAATTACACCCAATGGAATTAAAAAAAGTATTTTTTTTCTAATCAATACTACCGAAATACTTTCTGATTTTGTAGAATAAATTGACTGTGTTATCTCATCAATAATGTATTCGTAATTTATTATCCAAATAAAAAAGCACAGTATAAAGAGCACTAAAATAGTTAATGGAAGCGAAAAAGAAGTCTTTTCAGATTCTAATTGCTTGGGTATTTGCAACTTTCTTCTTTTAAAAAAAATATATCCAAGAAAAAAAATTGCAGTGAAAATTAATATCAAAAAATTTGTAAAAATTATATCTTTTGCACTATATGGATATGCATTAGGAAACAATAAACTTGTCGATTCTATTGAATTCGTTTGAATAATTGGAGCTACAATAAAAAACAAAAAAACAAAAACGATATATGATGTTAAAAATGGAGAAAATAATGCTTCTTTGTTTAAATGATAATAGGCTATTGCTGTAATTAAACAATAGTTAATAAAAAATGATATCCAAACAAATATTTCAGCTCTAAAAAACAGAAACAAAGGTATGCTTACTATTAAGTATAAAAAGGTTGTGATAGTTTTAAGCTTCATAAACGCAATTAGTTAATTTTAGTGGCCATAAACTTTGTTCTGGCATAAAAGTACGACAAAAGCCCCTTTATAAAGTGTATTAACATTAAAAACACTATAAAGTCTTTATAACCAAAATATAAACTAACTACAATAATTACAACCCAAAAAACATAAGAAAATATATTGATATAGTTATAACTATTAAACTTATTATTTACCATGTAAAAAGGCTGAGCAATCCAATGAAAAACATTAAAAATAAATAACAACAATGCATAAGGAATAACGGAAAGGACTTGTTCAACTTTATTGCTAAAATCAAAACCTAAATTAATCAATACAACATAAAAAAGCATTAATAATGATGCAATTAATAAATAAATTACTAATGTTTGAGTTTTTATTTTCACTACGCTGTTTAGCTCATTTTTAGTAAGATGTTTTTTTATTAGTGGTCCGTATATAGAGTTTACACCAATGCTTATTAACAGAAAAACATTGAAAATATTTAAAATATATCCTATTTCAACCAACTGATTAGGGCTTGAGTAAATTTTAGCAAGATTCATAAAACCTAATCCAGATACCCAACCTAACGCGCTAACAGAAAACAAGTTTAAAACCTGTTTAATATCATTAAAGCTTAAAAAATCTATTTTATATTTAAACTTAGTTAAGTGTAAAAATTTAACCAATAAAAAAACAAACAATAAACCAAGAGCCTTCCCTAAAAAAAAAGCAACAACCTTATCTTCAACAAATATGATATGTAGTAAAATTGATAAAAAAGATATCATCAATAACCCTTGAACTAATAGGGCTTTTCCGTGCTCTTCAACCAATTTATAATAATTGGTTAAATAAGTCAAATATGAATTAATAGTCATACTTATAAACAAGCTAAAAAAAACTATTCCTTCATGAACATTAAAATAATTATATATATACTGTTTTAAAGCAAAGAAAACAAGCACAAAAAATACTACAATTATTAATGAACTTGATATTAGTTTATTTGTTATTAATTTATAATCTGAAATAGATTTAGAGTAAATTATATTAGATTGATTAAGAGGCAGCACTAAGCTTAAGATTTGTTCTAAAGAAAAGAGCAGTAAAATAGCTATATACTGCTCAGAATACTGTCCAACCGCAAGATATAGCAATAAAACATAGTTAAGTCCTTTTGAGGCTCCTGAAACCACAATATAGGATAATGATTTAAAAAACTTATTATCATTTGTGTGTTTAAGCATGTTTGGTAATAATATTTATAATTCTATCTATAGATTTTCCGTCTACCTCACCTATAGAATCAAGAAGATAATCCTTTATTAAACCTTCATTAATATTTACATTAAACATGTTTTTTTCAAAATCTTGCTTTTTGTAATAATAAGCAACCACTTCTTTTGGGTATTTTTCCTCTAATCCTTTAGACAGTCCCCATCTAGGCGACTTAACTTTTTTATTTAATAGAAGAGCATAAATAATTACAGATGAAAAATGGCTTATTACAAATAAAGAATGATGGATTAAATTTTTAAAGTCGATATCATAAAAATATTTAATATCATGTTCTTGGAAAAACTCTATACAATTGGCTATTTCCCTTCTAGGATGTAGTTTAACAACTAACTTTAATTTTTCTTTTTTTAAAGTATTATTAAGATCTTTTAAAAACGATAGCCATTTCTTAGTATCCCAACCATAAATTAACGCCAAACCATCATCAAAATAAGCAACATATTTGTAAGACCCAAGCTCCAAATACTGGTTTAAAAAGGTTTCCCTATTTAATAATTTTGAATTATAAAAAATATCTAGTTCTGGATTCCCTACTACTTGTACCATATTCTTTGGAAAACCAAATTCCTTAACCATAATCTCAAAATCAGAAGGATAATATACAAGCGATTTATCAATATTTAGCTCGTTAGAGTATCTAGGAAACAAAGTATACTCCATGGGATTCTTAGATGCCCTTAAAACAAATTTAAACAAATGTGATAAGCTTGGATATTCAATAAAATAGTTATATCCCGCAAAGATGTTTTTCTTGCTGATTTTTGAAAACAAGCCACCCTTACTTTGATTTTGCACAGTAGATTTAACTACATCAATACTATCTTTTGGTATTAGCTTACCGTGTGATAAATGAAAAATTTTAATGTCTAAGTCTTTGCATATTTTAATGATTGCTCTATCAATTAAAAAAGACAAATTTAACATTATTATAATGCTTGGGTTTTCCTGTTTTATTATTTTTTTTAGTCTTTTGGTTTTATAGAAAGAAATGTCTTTTAACTTTAAACCACCTATTTCCTTTTCTTCCTCACTTTTTTCAAGAATTAAAGAAGATGTATGTAACAACAGTGTATCATATCCTTTTTCTTTAAAACCATGATCTAATCTTAAAAAATTACGGTAACCCTTTTCCCAATTATCAAAATAAAGTATTTTCTTCATAAAAGTTAATTCAAAAGAATTTCTTCAACAAATTCTCTAACAACTCCTTCACCTCCCTTTTTTTGCAATAAAATTATATTAGGAATGGATTTAATTTTTGGTGTTGAATTTGATGGACATGCTGCAACTCCAACACTACTTAGCAGCTCAAAACAATTAATATCATCTCCTATATATGCCACTTGGTCTATACTAATTTTTTCGATATTGCAAATATCAAGAACAGCATCTAACTTGCCTCCATGCATTTTGCCTTGGTACAAATAATCTACCTTAAGTTTTTTAGCTCTGCTTGAAACCAATTTTGTGTCTTCAGATGTTACAATGGCTGTTTTTATACCCTTTTCTCTTAATAACTGAAAGGCCATTCCGTCATGAGTATTAAATTTTTTAAGTTCGTCTCCAGATTCGCTATAATACATTCCTGCATCTGTTAAAACCCCATCAACATCTGATACAAATAGTTTGATTTTTTTTGGCTTTAGTTTTTCTTCTCTTAAAATATAGCGTTTCATTAAGGACTCTGCAATAATCCAATCTTCCTCTTCGTCAATTTCAACTGCTGTGTATTCTGGCATTTCACATACCACAATATTTCCAAAGAGCCTATTCTGGCACTCTAGTATATGCTTTACGGAATTTATATAAAATGCTCCATTCTCCATAAATAACCCATCAAAATCTTGCCTTCTTGGTCTATTTTTATAATCGTAATTTAGTGGCCTACCTTCTACAGACCAAAAAAACCGTTTACTACGAACACATGATAATACTGAGTCTTTATCTTGAAATAATCTCAGTCCTTTAATTAAATCGCTAGAAGTTAATAAAGGGGAGGTGGCTTGAATTAGAACAATATTATATTTTATTGATACTTTTTCATTATTAATAAATTCTAACAATACACTTTCTGAAGTGGATGTATCTTGAGCATTTGCCTCTTCTCTTCTATAAACAGAGACTTTTTCAAAATTAAAAGACATTACGGTACTTTCTATCTCATCAGAATCTGTAGCTACCACAACATCGCTAATGTCTTTAGTTTCTACTGCGGCTTTTAGGCTCCAGTATATTAAAGGTTTTCCGCAAAAAGGTTTTATGTTCTTTAAAGGAATAGATTTACTACCTCCTCTAGCTGGAATAAAAGCTATAGTTTTCATTTTTTTCTGTACTTGAGTTTATCTCTTTGTACTTGTTCTATTTCTAATATCTCTGATGCTTTATAGTTTAAAGCTTCAAAAGTGGCCTGTAAATCTCTGCACAATTTTTTCATTCCAGCTGGTTCTAAAGAAGCTGCGTGATCTGTTCCCTTCCATGTTCTGTCTTTAGTGAAATGTCTTTCAATCCAAGTTGCTCCTAACGCGTAAGCTGCATTATCAATGGCTATGCCTAAATGATGACCAGAAAATCCTATGTGTTTAACTCTGTCGCCATATACTTCAATGAGCCTTGATATTTCTAACAAACAAACATCCTTAAATGGAACTGGATAACCAGAAGTACAAGAATAAACAACTAATCTGTGCTTTGCTTGATTTGTCTCTTCAAAAAACTCTACAATCTCTTTTTCTTCATCTTTATTAGTCATACCAAAAGACAGGTGTACATCACCTGCGTAATCATCTCTTAACACTTTTAACATTTCAAAATTGTTATTACAAGCGGATGGAACTTTTAACAATCCTGGATTAAATGTTATCATTTCTTTAGCAGATGTAACGTCCCAAACCGATGTAGAATAATCTAAGCCTATTTTATCACAATGCTCTTTTAGATTCTTATGCTGTTCTACTGAGAATTCAAGATACTCTCTATGTTCTCCATAAGTTCTCCCATATGAGTTTGATGGGTTTGGGTGAGCAGTATTATACTGCGCTTCTGTTAATAATTCTTTATTGTTTCTTTTTTGAAACTTAGCAACATTAGCTCCGCATTCTTTTGCTAAATTTAATAATTCAATAGCAATGTCAAATTCTCCTTTGTGGTTGCATCCTATTTCAGCTATTACTTTTGGTTGTTTATATTTCATTTTTCTTTATTATTTTCATTTTTATACCAATTATAAATTTTTTCAATTCCTTCTTTTAACTCTATTTTATGTGTCCACCCCAAACTATGTAATTTAGACACATCCGTTAATTTACGCATAGTACCGTCTGGTTTATCATTATTAAATACTAAATCTCCTTTAAATCCTATGGTTTGTTTTATTATTTCTGCTAACTCTTTTATAGAAATATCCTCTCCTGTACCTATGTTTATATGCGTATTTCTAATCTCTTTGTCTCCTTTGTTGTAGGTATCTGAAAAATTTCTGTTTTCCATTAAAAACACGCAAGCATCTGCCATATCTTCACTCCATAAAAATTCGCGTTTAGGGTTTCCTGTGCCCCATATTTCTACACTATTTGAAGATACTCCAAATTTGTTTAAACACGATTTGGCTTCTCCTATGGTATCAACTCCTAAATCCTTCAAAACCTCATCATATTTTGATTCGGAAAACAATTTTGCTAAGTGGATTTTTCGAATTAATGCAGGCAACACATGTGATTTCTCTAAATCAAAATTATCATTGGGACCATACAAGTTGGTAGGCATGACCGAAATAAAATTGGTGCCATATTGCAAATTATAGCTTTCACACATCTTTATGCCAGCTATTTTGGCAATGGCATAGGGTTCATTGGTATATTCTAAAGTGTCTGTCAACAGATATTCTTCCTTCATGGGTTGTGGGCAATTTTTAGGATAAATACAGGTGCTTCCTAAAAACAATAGCTTTTTTACCTTATGAACATAACTTTGATGAATTACGTTATTTTGAATCATTAAGTTTTCGTAAATAAAATCGGCTCTATAGGTGTTGTTTGCCACAATGCCCCCAACCTTGGCAGCTGCCAAAAACACATACTCAGGTTTTTCATCACCAAAAAAAATATCTACTGCAGCCTGATTTGTTAAATCTAACTCATTGTGGGTTTTAGTTACGATATTGTTATAACCTTTGCTTTTAAGGTTTTTTAAAATGGCACTTCCAACCAATCCTCTGTGTCCTGCAATGTATATTTTGGAACTCTTATTCATAAATTAATTTATTGTGAAAGTGATTTTATTTCTTCATGTTTAAACAGATTGCTTCTGTCATTCTTCCTTTGGAATGCCGTAAAACGATAGGCAAGATTATTTAAGTATTCCAATCCTGAAACCATCTGATCTATCGGGGTTCTTAACCATTACTTTATTTTTTACTCAAAATAATTTTTAATTCTATAACCGCCATCCTTAAGGTACTGTTGTTTTTCCATTAAATTGATATCACTAATCATCATCTCTTCTACCAATGCGGATAAATCGTATTTAGGTATCCACCCTAATTTTTCTTTGGCCTTGGTGGCATCGCCTATCAACAAATCTACTTCGGTTGGTCTAAAATATTTAGAGTCAACCGCAATGACTTCTTTACCAATTTCTAACTGATATTTTTGGTTAATGCAAGATTTAATATAGCCTTTCTCATCGGCTCCTGTCCCTTTAAACTCAAGTTCAATGCCTACATGGTTAAAACACATCTTCACAAAATCTCTTACGGTTGTAGTTTTTCCGGTTGCAATAACCCAATCTTCTGGTTCATCTGCCTGCAAAATCATCCACATCATACGTATATAATCTTTAGCATGTCCCCAATCTCTTTGGGCGTCTAAATTTCCAAGAAAGATTTTTTCCTGTAGTCCTAAAGCAATTTTTGAGGTTGCTCTGGTTATTTTACGTGTGACAAAAGTTTCGCCTCTAATAGGTGATTCATGATTGAACAAAATACCATTACAAGCATACATGCCATAAGCTTCTCTGTAATTAACAGTTATCCAATAGGCATACATTTTAGCAACTGCATAAGGGCTTCTTGGATAAAATGGGGTTGTTTCTGTCTGCGGAACTTCTTGTACTTTCCCATATAATTCTGATGTTGAGGCCTGATAAATTCTGGTTTTCTTTTCCATTCCTAAAAGGCGAATGGCTTCTAGTAACCTTAATGTGCCAATGCCGTCGGCATTTGCGGTATATTCTGGCATTTCAAAAGACACATGCACATGGCTCATGGCTGCCAAATTGTATATTTCGTCTGGTTGAACTTCTTGAATGATTCTTGTAAGATTGGTACTATCGGTTAAATCGCCATAATGCAGAAAAAAGTTTTGATTTTCTACGTGTGGGTCTTGATATAAATGATCGATTCTATCGGTGTTAAACATAGACGATCTTCTTTTTAATCCATGAACCTCATATCCCTTTTTTAATAGAAACTCACTTAAATAAGCGCCATCTTGTCCTGTTACACCTGTTATTAATGCTACTTTCTTTTTCATTTTGTTGTGTTATTCATTTAATAAAATGGAGTTTTTAGGTCGCTTAGCAAATGTAACATAATTACTAGTTTTAACAAGTTTGGTTTTGTTATTTAATTTATTTTCTGACAAAATCTCTTTTGCAAAATGATACCAAGTCATGACTTTATTATCCGACACATGTTTTAATCCATAATCTGCTGACTTATAAACGATTAAATCTATAATATATTTTGCTAAACTTTCGGTATTGGTTGGGCAGCCGGTTTGCTCGTCTGTAATAGATAACTTGTCTTCTTTTTGAGCTTTTTCTAAAATAGTCTTGTAAAAATTTTTGCCATATTTTTTGCTATACAACCAAGAGGTTCTAATAATAAAATAATCCGTTAAAACGTCCTGAATATAGGCTTCGCCTAAAAGTTTTGATTTGCCGTATTCGTTTATTGGATTAGGCACATCTTCAATGGTGTAGGGTTCTTTTTTGTCGCCATCAAACACATAATCTGTAGAAATATGAATTAATGTAGTGTTCGATTCTTTGCAGGCTTCAGCTAGATTTTTAACGGCCTCGGCATTAACTTTATAAGCTAAATCAGGTGTTTTTTCAGCTTGTTCTACATTGGTGTAGGCTGCACAGTTTATGCAATAATCAAACTTGTGTTTTTCAAAAAAACCTTTAACGTCTCTTTTGCTCGTAATATCTAATTCAGATTTAGAAGTAAACATGAAATTAAAAGCACTATTTTCTGCATATAATTCTTGTATGGTAAGTCCTAATTGCCCATTCGCTCCAGTAACCAAAATGGTTGCTAGGTGGTGGGTATTAGGTGTTGGGTGTTGGGTGTTAGGTGTTGGGTGTTGTTCTTTTTTCATAAAAAAGGTAATCTTTTTTAAAAAACATTTAATTCTTATAATCAATCACAGGTTCT
>Ga0210021_1002303_pt1 | contig 16593 bp, 10 predicted proteins | sample CryGeymeta201517_FD_183981 | JGI IMG/M metagenome (GOLD analysis project Ga0210021, IMG submission 183981) | Groundwater microbial communities from Crystal Geyser aquifers in Utah, USA - Crystal Geyser metaG 2015-17 (SPAdes) (version 2) | ecosystem: Environmental > Aquatic > Deep subsurface >... | reverse complement strand
TTAGGGTTGATTTTGGTATGAATAAGCTTGCATTTTTTGTTTCGGAATTTGAAAAAATGATGGATGCAAACATGCCACTATATACCTTTTCGGGATTAGATAGTTTAATCTTTACCAAATATAATCCTCCCGAATCTTTTGATGAAATGCTAATTTCGGATACGATTCCCATAAGTTGTTGGTTGCTTGATTTGATGACCACATGTACCTTATCGCCATTTTTTATTTGACCGATTTGATTTTCGTTAACATAAGTTTTTACCAAATAATTTGAATTGTTTTCCATGCTTAGCAAGGGTATTCCAGGATTGGCTAAATCGCCGTTATTGATAAATTTTCCGGTAATAATGCCATCAAAAGGGGCCTTAATATCGGCGTAAGCCAAGTTAGCGCCCACTTCATTTTGCATTTGCTTGGCGGCTTCTAAACCAGCCTTTGCTTGTTCAAAATTGGTGGTAATATTGTCTAATTCTTTTTGAGTGGCGCTTTTTTCTTTAAACAATTGGGTAAAGCGTTCGTAGTCTTTTTTTGCATTGATAAAAGCGCTGTTTGCTTGGCTTATTTGAGCTTTCACTTGTGCTTTTTTTGCCTTTAAATCGGCACTATTGATGCTTAAAAGCAAGTCGCCTTGGCGGACTTTGTCCCCAATTTTGACAGATACTTTTAAAACTTCACCCATTAATCGGGTGCTGATGTTTGCATTTTTTTCGGCTTCAACAGTTCCGCTCACCTCAAATAAGGTGTTAGTAGCCGTTTTTTCAACTTGATAAACCGATACTTTAAGGATGGAATTTTCTTCGGCTTTTGTTGCCTTATCGCCACAGCTAAAAAGTAAAGCAAAGGTTAAAATAAGAATAAATGGTTTTAAATAAGAGGCTATTGATAATTTCATTTTGCGTTTATTTTAAAAGGTAGATTAAATAATTTAAAGCGTGGTTATAGTTAAATACCGCTTGATAATAGTCGAGTTGTTTGGTTTGAAATTGGGTTTCGGCTTGAAGTAAATCGCTGGTTTTTTCAAGTCCTTGTTTAAAGCGATTAGTTGTTATACGCAAAACTTCTTGACTTTGAGTTACGGCAATTTCGGCGCGATTCAAATTGGTTTTGGCATCGTTAAGTTGACGTTGTGTTTTTGAGAGTTCCACTTTTCCTAGAGCTAAATAATCCTTATAATTTAGGGTAGCTTTATCTAAAGTGGCTTTTTGTTGTGCTATTTTGCCAATTGTTTTGCCTCCATTAAAAAGATCCCAACGCAGTTGCAAGCCAATAAAGTAATTACCGGCTTTCATACCTAAAAAATTAGCGGTATTCCATTCAAAATTAGAAAAGGCGTTTGCTCTTGGTAAAAACTGATATTTTGTGGCGTTTAACAAATGTTCTTGCGATTTTATTTGCGATTGATAAGCCAAAAAGTCAGGGCGATTGGTGCTGAGGTTTTTGGTAATTAGGTCGTCGTTAGGGGCGAGCACTAATGAATCTTTTGGTTTTAGTATGGCTGATTCGTTGCTGTTTAAAAGATAAGACAATTCATTTGAAGTGTTTGCGATAAAACTTTTAGCCAATTGCATCTGGTTTTGCACTTGGGCTACATTGACATCCACATTTAAAACATCCGATTTTTGTATTAAGCCTTGATTAAAAAGATGTTCGGACAAGGTTTTATTTGCCAATGCTGTTTTTAAAGCCTGTTCTAAAACACTAGCTGATTTATAGGCTAATTGCAACTGTAAATAAGTTGTTTTTACCTTAAAGTCAATGGCTTCTTTGGTGCGTTTTAAAATTGAATTTGATGCGTCAACTTGTGCTTTTACAGCTTTTCTTTGCTGAAAAGCATCAAAATTGAGTAAGGGTTGTTCAAGCTGAATGGCGGTGTTAAAATTTTTAATTTCTGTTGGATTATTCAAAACAGCAGGATTAAAATCGGAAGCAATGGTAGTTTCTTGCAACAATTTAAATCCAAAATTATTGAGTGGGTTATTAGTAATTGAAGCGGTATTTGTAACCGAAATATGTGGCAAAAAGGCTGCCGAAGTTTGATTGTAAACCGCTTTTACAATAGTGAGGTTCTTATCGGATAATTTTATGGTGGCGTTATTTAAGGAGGCTTTTGTCAATGCTTCTTCTAAACTGATTTGTTTAACTTCTTGTGCAAAAGCACTTGTTGCCAAAATCAAAAATAGCGCGCTGAATGTTAATATTTTAAAACTTTTGTTTGTCCTCATTTTAATTTATGGGTTTAAAAACTGAGGCAAAAGTAAGGACTACATCTAGTTTGCTGTGTAACTAGAAGCACACACCATAAACTAGGGTGAATTTAAAAATGAATTAAGTGTTTAGAGATTTTTTTTACGAACCTTCATATTTAAAGCCTCAACACCCAATGAAAAGGCAATAGCAAAATATAAATAACCTTTTGGAATGGCACCAATTTCATTGTTAAAAATTAAGGTATTCGATAAATGTGCCGCTTCGGTTATTAACATAAATCCGATAAGGATTAAAAATGAGAGCGCCAGCATTTGAATGGTAGGATGGGTATTTACAAATTTTCCGATTTGTACGGCGAACAGCATCATAATTAAAATGGAGATAATCACGGCAATAATCATAATGCTAAGCGCGCCATGAATGCCATTGGTCATACCAACAGCGGTTAAAACAGAGTCGAATGAAAAAACCAAATCGATTAAAATAATTTGAATGACCACATGAAAAATTGATGATACCGCTTTTTTTTGTTTTGGCTGTTCATTTTCAATAGGATTTGAACTTATTGTATCAACTTTATGGTGAATTTCGCGGGTGCTTTTGTAGAGCAAAAATAACCCCCCACCCAATAAAATAAGGCTTTGACCAGTAATATCGGCTTTAAGCCATGACAAATCAAAACTAAAAAAAGGATTTTTTAGAGAAATGAGATACGAAACACCAATTAATAAGATAATTCTGAAAACCATGGCGAATAAAAGTCCGATTTTGGTGGTTTTTTTATGTAGATTTTCGGGAAGTTTACCAACCGTAATTGATATAAAGATGATGTTGTCAATGCCCAAAACAATTTCTAAAAAGGTTAGCGTTAAAAGGGCAATCCAGGTTTCGGAATGTAAAAATAAGTCGAACATAAGTTTAGTTTAGTTTAGTTTAGTGGCGGTTCCTTCTTGTTTAAAATTTGAATCTTTATAAAAGGCTTTAAACTGATAAGTTGCGCCGTCAAATTTAGTAATTTTCACATGAAATGGCGTGCTGTCTAAAGCGGTTTTGGGATGTTTTTTAATTAAAATGTATTCAAAATTGCTTTTCCAATTTATAAAAAAGGTGTCATTTTTTCCTTCAAATGTTTCTATTTGAATGGAGTCATTTCGCAGGGCAATTGAGGTGATACTTTTATCGTTTAAAACAGTTTTAAAAGTTCCGGTTTTATAATAATCAACTGCTTTTAAAGGGGTCAATTGACATCCTGCAAAAGTTATAAAAACCAGTAAAATAGTTAACAATTTGTGCATTAAATTCCGGTATAATTTGAAGGTGAAATGGCTAATAATTCAGCCTTAATTTTTTGCGAAACACTAAGGCTATTGATAAAATTTGCCATAGATTCTTTGGTAATTTTGGTGTTGGTACGCGTAAAATTTTTCAAGGTTTCATAAGGATTTGGGTAATTTTCTCTTCTTAGAATGGTTTGAATGGCTTCGGCCACAACAGCCCAATTATCATCCAAATCTTTGTTGATGATTTCTTGGTTGAGGATGAGTTTTTCTAAGCCTTTTAAGGTAGAAGAAAAACTTATTAAGGTATGCGCTATGGGCACGCCAATGTTTCGCAACACGGTTGAATCGGTTAAATCGCGCTGCAATCTCGAAATGGGTAACTTGGCCGAAAGATGTTCAAATAAAGCATTGGCAATTCCCAAATTACCTTCCGAATTTTCAAAATCTATAGGGTTTACCTTATGAGGCATTGCCGATGAGCCAACTTCGCCAGCTTTTATTTTTTGCTTAAAATAACCCATAGAAATGTAGCTCCAAAAATCGCGATCTAAATCAATAACAATGGTGTTGATGCGTTTTAAAGCGTCAAAAAGCGCTGCTAAATGGTCGTAATGTTCAATTTGTGTGGTAGGAAAAGAGTGGTGCAAACCCAAAACCGTTTCTACAAAATGATTGCCAAATTTTTTCCAATCAATGTGAGGATAGGCTAAATGATGTGCATTATAATTGCCAGTTGCACCTCCAAATTTTGCCGCCATTGGAACTTGGTTTAGGAGTTTTAATTGCGCCTCTAAGCGCACAACAAAAACTTCAATTTCTTTTCCCAAACGGGTAGGTGAGGCAGGCTGACCGTGGGTTTTAGCCAACATTGGAATGTCTTTATAAGTAAATGCTAAAGTTTTTAACTGTGCTACTAATCTATCAAATTCTATAAAATAAACTTCTTGAATGGCCTTTTTAATTGAAAGTGGAATAGCCGTATTATTAATATCTTGTGAGGTCAAACCAAAGTGAATGAACTCTTTAAAAGGCGTCAAGTTCAAGTTATCAAACTTTTCTTTTAAAAAGTATTCAACGGCTTTTACATCGTGATTCGTAACCTTTTCTAGGTCTTTGATTTTTTGGGCATCTGCCAAAGAAAAATCTTTATACAAGGCGTGTAATTCCTCAAATTTTGAAGGGTCAAAATCTTTAAGTTGGGGCAATGGTATTTGGCACAGCGCAATGAAATAATCTATTTCAATTTTAAGACGGTATTTTATTAAGGCGGCTTCCGAAAAATAGGCGCTAAGTGTTTGAACTTTATCGTAATATCGCCCATCTATTGGCGACAAGGCATTTAAAGTAAATTCGGACATAGTAAATCGGTGTTAAGGAGCAAAAGTAACTATTTTAAAACTTAGATTGACAAGTAGCAGTTTTTTTTAACTAATTTTAAACCCTTTGAATGATAAAGCAAAACAGTTAAAGACTTGCTTTATTTTCCAATAAAACCTTAACGGGTTTATAAAACCTGTTAGTTTTGAATAAACTTTCTTAAATTTATATTAGATATGAAACAATTTTTAAAATTTTTAATCAAAGTTATTTTAGTCTTTTTACTTGCATTTGTGGGCTTCTTTTTTTGGGGTTCGGCGGCGGTACATCCTGCCAATGAAAAAGATTTAATCATACAAACTAAAACAAAATCAGCGTTTTTAACCGATTCTGTTTTCAGCATTGCCACTTACAACATTGGATACCTTAGCGGGATGACTAATAATTTGCCAGTTGCAAAGCCAAAAACTTTATTTGAGTCAAATTTAGCCAAAGTTAAAGCGGTTTTTGCAGCATTAAACATTGATATTTTAGCTTTTCAGGAGATTGATTTTGCCTCAAACCGTTCTTTTGACGTGAACCAGCAGTTAGAACTCGCCAAACTTGGCTATCCGTTTATCGGGCAAACCGTAAATTGGGATGAACGCTATTTGCCCTTTCCTTATTGGCCAATTTCAATGCAATTTGGGCATGTGTATTCCGGACAGTCGGTGTTGAGTCATTATCCTATAAAATCGCAACAACGTATAGTTTTAGAAGCGGTTGCCGATGCGCCATTTTATAGAACGGCTTTTTATATAGATCGTTTGGCGCAAGTTGTTAAGATTGATTTAAATGGCAAAACCGCCGTGGTAATTAATGTGCACCTAGAGGCTTTTGACAACGCAACTAGAAGGAAGCAAACCCTAATAGTTTTAGACTTATATAATGGTTTTAAAGATGAATTTCCGACACTTTTGGTAGGCGATTTTAACAGCGATTTTAAATTTGCTGATGCCACCATAGCGCCATTAATCACTGCTCCCAATATTGGCATTGCCGCTTACCCAAAAAATAATTATCCAAATACCTATAGTTCTGTAAACCCCATAAAACGCATTGATTATATTTTTTACAATAAAAATTTTATAGAAGCGCTTAGCAGCCGTGTTTTGACTGAAATGGGGGATGCTTCTGACCATCTGCCGCTGATGATGCGCTTTAAATTAAAACAAAAAAAGTCCGAGTAAATCGGACTTTTTAAGACTTTTTAAGTGTTTATTTAGGATCTAAAATAGCATCAATGCGTTTTATGGCATCTTGTAAATGGTAAAGCGTATTGCGGTTAGGCGCTTTAGCGAGGGCGTTTTTAATAGCTTGTTTTAAGGTGCTTAGTTCACCTCTCACCGCTGCTCTAATATCCGACTGGTTAATGGTTACTTTTGTGCCTTTTGTATACCTGCCAAAAGACATGATTTTAGGTTGTTGGTCAACGGTCATTAAATAGCGCATTCTGTCAATATAGGCGCGTTGTAAATTACGGCGATAAATATCGATGGTTTTACCGGAAGCTAATTCCGACCAAATGCCAAGTCTTAAATCATCCATCATATTCAATAAGGTATAGGCTTCGGCTCCATTAATTGATTCATTTTCAATTAATCTGCCCATTCTGCTAATATCTAATAACGTGTTTAAGGTGCGTTCTTGTAGCGACCTGATGCGTTCTATGTTTCCAGAATATTCTATTTTATCAAAAATAGCTTTATTGATGAGCCATTTAGGAGTGGTAAACAATTGATCTTGCAAAAACAGCATGTTTTTCTTTTGTCTGCTTTTAGGCACAAAAGTATAAACTGCCCCACTTTGGTCGTAGGTTTTGTAGGTTTCATAAACGCCGCCGATGTTTGAAGCCGAATGCCCCATATAACGGCTAAACTGACCTACAACTTCTTGATAAATAGCTTTTAAATCACGGTAATCTTTACCATCTTTGGCCGTCCATTTAATTAAGTTAGGAACGATGCGTTGCAAATTTGCAATACCATAAATTCCCGCTTTAACGGCGTCATCACCTAAATCTTCGGTTTGACTGCTTGGGTCAACCACTTCGCCAACTTGTTGTTGTCCGAAGCGATAAATAGGATCGCCGGCGTGTTTTAAAATCCAAGAATCTAAAGTTTGCTTTTCATCAGCAGGTGTTTTGGCATCTAAAATAGGACGGTATCCCCAACTGATGGCGTATTTGTCATAAAGTCCGATGTTTGGCATTAAAGCAACTTCTTTATCGCCAGGTTGTGCGATATAATTAAAACGGGCATAATCCATTATTGAAGCGGCCGTTCCAAACTTTTTGGTAAAGCTAGCCGAGCGCAATGAATCTACGGGATAAGCAGGACTTGAACCCATATTATGAGGCAATCCCATGGTGTGTCCTACTTCGTGTGATGATACAAAACGAATTAAACGCCCCATAACATCATCTTTAAATCCTGGTTTTTGAGCATCGGGATTTATGGCTGCAGTTTGCACAAAAAACCAATTGTGTAACAAGGTCATCACATTGTGATACCAATTGATATCCGATTCTAAAATTTCTCCCGAACGAGGATCGCTTACGTGAGGACCATTTGCGTTGGGAATTGGCGAAGCTAAATAGCGCACAACCGAATAGCGCACATCTTCGGGCGACCAATCGGGGTCTTCTTCAACCGTTGGTGGGTCTTTAGCAATAATGGCATTTTTAAAACCGGCTGCTTCAAAGGCAACTTGCCAATCTTCAATACCTTGTTTAATATAAGGTCGCCATTGAACAGGCGTTGCACGGTCTATATAATAAACAATTTGTTTTTTGGGCTCAACCAATTCGCCACGTTTAAATTTTTCAATATCTTCATCTTTTACTTCTAAACGCCATCTGTCAAGATATTCTATGGTTTTAGTTTTTTGATCGGCTAGGCCATAATCGGTTTGACTGGAGGTAAACCATCCAACGCGCTCGTCAAACATACGGCGTTTCATAGGTGTTTCGGATAACAAAATCATCGAATTGCTAAACATTAAGGTGATTGAACCCATACTTGGATTTGATGGTGGCTCTGATGAAATATAGGTTTTTACATGGCGGAATTCAATATTTTCGGGATAACTGCTAATGCGTTCAATATACGACCTTGTGTCATCTAAACGCGATATCTTCAAATTTTTTCGGTCATTGTTTTGCATGGCAATAGATGGAACATCTTTAGATAATAAATCGGTAACATCTATAACAATAGCCGTAGAATCTGCACTTAAAGCCTTTATTGGAAATGAAAATAAAATAGGTTCAAAATTAGAATTTACCACGGCTTCGTGTATTGGTAGCGAATCGTTGGCCACAATGTCGTGAGAAACCACCCTTAGCAAGATATTCTTGTCGTGACGTTGCCAGCGCAAAACTTGTGTGTTTTGTTCACCGCCCCCAAAGCCAATGCCCGTAGCTGTTTTGGCAATGCGCGTTACCATTAACATTTCGCGTTCTAACAAATTAACGGGAATTTCAAATAGGTAAATAGCGTCGTTTTTGTGGACTTTAAACAAACCTTCGTCGGTTTTAAATTCTTTGGTAACAACTTCATTATAAGGTAAAATACCTTCTTTTTTGGGTTTCGGTTTTGGTGCTGAGGCAACAGGAACTACTTCTCCTTTTTTGCTCTTTTTTTCTTTTTTTTGCGCATCTACAGTTCCGATAACTGCAAAAATCATCGCAAAAACAAGGGCCTTTGATAAAAATTTAAGAATCATTTTGAATGGGTTAAAAATTAATAGGTTAGTTACTTTATGAGTTAAGTGTTCGAAAGTAGAAAATAATACAATACAAAGTCTTAAAATTTTGTTAAAGAGCAGTATTTTTAACAGCCTTTTTGACGGATTGAAATGTAAAAAAAAAACCTAGCAAGTCAGATTGAAAAGACCTATAAGGTTTCCTTCAAAATCCATAAAGCTTTAAAAGTTTAAAACAAACCTTATAGGTCTATGTATTGAATAGAGACCTTCAAGGTTAAAAAACCTAGCAAGCCAGATTGAAAAGACCTATAAGATTTCCTTCAAAATCCATAAAGCTTTAAAAGTTTATAACAAACCTAATAGGTCTAAGTATTGAATAGAGACCTTCAAGGTTAAAAAACCTAGCAAACCAGATTGAAAAGACCTATAAGGTTTCCTTCAAAATCCATAAAGCTTTAAAAGTTTAAAACAAACCTTATAGGTCTAAGTGTTGAATAGAGACCTACAAGGTTAAAAAAACCTAGCAAGCCAGATTGAAAAGACCTATAAGATTTCCTTCAAAATCCATAAAGCTTTAAAAGTTTATAACAAACCTTATAGGTCTAAGTGTTGAATAGAGACCTACAAGGTTAAAAAAAACCTTGCAGGTCGGTAAGGTCTTTCCTGCAAGGTTTTCAAAACCTTCTAGGTTTGATGGGGTGTTAAAGGGTTTTAATCCTTGCTATTCGGCGGATTTTAGAATTAGTTTTGATAAAGTTTAACCTACAATATTCACAATTTTTCCCGGCACAATAATTATATTTTTAGGGATGCGTCCTTGTAAATTTTGTTGGGTTTTTTCGTGTGCCATAACGGCTTTTTCAATGGCTTCTTTTGTTAAATCAAGTGGTAATTCTAAGGTAAATTTCATCTTTCCGTTAAACGAAATGGGATAAACCTTGCTGCTTTCAACCAAATATTTTGGATCGAAAAGCGGGAAATTGGCAGTTGAAATTGATTCGTAATGGCCTAATTTTTGCCACAATTCTTCGGCAATATGAGGTGCATAAGGTTCTATTAAAATGGCCAAGGGTTCTAAAATAGTGCGTTTGTTACATTTTAAAACCGTGAGTTCGTTAACGGCAATCATAAAGGTTGAAACCGAGGTGTTAAATGAAAAGTTTTCAATATCTTCTTCAACTTTTTTTATGGTTTTATGCAAGGTTTTATATTCTTCATTGGTAGCTTGATTATCCGAAACATAAAATGCGCCATCAGCACCTAAATGGTACAATTTCCACAATTTTTTTAGGAAGCTATGAACGCCCGTTATGCCAGCAGTATTCCAGGGTTTGGCTTGTTCTAGCGGTCCTAAAAACATCTCAAATAGCCGCAAACTATCCGCGCCATATTCTTCACAAATCTGGTCGGGATTGACCACATTGTATTTTGATTTCGACATTTTTTCAACTTCACGGCCTACTTTAAAAGTGCCGTCGGTTTCTTTTATAAAAATGGCATCTTTGTATTCGGGACGCCAATTTTTAAAAGCTTCAAGGTCTAATTCATCCGAAGCGTTTACAAACGAAACATCAGCGTGAATGGCTTGAACTTTGAAATGAGCTAACAATCCCTTAGAAATAAATTTATTTTCTCCTTCAACTCTATAAACAAAGGCGCTCGTTCCGATAATCATGCCTTGGTTAATCAATTTTTTAGCGTATTCGTCTGTGGGAACCAGCCCTATATCAAACATAAATTTTTGCCAAAAACGCGAATACAACAAATGGCCGGTGGCATGCTCACTACCGCCGATGTATAAATCGACTTCACGCCAATAGTTTACGGCATCTTTTGAAAAGAGCGCTTCGCTGTTATGCGAATCCATATAGCGGTTAAAATATTGTGAACTTCCCGCCCAGCCGGGCATGGTATTTAATTCGAGAGGAAAAACGGTTTTATTATTGATAAGCTTATTGTTGACTACCGTTGATTTTTCAATATCCCAAGCCCAATTGGTGGCATTTCCCAAAGGAGGTTTGCCGTCATTCGTAGGCAAATAGTTTTCTACTTCGGGCAAAACAATAGGCAAATATTTTGGGTCAATCATTTGAGGCAAACCATTTTGGTAATATACCGGAAAAGGTTCTCCCCAATAGCGTTGGCGACTAAAAACGGCATCGCGCAAGCGGTAGTTTACTTTTCCGTTGCCAAATCCGCGTTGTTCAATTTCAAAAATTATACGTTTCATGGCCTTTTTATAGGGCAAATCGTTTAAAAAATCGGAGTTTGAGATCACGGTGTTATCTTTATCCGTAAAGGCTTCGGAATCAATATTGACATCCTTAAAGATATTTGGAATTTCTAAATTAAAATGTTTGGCAAAGTCATAATCACGTTGATCGCCACAAGGCACTGCCATAACCGCACCTGTGCCATAGCCCGCCAAAACATAATCGCCAACCCAAATCGGGATTTTTTTGTCCGTAAACGGATGCGCCACATAAGCGCCGGTAAAAACACCTGAAACCGATTTAACATCAGCCATACGCTCTAATTCACTGCGTTTTGAAGTGGCCTTTACATAAGCCTCAACTTCAGCTTTTTGTTCGGGTGTTGTAATTTTTGAAACCAACTCGTGCTCAGGCGCTAAAGTCATAAAACTGACGCCAAAAATGGTGTCGGGACGGGTGGTGAAAACTTCAATAAAAAGTTTTGAATTTTGAGTCTTGAGTTTTGAGTTTTCCAATCCATTATTCAAAATGGAAAATTTAACCATTGCGCCTTCACTGCGACCAATCCAATAGGTTTGAGAGTCTTTTAGCGGTTGTGGCCAGTCTATTTTTGCCAATCCGTCAAGCAAACGCTGGGCATAAGCGGTAATGCGCATACTCCATTGCATCATTTTTTTGCGAACCACAGGATGCCCGCCACGTTCTGAAACACCATTTACAATTTCGTCGTTTGCCAATACCGTTCCCAAAGTAGGACACCAATTGACTTCGGTTTCTGATAAAAAGGTCAGGCGGTATTTTAAGAGTATTTTTTGTTGTTTTACAGTTGAAAATTCACGCCATTCTGCAGCTGAAAATACCTCAATAGAATCGTCGCAAGCGGCTTTAACATGGGCATTTCCTTCGGATTCAAAAACTGAAATTAGCGTTTCAATGGCTTCGGCCTTATCAGAGGTTTTATGGTACCATGAGTTGAATAATTGGATAAAAATCCACTGAGTCCATTTGTAATATTTGGGATCAGAGGTACGCACTTCACGACTCCAATCAAATGAAAATCCGATTTGATCGAGTTGTTTGCGATAGGTTTTAATGTTTGCTTCGGTAGTAATGGCGGGATGTTGCCCCGTTTGAATGGCATATTGTTCGGCAGGCAACCCAAAAGAATCGTAACCTTGTGGGTGGAGCACATTAAAACCTTTGTGGCGTTTGTAACGCGCATAAATATCGGAGGCGATATAACCCAGCGGATGTCCTACGTGCAAACCGGCACCACTAGGGTATGGAAACATATCTAACACATAAAATTTGGGTTTATCCGAATGGTTTAGTGCTTTAAAAGTTTGGTGTTTTGCCCAATAGTCTTGCCATTTGGCTTCGATGTCATTAAAATGGTAACTCATTCAATTCAATTTTTTTGAAGCGACAAATTTAGAGGTTTATTGTAAGACTGTGAAATCTTTAAAGGAGCTTTCTTGCTTTTTGTTCTTGTGGCAATAAACAGTAATAAATAAAATCATTTATAGGTGTTTTTATGCCTAATTCAAGACCTTGTTTGACAATATAGCCATTAAAATTTTCGAGCTCACTTGGTTTGCCTTCCATCAAATCGCGTTGCATAGAGGCGGTGGAATGGTAGTCTAAATTTTCAATTGCGCTGATACAATTTTTGACGTTTTGTTGGGTGAGAGCTATTTTTTTTGCTTGTGCTATTTGCAAAACCTCATCGGCAGTTTCAAGCATCATATTCATTAAATAAGCGTGCGCTCTAACAGTGCCAATTGGCATCCGCGTAAGCGCCCCAATGCCACTATAAGTAGTTATAAACAAGAATTTTATCCAAATATCGGTTAGGATATTTTCAGATAGTTTGTTTTTGATACCAGCCTTATCAAAGGCATTTTTTAAGGCCTTAAGGGGTTCAGTTATTTGGTTGTTTATTTTTCCAAAAATAATTTCAGGCTCAAAATCAAAATGATTAATGATGCCGGGGCTTTCAACCTTGCTCACAATGCGACACAAGCCGGCTAACACATTTTTTCTTGGCAAAACTGTCAGTAACTTATCGGCATTATCAGCGCCATTTTGCAAGGGAAGTACTAGCGTGTTTTTACCGACAATGGGTTTGATTTGCTTTGCCAACGCTATAAGCTGCCATGATTTAATGCCCAGGATGATTAAATCGGGTGTGTTGTTTAAAGTTTTAACATCATTGATGACTTTTGGAAAGACTTTAAAATCGCCTTTAATACTTTTTACTTGTAAACCATTTTGTTTTATGGCTTCAAACTGTGCGTCACGCAACAAGAATGTAAGGTCAAATCCGGCTTGGGCTAAACGTCCGCCAAAATAACCACCAACGCCACCCGCACCAACAACAACTATTTTCATTTGAATACTTTTATTTTTAGGTTCAAAGATACTTAATTCAATTTTTAAAATGACAAGGGGTTTTTATTTAACATCCTATTATTATCATCAGATTTAGAATTTATTTATCAAATAGCAGTACCTTTAGGCTTTTAAATTTTAGAAAAAATATGAAAAAATCAATAAGTGTTTTGCTAATTATAATAAGCCTAATTTCGTGTAAATCAAAAGAAAAAGCTGATTTAATAGTTTACAATGCAACTATTTATACTGTAAATAACGACTTTGCTAAAGCAGATGCTTTTGCCGTTAAAGATGGTAAATTTATAGCCGTTGGCACATTGGCTGACCTTAAAAAAAATTACACCGCTACCGATGAACTTAACGCTCAAGGACAAACCATTGTGCCCGGACTTATTGATGCCCATTGTCACTTTTTCGGTTTGGGTTTGCAACAACAAAAAGTTGATTTAGAGGGCACAAAAAGCTATGATGAAGTGCTGCAACGCTTAAAAGATTTTCAGCAACAAAAACAGGTTAATTTTATAACCGGTCGCGGTTGGGATCAAAATGATTGGCCTGTAAAGGAATTCCCCACAAAAGAAAAATTAGATGCCCTATTTCCAAACACCCCTGTGGCAATTACCCGAATAGACGGTCACGCGTTATTGGTCAATCAAGCAAGCTTGAATTTAGCGGGCATCGACAATAACACAAAAATTAGCGGTGGCGAAATCATTAAAAAAAATGGAAAAATTACGGGTGTTTTAATTGATAATGCCATGGACTTAGTTTATGATCAAATTCCGAATCCTTCAAAAAAAGAACAAATTCAGGCCCTGCTTGACGCAGAAAAAATTTGCACCAATTTGGGACTCACTACCGTTGATGATGCGGGATTGTCAAAAGATAATCTCGAATTAATTGACAGTTTACAACAAGCGGGCGCATTAAAAATTAGAATTTATGGAATGGTATCGGCTACGTCACAAAATTTAGACTATTACATCCGCAAAGGGACCCTTAAAACGGCGCGTCTAAACATACACTCATTTAAAGTTTATGCCGATGGAGCTTTGGGTTCAAGAGGTGCGGCTTTACGTCAGCCTTATTCCGACCAGCATCAGCATTATGGTGCTTTGGTTACGCCCATTGATGAACTAAAAGCCATCGCTAAAAAAATAGCCGCATCCGAATTTCAAATGAATACCCATGCTATTGGCGATTCGGCAAATCATTTTATTTTAGAAATGTATCACCAGGTTTTAAACGGCAAAGCTGATAGGCGTTGGCGCGTTGAACATGCTCAGGTTATTTCGCCGGAGGACTTTAAATATTTTAAAGAAATGATGCCTTCTATTCAATCAACACACGCTACCAGCGATATGTATTGGGCTGGCGACCGATTGGGCAAACTTCGTTTAAAGGGCGCTTATGCCTATAAAGACTTGTTGAATCAATATACTAAAGTTGCTTTAGGAACCGATTTTCCAGTTGAAAAGGTAAGCCCGATGCTCACTTTTTATGCCGCTGTGGCGCGACAAGATCTCGATAATTTTCCTAAAGATGGTTTTCAAATGGAAAATGCCTTAACGCGTGAAGAAACCTTGAAGGGGATGACCATTTGGGCGGCTTATAGCAATTTTGAAGAAACGGAAAAAGGAAGTATTGAAGTGGGTAAACTAGCCGATTTCATTATCTTAGATCAAGATATAATGACTGTTGAAATACATGAAGTACCAAAGATTAAGGTGGTAGCTAACTATATTAATGGTGATAAAATAAGCTTAAACTAAATAAAAAAAACCGAGTCAAGCTCGGTTTTTTTATGAAAAATCCTTTTAATTAGAATTTGATAGGAATAGAAACGCGGGTCTTATCCCAAGCCAAAACCATTGCTTTATTGATGCCATTGTCAAAGGCAATTGAAAAAGCTTCAATTTCTTCAACATCGGTGGTTGGTTTAACCGTAAATCTCAAAGCATCAGCCGCTTGATCGTATGCGTAAGCACCCCAAACATTTAGATTTTTATTTAAAATTACGGTCCATTCGGTTTCACCAGGAATGGTGTGCAACACATAAGTTCCAGCTTTTACCTTGTTACCTCCAAAATTTGTGTCTTTATAAAAAGTAATTTCGGTGGCTTCATTAGCACCGGTGCGCCAAATTTGACCATAAGGAACTAAAGTGCCAAAAATAGCACGTCCCTTTTTTTGTGGTCGACCATAGACTACTTTTATGGCTACTGGAGCATCTTTTTCAAGTCGCAGTAGGGTAATATCCGTCGGACTTGGATCTAATTTAGCAAATTTAACTCCCTCTTGGGCACAGCTGGTTGCTGTTACTGCAAATAATATAAATGCAAGTACAAAGCCCGAAAATGTGATGTTTTTCATAAGATTTTTTTAGTTTACGGTGGTAAATCTAAGCAATCGCTGTTTTATTACAAACACAAAGTAAAACTTTAACATTTTAAGTAAAGACGGTATAATAGCAGTTTAATACTTACTTATAAATACTATTTTAAATATTATGATTACAAATGTTAACAATAAATACATTTTTATAGTATGTTTTATAAGTTTAATCGTTTATTTGCATTATAAAATTAAACTTATTATATATGTGCGGAATTGTTTGCGCCTTTGAATTGAAACAAGAGGCCGAAGTCTTAAGACCTCAGCTTTTAGAAATGTCTAAAAAAATTCGCCATCGCGGGCCAGATTGGAGTGGCATTTATTGTGGTGTTAACGCTATTTTAGCTCACGAACGACTTGCCATTGTTGATCCAGCCTCCGGTAAACAGCCTTTAATGAGTGAAGATAAACAACTGATATTGTCAGCAAATGGCGAAATATATAACCATGTTGCCTTGCGAAAAAACTTAAAATTGCCTTTTGCTTTCCAAACAAAATCAGATTGCGAAATTATCTTGGCACTTTACCGAGAAAAAGGCGTTGATTTTATTGACGACCTTAACGGGATTTTTGCCTTTGCTTTATATGATGCTGAAAATGATGCTTATTTTATTGCCAGAGACCACATGGGAATTATTCCGCTTTACCAAGGTTGGGATAAAAACGGTACTTATTATGTGGCTTCTGAATTAAAAGCTTTAGAAGGCTATTGTGCTAAAATTGAAATTTTTCCTCCGGGGCACTACTATAGCAGTAAAGATGGCAAATTGGTGCAATGGTATAAAAGGGATTGGGAAGATTTTGACGCCGTTAAAAATAATGTGACCGATATAGCAGCAATTCACACGGCACTTTCGGCTGCCATTCACCGTCAATTGATGTCCGATGTGCCTTATGGGGTGCTTTTATCAGGAGGTTTAGACTCCTCAATCACCTCGGCAATTGCTAAAATTTACGCCGATAAACGCATTGAATCAAACGATACACAAAAAGCTTGGTGGCCACAATTGCACTCTTTTTCGGTGGGATTAAAGGGTTCA
>Ga0210021_1002265_pt1 | contig 16802 bp, 14 predicted proteins | sample CryGeymeta201517_FD_183981 | JGI IMG/M metagenome (GOLD analysis project Ga0210021, IMG submission 183981) | Groundwater microbial communities from Crystal Geyser aquifers in Utah, USA - Crystal Geyser metaG 2015-17 (SPAdes) (version 2) | ecosystem: Environmental > Aquatic > Deep subsurface >... | reverse complement strand
TTTCGTGATCGCCGCCGTCAGCGTCGTCTTCCCGTGGTCTATGTGTCCCATTGTCCCCACGTTCAGGTGCGGTTTGTTCCGCTCATATTTCTGCTTCGCCATGATGACTCTCCTTTTGCAAAAGAAAACAGACCGTTGTTATTTTATGATTTCTTTCGCCACGGCCTCAGAGACCGGGGCATAATGATCAAATTCCATCGAAAAAACGCCGCGCCCCTGCGATCCCGAGCGCAGGACGGTCGCATACCCGAACATTTCGCCCAACGGCACCATAGACTTCACGGCCTGCGCGTTGCCGGGACGAATTTCCATGCCCTGGATCATCCCGCGGCGGCTGTTCAACTGGCCGATCACATCGCCAAGATATTCTTCAGGGATGACCACTTCCACTTTCATGATCGGTTCCAGCAAAACGGGGCCGCCCTTGTGAATGCCATCCTTGAAGGCCATTGAAGAGGCCGTTTTGAAGGCCATTTCGTTCGAGTCCACTTCGTGGAAAGAACCGTCAATCAGGGAAATCTTCAAATCCACCACGGGATAGCCCGCGATGACGCCGCTTTCGGCGGTTTCCTTCACGCCTTTCTCGATCGCGGGGATGTACTCGCGCGGAATCGCGCCGCCAACAATCTTATTTTCAAAGACGATACCACTGCCTCGTTCGCCCGGCTCCATCGAAAAGATAACGTGACCGTATTGGCCCCGGCCTCCGGACTGTTTCGCATATTTCATCTCAGCCTTCGCGACCTTGCGCGTGATCGACTCGCGATAAGCCACACGCGGGTTGCCGATATTTGCCTGGACGCGGAACTCCCGAAGCATTCGGTCCACCAGGACGTCGAGGTGGAGCTCGCCCATCCCGGCGATGATCGTCTGCCCGGTCGTTTCGTCACTGCGGACGCGGAAGGTGGGATCTTCTTCCGAGAGTTTCTTCAGCGCCTCGCCCATCTTCTCCTGGTCCGAACTGGACTTCGGCTCGATCGCGACCGAAATGACGGGCTCGGGGAAGGTAATGTTCTCAAGCAAAACCTTCTTATTTTCGCAGAGCGTGTCGCCCGTGAAGGTTTCCTTGAAACCAAGCGCCGCGGCGATATCGCCCGAGCGCACCTCGGTGATGTCCTCGCGCCGGTCCGCGTACATGCGGATCAGGCGTCCAACGCGCTCGCGCTTGTCCTTCGTCGAATTCGTCACCATCGAGCCCTGGCTCAAGGTCCCGGAATAGACGCGGAAATAAGCCAGTCGTCCCACGTAGGGATCGGTCACGATCTTAAAGACCAGGGCGCTCAAGGGAGCGTTATCTTCCGCCGGCAGTTCGATCACCTCTTCCGCATGATCGGGATCGGCGCCGCTGACGGGGGGAATATCTGCGGGAGACGGAAGGTAATCAATCACCGCGTCCAGCAGAACCTGAATACCCTTATTACGCATGGCTGACCCGCAGAAAGCGGGCGTTGCGCGATTTGTTAAAACCGCCTTGCGCAAGGCATCCTTCAATTCCTGCGCGCTAATCTCACCGCCCTCAAGATACTTGACGGTGAGCGCATCATCCAACTCGGCAATCTTTTCAACCATATGATGGCGGGCTTCTTCGGCCTGCGCCTTCATATCTTCGGGAATGTCGGCCACTGTAACCTCGCGGCCCATTTCGTCTTCCCAAACCATGGCCTGCATGGTAAGCAAGTCAATCACACCGCGGAAGGTGGACTCAAAACCGATCGGCACTTGCATCGGGATCGCGTCCGCCCCGAGGCGGTCCTTGATGGTTTGAATGGTGCGTTCATAAGAAGCGCCGACGCGGTCCATCTTGTTGACAAAGCAAATGCGCGGCACGGCATAGCGGTCCGCCTGGCGCCAAACTGTCTCCGACTGCGGTTCCACGCCCTGCACCGCGTCGAACAAAACGACGCCGCCATCCAGCACGCGCAAGGAGCGCTGCACCTCGGCGGTGAAGTCAATGTGTCCGGGCGTATCAATCAGGTTGACCTGATAGCCCTTCCACTCCGCGGAAACAGCCGCAGAGACGATGGTGATGCCGCGCTCGCGTTCCTGTTCCATCCAGTCGGTGACGGTCGTGCCGTCATCCACCGAGCCAATGCGGTGGGTCTTGCCGGTGTAAAACAGGATACGTTCCGTCGTGGTTGTTTTACCAGCGTCAATGTGCGCGATAATGCCAATATTTCTATATCGTTCCAGCGGATGCTCGCGTGCCATGATACAAACTGCCTGTGTCTTCCAGGATACTCTAAAAACTAAACCCGGTAATGGGAAAAGGCGCGGTTGGCCTCCGCCATTTTGTGGGTTTCATCGCGTTTGCGGATCGCATTGCCCGTCTCATTGGCCGCGTCGATCAACTCACCCGCCAGTTTTTCGGGGAAGGATTTACCGGAGCGTTCGCGCGCCGAACCCAGGATCCAGCGCAGCGCCAGGGTGGTGCGGCGGTCGGACGCAACTTCCATCGGGACCTGATAGGTGGCGCCGCCCACGCGCCGCGGACGAACTTCCATGGCCGGGCCAACATTCTTCAGGGCGGCATCGAAGACCTCGATAGGGTTCTTCTGGGTCTTTTTCTGGATCAGGTCGAGGGTCTGATAGACGAGACGTGTCGCAAGGCTCTTCTTGCCTCGCGACATAATATGAAGGATCATCGTCTGCAGGTTGACATTGTTGTAGCGCAGGTCGGGTGGGACGATGCGCTGTTCAGGGGATCCACGTCGCATAATTTCTTTTCCTTACTGGTTACTTCGGACGCTTCGCGCCGTACTTGGAGCGGCTCTGCTTACGCTTGGCTACGCCAGTTGTATCCAACGAACCGCGCACAATGTGATATCGCACACCCGGCAGGTCTTTAACACGGCCGCCGCGTACCAGCACAACCGAGTGTTCCTGTAACTGATGACCCTCGCCCGGGATGTAGGCCGTGACTTCGATGCCGTTGGTCAGGCGCACACGCGCGATCTTCCGCAAGGCCGAGTTCGGCTTCTTGGGTGTCATCGTACGCACCACAGTGCACACGCCGCGTTTCTGCGGAGCGCCTGCGGCCTGGCGGACGCGGCGCTGCTTGTTCGAGTTCAGCGTGTAAAGCAAAGCCGGGGCCTTGCTTTTTACTTTCTTGGTCTTGCGACCCTTGCGAACCATTTGATTGATAGTAGGCACTTTGCCTCCGGGCAAATATCGTGATTGCGTTTTTCCAGAGAACGAGGCCATCACAACTAGCCTGATGGCCTCACTATTTAGATGCCACGCGCAGACGGGATAAAGGCCGCCTTGTAATTGGCAACGGCGCGGTATTCTATCATGCGCTTAAGTGTCCGTCAAGAACCAGTTTTCTTGCGACCGAAATTTTCACCGAGTCCAAGCAAACCGGTATCCATGCGCGGCGGATGAGTCTTCTCCTCATCCTTGCCGAACCTGACCATGTCGCCGCCTTCACCCACCGCTTCCACCGCCAACCCCAGGCTTTGGAGTTCCTTGACGAGCACGCGGAACGAAGCAGGGATGCTCGGCTCTTCGATCGGCTCGCCTTTGACGATGGCTTCGTAGGTATTGACGCGTCCCTGAACATCGTCGGACTTGACCGTCAACATTTCCTGTAAAGTATAGGCCGCGCCGTAGGCTTCCAGCGCCCACACTTCCATTTCACCGAAACGCTGTCCGCCAAACTGGGCTTTACCGCCCAGAGGTTGCTGGGTGACGAGGCTGTACGGACCCGTCGAACGCGCGTGAACCTTATCCTCCACTAAATGGTGCAACTTCAGGATGGTCATCACACCCACGGTAACAGGCTGGTCGTACGGCAGGCCGGTCTTTCCATCCCGCAAAGTCTGCTTGCCAAGAATAGGCATCGGGGAGCCATTCTCGCGCATGAGTTCCTGGGCGACATTAAGCACTTTCTCGTCCGACACCTTTTTGGCATAGCCAAGCGCTTCCATCCACAGGCGCAGGCAGGTGCGGACCGTGTAATCGTCGCGTTCGGGATGGCGGCGATGCACAGGTTCCTCGTCCAGGGCAAAAATCTGGTCGGGGTCGTACCCATGATCGCGCAACCATTCGCGCGCCGCAGACTGGCGGGCGTAATTCACTTCGTTAAGACGGCGGGGCTTATAGCCGCGGCCGCCCAGCCATTCTTCCAGATAGAGGTTGCGGACTTCATCGTCATCCTGGATGGAATTTTCATCGTACTCCTGCTCTTTGAGCCATTTCCACGCCGCCGCCGCGGATTCCTTCCAAGCCTCATCCACCAGCCAGGCGCGGGCGAGCTCGGCTTCGATCTCGGATTCGGACGCGCCATCGAAAACCGGCGTCACCGCGCGAAATCCGAGGCGCTTGGCCGCCCACCCAAGGTGGACTTCCAACACCTGGCCGATATTCATACGTCCGGGTACGCCCAACGGGTTCAAGATAAGATCAACCGGCGTACCATCTTCCAGGAACGGCATATCTTCCACGGGAACAACCTTGGAGACAACGCCCTTGTTTCCATGACGGCCCGCCATCTTGTCACCGGCGGTGATCTTGCGGCGCTGGGCGACCGAAACGCGCACCATCATATCCACGCCCGCCGAAAGGTCGGAGTTTTCCTCGCGGGTGAATACTTTCACGTCCACCACTTTACCGCGCTCGCCGTGCGGCATGCGCAGGGAGGTATCCTTTACATCGCGGGATTTCTCGCCGAAGATGGCGCGCAGGAGACGCTCTTCGGGCGTCAGTTCCTTTTCGCCCTTCGGCGTGATCTTGCCGACCAGGATGTCATTCGGGCCGACTTCCGCGCCGATGCGGATAATGCCGTTTTCATCCAAATCTTTGATCGCATCTTCCCCGACGTTGGGGATGTCGCGCGTGATCTCTTCGGGACCCAGCTTGGTGTCCCGCGCTTCGACCTCGTACTTCTCGATATGCACGGAAGTGAAGCGATCTTCCTGGACAAGACGCTCGGAGAGCAGGATGGCATCTTCGAAGTTGCCGCCTTCCCACGAGAGGAACGCCACAACCACGTTCTGGCCGAGCGCCAGTTCGCCGCTTTCAGTCGAAGACGAATCGGCGATGATGTCGCCGCGCTTGATGACCTGTCCCTTCACAACCGCGGGACGCTGGTCAATGCAGGTGGACTGATTGGAGCGCTGATATTTTCGCAGTTGATAGACACGCGTAGGGTGGCCCTTCTCCTTAACCGAGATCGTGCTGCCGGTAACGGAAACCACCTCCCCATCCTCGATTGCAACGATGACCTGTCCCGAATCCAGCGCCGCGTTATATTCCATCCCGGTGGAGACCATCGGGATTTCAGGGCGGACCAGAGGCACGGCTTGCGCCATCATGTTCGACCCCATCAACGCGCGGTTGGCGTCGTCGTGTTCCAGGAACGGGATCAGCGCGGCGCTGATGCCGACGACCTGGTGTGGGGCCACATCCATATAATCCACGACTTCAGGATTCTGGAAAACGAAGCCGGAGTGATAACGACAAGAGATGCGCTCACGGACAAATTCGTGTTCGTCTGTCAAGGGCGCGTTGGCCTGCGCGATCACATATTTATCCTCCGCATCCGCGGACAGATAATCCACTTGTTCGGAGACGAAGGGGACAACAGGAATATCACTGCCCACTTTGGCGAGGGATCTCAGCATTTTGGCTGTAATGCGCTCGCCATCCTTGACAATGACATTACCCGATTTCGGATCAGTCACGTTACCGCGAACTGCGCGGCCCCCCAAATTGGCACCATCACAAGGTAAAACCTTGACGACTTTGCGATACGGCGTCTCGATGAATCCATATTCGTTCACGCGGGCAAAGGAGGCCAGGCGGCCAATGAGACCGATGTTCGGGCCTTCGGGCGTCTCGATCGGGCAGATGCGTCCGTAATGCGAGTGGTGCACGTCGCGGACATCGAAGCCGGCGCGTTCGCGTCGCAGGCCGCCAGGGCCGAGAGCCGAGAGCGTGCGTTTGTGGCGCAACTCCGCCAGCGGGTTGGTCTGATCCATGAACTGGCTCAACTGGCTGGAGCCGAAGAATTCGCGCAGGGCCGCAACCACCGGGCGGATGTTGACCAGCGTCACCGGGGAAAGTTGCTCCTGGTCGCGGATGGACATGCGCTCTTTAATGACGCGCTCCATGCGGCGCAAGCCGATGCGCAGTTTGTTCTGGATCAGTTCGCCGACCGTCTTGACGCGGCGGTTGCCGAGGTGATCAATATCGTCGGCATGTTCAACACCGTTATTAATGAGGATCATGCGCCGGATAAGGCGGATGATATCGCTCTTGGTCACGTTACGGTGCGGGATCGGGATGGACAGGTCCAGTTTCTGGTTCAGTTTGTAACGGCCGACGCGCTCCAAATCGTAGTGGCGCTGGTCGAAAAGTTGTTCCTCGAGGAAGCCCTTGGCGTTTTCCAGTGTGGCCGGGTCGCCGGGGCGCATCTTTTTGAAAAATTCAATCAGGGCGGCTTCGGCAATGGTTTTGCCTCCGCTCAAATCCCACTCCGGCTCCTGGTGCAAAGTGGAGGCCATGAACAGGCGGTCGGGGTTGTTGTCCACATCCTGAAAGAGGGACATGATCTCCTCGTCCGTGCCATTCCTGAGAGGGGATTCGGATAACCCATCCTCCACCGCGGAGAGGGCGCGCAGGAAGACCGTGATCGGCACAGTGCGCTTGCGGTTGAACTTCAGGATGATGTAATCGGATTTGCGGGTCTCGAACTCCATCCACGCGCCGCGGTCGGGGATGAGTTTCGCCATCGCCAGCGGGCGGCCCGTCGCGCGGTCCGTGGGCGCTTCGAAGTAGACGCCCGGGGAGCGGATCAACTGCGAAACGACGACGCGCTCCGTCCCGTTGATGATGAACGTCCCCTTGTCGGTCATCTCCGGAAAATCGCCCAGGAAGATATCCTGTTTGATCGGCTCGGGGACATCCGGCCCTGCCAGCAAAACCGAGATGTACAGCGGGCTGGCGTAGGTCAGGTCGCGTTCGACGCATTCCTCGATGGAATGTTTCGGATCCCCAAACCAGTATTTCAGCCCCCACTGTTTGGACTCGGGGCCGCGGCTGGGGAAATAAAGTTTCATTCCCTTGTTATAGGATTCGATGGGTGAAATTTCGTGGAACAGATCCCCAAGGCCTTTCCGCTTGAGTCGTTCGAATGAGTCAAGCTGTACTTCAATCAGATTGGGAAGACCGAGATTAACCGGGATACGCGCGTAATTTTTTTGGGGCAAAGAGGATGCCATTCGTCTCTCCTGACCTTGGGGACTGACGCTTAAAATGATTCAACCTGTCCTGGGACACTCATCAGGACAGCGACAGAATATTATATAGGGATGGGATTGATTGGTCAAGCAATTTAGACCCCTAATTTCCAATTGGCCTCATCAAAAATTTGACCAACAGAAACCAGTTTGGGCAATCCAAATACCAACCGGACTGTTTTTATTGTATCATGGAAGATATTCCCGCCGGCATTCGGAACTCTTGCCTTTCTATAGGGTTCTCAAACGTGAATCTCATTTCAAGCAGGCAGACGGAGGTACTTCATGACAACGGCAACCGCCAACCCCAATGTGAATGATCGCAAGGAAATTTTCGGCTGGGCAATGTACGATTGGGCCAACTCGGCCTTCAGCGCCACGGTGGGGACGGTTTTCCTGGCCCCCTACGTTGCGGCCCTGGCACGCGCCGCCGCGGAAAGAGCCGGCACAAGCACGATCCCATTTTTCGGGATTCCCGTCGCGCCCGATTCGTTCCTGCCTTACTGCATTTCCTTTTCTGTCGGAATGCAGGTGCTCTTCCTCCCCATTCTCGGCGCGATCGCAGACTATTCCCACCGTCGCAAACAGATGATGCGATTGTTCGCCACGATCGGCGCGATCTGCACCATCCTGATGTTTGCCGTCAGCGGCGACCTGTGGTGGCTGGGCGGCGTCCTCTTCATCCTCGCCAACCTGACCTTCGGCGCGGCCCTGGTGTTCTACAACTCCTACCTGCCCGACATCGCCAGCGAAGACCAGCGTGACCGCGTCTCCTCCTACGGTTGGGCGATGGGTTATCTCGGCGGCGGACTCCTGCTCGTCCTCAACCTCGCACTTTATATGTTTAGCGACACAATCGGCATTCCCGGCGACCTGGCTGTGCGGATCAACCTCGCCTCGGCAGGCATTTGGTGGCTGGGATTCTCGTTCTTTACGTGGGCGCGCGTCCGGCCCCGCCACGCGATCCACGTTCTGCCAAAAGGGGAAACCTACGTCAGCGTTGGATTCAAACAATTGGGAAGCACCCTGCGCGAGATCAAGCGCTTCCCCGAAACGCTCAAATACCTGCTCGCCTACTTCCTTTATAACGACGGCATCCAGACGGTGATCGCGGTCGCGTCCACTTTTGCGGCCGCGCCGTTAATTCAGGGCGGCCTCGAACTGGGACAAACCACCCTCACCGAAGTTATCCTCATGATTCAGTTTATGGCCTTCTTTGGCGCGCTCTTCTGGGGCAAACTCGCCAAGTGGATCGGCGCGAAGCAGTCCATCGTTGTCAGCCTGGTCATCTGGCTGGGCGTGGTCATCTTTGCATACGGCGGTTTAAAAGGCGATAGTCGTGTCCTGCAATTCTTCATCCTCGGCGCGTTCATCGCCCTCGTCATGGGCGGGTCGCAGGCCATCAGCCGCAGTCTCTTCGCCCAAATGATCCCCACCGGCAAAGAAGCCGAGTTCTACTCCTTTTATGAAGTCAGCGAGCGCGGCACCTCGTGGACGGGCCCGCTGATCTTTGGCCTCGTCAACCAGTGGTTCGGCAGTTTACGCTTCGGCATCCTGGCGCTCATCTTCTACTTCATCGCCGGGCTGATCGTCCTTCCATTCGTCAATGTGAAAAAAGCGATGGACGATGTAAAGAAATACGAAGCCGCGAAAAACAACGGATCCTAAAATACGAACTACAAAAACCAGGCTTCTTTGAGAAGCCTGGTTTTTTGATTTACAAGTTCGCAAAAAACCTGTGGATTTTTTCCATCGCCCGCTCGATGACTTCCATCGAGGTGGCATAGCACAGACGGATGTACCCGTCTCCCGCGGGACCGAAGTCTGTTCCCGCCAAAACGGCGACTCCCTGCTCGTCCAGCAATCGCCGTTGAATCTCCTTCGACGAGATCCCAAACGCTTTGACATTCGGAAAGACGTAGAACGCGCCCTGCGGTTTCTGCGCGTGGACGCGCGGGATCGCGTTCACCAGCTCCACCATGCGGTCGCGGCGCTTCTGGTATTCGGCCACCATCTCGCGGACAAAGTCCTGCGGCCCGGTAATCGCCTCCATCCCCGCATATTGCGTGAACATGGCCGTGCTACCCGTGGAATGTGTGACCAGCAATTCGAGCCTCTCCGCCAGTGCGGGCGGCGCGACCATGTAACCGAGCCGCCAGCCCGTCATGGAGTAGGCTTTGGAAAAACCATCGGCAATCACTGTGCGTTCCAGCATCCCATCCAGCGAAGCGATGCTCGGCGCGGACTCCATCCCATCGTAGACGAGGCGCGAGTAGATTTCGTCCGCCAGAATCCAGGCATTGTATTTCTGCGCCTGCGCGGCAATGTGCTTGAGATCGTCGAGCGGAATCACCCCGCCCGTCGGATTCGCGGGCGAGTTCAGGACGATAAGTTTCGTCTTGTCTGAAATCTTCGAGTCGAAGACATCCAAATCAAACGAGAACTGGTTCTCCTCACGCAACGTCACCGGGACGGGCACGCCGCCCGCGACGCGGATCATGGCATGGTAGGTGGGGAAACCGGGATCGGGGTAGATAACCTCATCGCCCGGCGCGACCAGCGCCAAAGTCGGGAAGAAGAGGCCGGGCTTCGAGCCGGGACCGACCACCACCATGTCGGGGGTGATCGTCACGCCGCGACGCGCGCCCGCGTCCGCCGCGATCAGTTCGCGAAATTTCATCAGTCCCGCGGGAGGCGTGTAGCGCGTGAGACCTTCTTCGATGGCGTCCATTCCCGCACGCGCCACATGTTCGGGTGTGCGAAAATCCGGCTGGCCGAGTTCGAGATGCAAAATCTCGCGGCCTTCTCTTTCCATTTCGAGGGCGCGGGCAAGGACGGCATACGCGCCTTCGGCTTCCAGGTGGGTGACACGGTCGGTAAAGGAATGCATTTAATTCACCTTGAACAGCCCTTCCATATTTGCGCCGACAAAACCGGATCGCAGGATGCGCTCGTCGGCAGGGGCAAGGAGGGGGAGCATTTCGTCAGTGACAACACGGCGGATCTTGTAGCGGCCCATATCGTCGCCGATGAAGTCGAGGTTCGCGTCGCTGGTCATCCAATCGAGTTTGTCATACATGGAAAAGTTGATCGGGGTGCGGTAGCCAAGCATGGTCATTTCACCCGTGGCGTTGAAATAGTATGAGAAGTACGACATGACCAGTTCACGCAGGCTACGGTAGACCGGGTCGCGGTAACGCAGGTTGGCAAAATTGGATTGCGCCACAGCGCCCCAATGCCCGCGAAATTTAAAAACCGCGAGCAAGTGATCGTCATCGTGCGCATTGGGAATGATCTCGAGGATGAGCGGAGGATATCCAATGCGACGCAGGGCGGCGGCGGCGAAGAGCGCGCCGTCGAAGCAGTGGCCGATCCGTTCGTGCAGTACACGCAATGGACAGCGGTAGAAATGATCGGTGCTGTAAGAGATCGTGTTGAGAAAAGCCTGGATTTTAATGGGACTATCCAGACCGTTGAGCAGGTCAAGTTCTGCGGGGGCGAGTTGGGATTCGAAAAGTTTCAGGGCGTTTTTCATAATTTTGGCAATACGATGGATTGTTGTTTCTGATATTTGCCCTTTTTATCTGCGTAGGAGGTTTCGCATTCCTCATCGGCTTCAAAGAACAGGACTTGCGCCAGCCCCTCGTTGGCATAGATTTTTGCGGGGAGGAGCGGTAGTTATAAATCGGGATTCTCAACTTTCCATCCTTTATGGTGATTGCGCCTGCCCTTGGCAACTTCGACCATGGCGCTGTGGTCTAATCCATGATCTTGGCAAAATGCAACAAAGTCGGTCGTCTGAAACACCTGTCCATCTGGCGCAGTAAACCGGCGCAGTTGCCCACGATATTGTATGATTTGTTGCGGATTGTCTATGCGTCGCCAACCTTTGTGGTGCCGCCGATTTCCTGAGGAAACTTCGTGCATATCTCCATAATTGAGTCCATGATCGCGGCAGAAATCTTTGAGATTGACTATATTGCGGTATTCCTGTCCATCCGGGCCAATAAAACCAGGAAAGAGTTTTTTGTTTCGCGCGATTAACTTACCAATCCATTCGAGACTACGTTTGATGCCCTTGCTGGATGACGCCTCCGGGCGCAAGTTATAACAGTCAATTTCCGTACTCTGGCGGTAATAATCAATCCAACGTTGTTCGGCTTTAACAATTATATCAGGGGAGGCCGCCATGGACTCCACAATGAAAAACTCAAAACTTTCCTCTCCGTATTTATTCCATGCGCGTTGGAGATAAATATTATCATGCCGATTTCGTCGCAAGAGCTTTCTATGCGTCTTGAATCGAATACGGAAGTTGTGTGAGGTGGAACCAATATAAACGGCTCCTGTGATTTTGTTTCTAATGGCATACACGCCAGTTTTGATTGTCATGGAGTCTCCATTGCAGTTGGCGCGTGTCGCAAACGCTAGATCCTGGGTAGCACAACACCCGTTTGGTCTAGATATTTGCCTTGTTTGTCAGCATAGGAGATCTCGCAATTCTCTTCGCTTTCAAAAAACAACACTTGGCCGATACCCTCATTCGCATAAATCTTTGCTGGCAGAGGGGTGCTATTTGTCAACTCAAGAGTAGCATAACCACGCCAACCAGGTTCAAATGGCGTTGTATTCAAAATTATGCCACAACGTGCATAAGTTGATTTACCAACGCAAACACATAACACATTTCTGGGAATGTTGAAATGCTCCACCGTGCGCGCCAGCGCGAACGAGTTGGGCGGGATGATGCACACATCGCCCTTGAACTCGAACATGGATTTCGGGTCGAAGTTTTTGGGGTCCACAATCGCGGAGTGGACATTGGTAAAGATCATGAATTCATTCGCCACGCGGATGTCGTATCCGTAGGACGACACGCCGTAGGAAATGACGTGGTCGCGAACCTGGCTTTCCACGAAGGGTTCGATCATTTTGTGTTCCAGCGCCATCTTGCGAATCCAGTGATCGGGTTTAAGTCCCATTGCTTCTCCTTTGGCTTATTTCACAACAATCACAACCTGCGTCAATTTGCCCGATTGTACATCAACCCAGCGTTCATAAAACTGCCCACCAAAATAAAATGTGATGCGATAGCGACCCGGCATCAACCCGCCCAGCGCGGCGTTCTCATTCATGGACAAAAACTCCGCCTCATATGTTTTAATGAAATATGACCTGCCCTCCGATTGGATTGTTAAATCCGCCCACTGAAACTCGCCCTGCGCGTCCACCACCGAAATCGCCAGCACACCCTCGTCCGTTTTGGGAGCCAGCCACAGTTCAGGATTCAGCGTCGAAAAGTAATCCTCCACGTCGCCGCGGCGCACTTCAAAGTGCAGGTGACTGCCAATCGCTCCGCCCGTCTTGCCCACCTCGCCAATTTTTTGGCCGACTTGGACTTCCTGTCCCGCGAGCACGTCAATGACAGACAGGTGCGCGTACAACGTGAAGAGATCGTCCGCATGACGGATAACAACGACATTCCCGTAGAATTTTTTCCACGGACTGTAAACCGCTTCATCATCTGCACCGGCGAAGATGACCTGCCCATCCGCCGCGGCGTAGACGGGTGTGCCGGTGCCGTTATTGAACTCGACGCCGTGATGCGGTTCGCGCGTCCCCGCAGCGGTTGACCCGAACCGATAGGTTTCCTCTACTGAATCGTTCGCAGGCGGCAGGATCGGCCGCTGGAAAACGAAATGTCCGTCCACGATGCAGAAATCGGCCGCGAACGGATCACACGGGATGGGCGTCTCAGTCGGCGAGGGCGGGATGGCGGATGGAGCAGTTGTGGCCGTCAGGGTGTAAACGTGACGAGTCGCGGTTGGCTCAGCGGTCACTGCGGTCGCAGGTGGCGGGACCGTCGCAGTGGGAAGCGCAGTCGGCGCAGGCGCGCAGGCAACCAGAATGAATATAAATAGTAGGAAGATCGAAATCCGCTTCATAAATTTTTCCACCGCAAAGGCCGCGAAGTGCGCCAAGAAAAACAAAAAGAATTTCTTAGCGAGCTTTGCGTGCTTCGCGGTAAATTCTTAAATCCCACCGCGATCTTTCATCACTTTGCGGATTTCTTTTTCGAGCTGGTCAGCTTTCTTCTCCAACTCGGCCAGTTCTTTCAGCATCTTCTCCCCCGCCGACTTGTCTTCCAGCGAGTTGACGTTGATCCGCACGTTGTAGCCCGCGGCAGTGAGGGAAGCGCGCGCCATCGCAAAGCCGGACATCGAGTCACTGATGGCATTGAGGTTACCGTCTTTGGCACATTTGAGCGCGAGCTCCATCACTTTGATTGCGTCCTCGGAAACGTTCAGTGGGATATGCGCGGCGTTCAGGGTCGCTTTGGTGATGGCGGCGGCACGCGCTTCTTTTTGCTCGCCGGTTTCCTTGGGAAGTTTGAAGGTCGCCATCAGCACTTCAAAGGAGGCGGCGTCGTCGTCCACGGACTGGGTTAGTTCTTTGCGGAGACTCTCCGCCATGACGCGGATGGCCTGCATCTCGGCTTCAACTTCGGCATATTTCTTTTTGCCGATGGTGAGTCCCGCGACCATGGCGACGAGCGCCGCGCCCATCGCGCCCGCGTAGGCCCCCGCAGAGCCGCCGCCGGGAGTCGGTGTCGGGGCGGCTAACTCGTCTATAAAGGAGGCAGGCGGAGGGGAGTCTGAATCGGGAGATTGGTAATTGGTAATTGGTAATTGGAAGAGTCGGCTTTCCAGAATCTGCGATTTATCGAATTGATCCAACTGCGTGTACCAGACCGCAGAGTCCACCAAAGCCTCCTGTGGGATCAGCCCGACGAGTTCAGTGTGATGGATGCCGACGCCGTAACGCTGGGCTTCGCGGCGGACAAACTCCACCACGCGGGCGAGAGGCGTTTCGCGGAAATTGGTGAGGTTCATCGAGACCTGGGCGCGGCCATCCACGAGCAGGCCGAGGCCTTTAACATAACGCAGTCCGCCCGATGATTGGCGCACAGACCTGGCGATCTTTTTGGCGATGTCCACATCCTCGCTGGTGAGGTAGACGTTGAAGGCGATGAGCGGATTGCGCGCGCCGATGACGGTTGCGCCCGCCGGGCCGACCTGCTTCGGGCCGAAATCGGGATCGCGTTCGGGGTTGACGCCCATCTCCTCTTTGAGCGCTTCGTACTGTCCCCTGCGGATGTTTTCGAGATTGGCGCGCTCGGGACGTGCCGCCGCCGCTTCATATAGATAGACGGGGAGGCTGAGTTCGTTCCCGACGCGTTGTCCCAGCCGTTTGGCGATGGCGACGCAATCATCCATTGACACGTTGCTGATCGGCACGAAGGGACAGACGTCCGTCGCGCCGATGCGTGGATGCGCGCCGGTGTGCTGGTTGAGATCAATCAGTTCGGCGGCGGTCTGGATCGCGCGGAAGGCGGCCTCCTCCACGCCCGCGGGCGTGCCTGCAAAAGTGAGCACGGTGCGGTTGTGGTCGAGGTCGGAGGAACGGTCGAGCAGTTTGACATCGCTGACCGATTGGATGGCGGCGGCGATCTGGTCTATCACTTCGGGTCGCCGCGCTTCGGAGAAGTTGGGGATGCATTCGATTAGGGTAGTCATATAGTCTCATAGTTGGGTAGTCTGGTGATCGGAGGGCGAGATATTTACGATTAGCAGGGTAATTATAAAGGATGAAAGATAAAGGGGTAGAATTGGTTTTCAGGGCCCACGAAAGCAGGCAAGCAATGAGTCAACAAGAAGAAGAAAAGTATATCCATTTTGAAAACAGTATTGAGAGCCTCAATAACGCACGGCGGATTTTAAACGAGATAAAGCGCCAAAAAGGAAACGTGCTTGCTGGTTACGCTTTTCAATTTGCTTTAATTGAGTATTCAAAGCCATATAAAGGCTCGAACAGTGCCATTCGGAATTCAAAAGGTAAGCCAGCGCACAAATACAAGTTGGGCATTGAATATATTCCTCAGAAACATTTACCCTTACACAAAAGAATATTGGAGGCAAGGGATAAGTTTCATGTACATACTGACCTTGATATAAGGGATACCAAAGTTTACAAGCATGAAAAGTATATTGGTAGGTCACAAAACATTATTGACGGCACTGAAGAAATGAAAAACATTGACGATATCATTGATTTAATTGAGCAAACATTGGACGCTATGTATGTGGAAGTTAAACGATTGGGAGACACTCTACCCACTAACTTATGATGCAGGCAAACAAGTTGAAAGACACACCTTGATGAGTAAGTAATTTCGAGCGTCTTGGGAGACCTCCTGTCCGAGGCAGGAGATTTTTGTTTGCGGGGTTGGCTGAAAAACCTGACATGTCTCCGCGAAAGTCTTGCGTTCGGAGTCCCGCGTCCACGCGAGGGACACGGTCAACGGCGGCGCGGGGGAGACACCTTCGGCAGGTTTGCGCGAAAGGCTTGCGTTCGGAGTCCCGCGTCCACGCGAGGGTCACGGTCAACGGCGGTGCGGATGAGACACCTTCGGCAGGTTTCCGCGAAAGTCTTGCGTTCGGCGATCCGCGTCCACGCGAGGGTCACGGTCAACGACGGCGCGGATGAGACATGTCAGGTTTTTGCGCGTGTATAATCCGCCGCATGGACATCCCATCCCGTATCATTACCCTCGCGGAACTCCGCCGCAACACGGGCGAGCGCGGCACACGAAAGTTTATCGCCTACAAAGGCGTCGTTTATGATGTGACCGATTGCCCCAAATGGCGCGGCGACCTGCACGAGAATCTCCACTTCCCCGCGCAAGACCTGACCAGCGAACTCTTCGACGACGCGCCGCACAAGGAAGAAGTCTTTCTGCACGATTGTGTGAAGATCGTTGGAAGGTTGGCGGAATAGGCCAAGTCGAAGGTCAAAGGTCAAAAGTCACGCGACTTTCGACTTTTGACTCTCCAGAAAACCGATTAGAATCCCTGCCATGACCCTCGAAACAGAAATCACCGAAACCCAAAGCAACTCGCGTCCCTCCTTCGTCGCGCTGTGCGGACGCGTCTTCCGCTCGGACCCCGAATTTTTCCCGCAAGCCGAGTATCGCGGGCGCACGATCTATCTATGCACAGATGCCTGCCTCGGCGCGTACCTCTCTGACCCCGAGCGTTTCGTCGCCGCGCACAAAAAGAGTTACAAGAAAACGACTTCAATCGTTTCTACGTAGTGACGACTTCAGTCGTCCCAATTATCGGTAGGTGAACCATGCTCGAACCCCGCAAACCCATCCAATATTTCCAAGTCGACTCCACCCGCAACGAACCCACCGACGGCAGCGTCATCGTCGAGACGCCCGTCTCGCTGACGGTCAACGGCGAGGCCTGGGTTTCATTCATGTGCACGCCCGTCCTGCTCGAAGCAATGGCGGTCGGCTTCCTCTTCAATGAAGGCGTGATAGATGCGATGGATGAAGTATCCGATGTCCGCGTCTGCGAGCATGGCGACAACGTGGACGTTTGGCTGAACCACGCAGTGGACAAGCCGACCAAGTGGACGCGCACCTCCGGCTGTTCGGGCGGGATGACCGCCGTCGAATCCATCGCGCGACCTCGGGCGGTCTCCGCGCCGAACGGCCTC
>Ga0210021_1002260_pt1 | contig 16834 bp, 16 predicted proteins | sample CryGeymeta201517_FD_183981 | JGI IMG/M metagenome (GOLD analysis project Ga0210021, IMG submission 183981) | Groundwater microbial communities from Crystal Geyser aquifers in Utah, USA - Crystal Geyser metaG 2015-17 (SPAdes) (version 2) | ecosystem: Environmental > Aquatic > Deep subsurface >... | reverse complement strand
CCCGAGCGGGCCGCGGACTGAGCTCTTGAAAAGCGAATGGGCGCAGCCGCCGTTTCAGGCGCCGTCGGGCACGACCACCACCGCATCCTGGCCGACCCAGAATGCATCGTCGGCATAGTGCAGCGGTCGCTTGCCGATCGCCTTGTGCAGTTCGCGCTCGACCACGGCCCGGGTCGTGAACGTGGTGCCGTAACGCGCCGGATCCAGCGATGGCGACTCGCTGCTGGGCACGAAGTGCACGCCACGGTCATCGAATCGCACACCCTGCGCCGCGGCCAGCGCTTCGCTGTGCACGCTGAAGACCAGCATCCCGCCCGGCGCCACCGCTGCCGCCAGCACCTTCAGCCAGCGACCCCAGTCCTCGACCGGCAGGTGAGTGAACAGCGACAGCACGAACACAAGTTCATAGCGCCGCGGAAAGCGGATTTGTTCGGGCTCGAAATCGGAAGGAAACGCCTCGACCCCAAACTGCCGGCCGACGAATTCCACCGAACCGGGCAGAATGTCGGCCGCCGCCACCCGGCCCGGCATGGCGCGGGCGAGATGACGCGTGAAGCGACCGTAGCCGCAAGCGAACTCGAGTACCGAATCAAACGCAAGCAGTGGGCGATCGAGGCGCTCGAGCAGCAACATCAGCTCCGAAAGCGTGCGCCAGCCGTCGGCGAGGTAGGCGCGGATCGGGTTCTGGCCGTGCGCGCCACGGGCGATGAAGCCGAGCAGATCATCGCGCGGGTGAATCGTGCAGTTGACCCGCATCCAGGCACCGAAACGGCGCGGATCGCCGAGCCGCTCGAGCGCGTTGCTCGCCTCGACACAGGCCGGCTCGCGTTGCAGCAACACGGCATAAAGATCGGCCGCCGCCAGTGGCTCGATCGCCTCCAGTGCGGCTGCACGCTGCAACTCCTCCCCGATCGATTCCGATCCAGCCATGGCGCAGCCCGAGTCGCGGTCCGAACCGAGGCTCAAACCTGCTTCGCGCGCTCGATTGCGGACATGATCTCGGCGCGGGCGTCATCCGGTCCGTGCCAGCCCAGCACCTCGACCCACTTGCCGATTTCGAGATCCTTGTAGTGAGCGAAGAAATGTCGGATCTGGCGACGACTGAAGGTTGCCAGGTCCTGAACGTCACGAATGTCCTGATGCAGCGGACTGATGGCCTCGATCGGCAACGCCGCGATCTTGGAATCGCGCCCGGCCTCGTCGGTCATCTCAAGGTAGCCGATCGGCCGGCAGCGAATGATCGAGCCGGGCATCAGGCCCGGCCGGATCAGCACCATCACGTCCAGCGGATCGCCGTCCTCGGCCAGCGTGTTCGGGATGAAACCGTAGTTGCACGGATAGCGCAACGAGGTCGCCAGCAAGCGATTGACCATGATGCCACCGGTAGCCTTGTCGACCTCATACTTGACCGGCTGGCCATCGGTGGGGATTTCGATGACGACATTGAAGTCATCCGGCGGATTCTCGCCGGGGCTGATCTGGTTGAAATTCATTTGCTTGGGAACCGTCGGGACGTCAAGCTGGCATTATACGCGGGCCCGATTCACCAGCCGCGCCAAACACTGCCGCGCCCAACAACCCAGGTTCCGCCTCAATGAATTCAACATCTCGCATCAGACCTTCCGCCCTGCTGCTGCTCGCGCTGTTGCTGCCGCACACCGTCGATGCCGTGGTCTGGCCAATGTCGCCCGATACCGAAGTCGTGGGTGAACTGATCGAGGACCGGCTGCGGCGCGAGGACACGCTGCTCGACATGGCGCGAATGCACAACATCGGCCAGCTCGAGATGCGTGCGGCCAACCCGGCGCTCGACCCATGGCTACCGAAGCCCGGTACTGTGGTCATCGTGCCGCAGCTGCATGTGTTGCCCGAAGCCGATCGCGAGGGCATCGTCGTCAATCTGTCCGAACGCCGGCTGTACTACTTCAGCCGGTCCTGGCCGGATCGTGAGGGATCGGTGGTCAGCACGCACCCGATCGGGGTCGGTCTGCTCGATCGCGCTACGCCGCTGACGCGTACCCGGGTCACGGCTCGTCTCGACCAGCCGGCCTGGTATCCGACCGCCGAGGTGCGCGCCTGGTACCGCAGCGAAAAGAACGAAATCCTGCCACGGATGATCCCGCCCGGCCCGGACAACCCACTCGGTGAACATGCCCTGATCCTGGATGCCGACGGCCTGATGATCCACGGCACGCACAGACCGGCCGGGGTCGGCATGCGGGTCAGCCAGGGCTGCATCCGGCTCTATCCGGAAAGCATCGCCGCCCTGATCCAGCAGGTCCCGGTCGGCACCCCGGTCCAGATCGTCGATCAGCCGATCCGGCTGGGCTGGCGTAATGGTGCGCTTTACCTGGAGGTGGACCCGGCCGAAGGCGATGACGTCGACCGCTTTCGCCCGGGACAGTGGCCGCAGCATCCGGAGGCGTTATGGCACGAACTGCGCCAGCGCGCGCTGGCGCGGATCGGCGGGCGTCCGGTTGACCTCGACCTGGACCTGGCACGAGCTGCCTTCGAACGCGCAGATGGCGTTCCGGTCGAAATTGCCCGCACGTCACCATCTTTGCCTTGATCCGGGGCCCGGCCACGAAATCGAGGATTGCAGGCATAAAAAAGCCGCCGGGCGTTCACCCGGTGGCCTTGATCTTGCTTCAGCGCGAGCCTATTACTTGCGTTGCATGTCCTGCAGGGCACGATCGAGCTTGCGCTCGAGGTCGTTGCAGCAGTTCTGCGAAGCATCCGCGGCAGCCTGGGCGGCGCGGGCAGCTTCCATGGCCTGCTGCATCATGCCACGGGCCTGGTCGACGGTGCTCTGCGCTTCCTGGGCGACGCGCTTGGCTTCGGCAGCCTCGGCGCGAGCTTCCTCGACCTGGGCGGTGGTGGCACAACCGGCAGCGATGGCGAGTGCAAAACCGGCAATGGCGGCCTTGATCAGGGTGTTCGGGGTACGGGACATCATTAATCTTCTCCAGGTTTTGATTTTTTTTGAGGCATGACCAAGAGACTGCATGAATCTGCAGCTTCTCGCATGCGATATAATGACTCAATCGCGACGCGCTGGCAAGCGGCTTCGACGCCATGATCAAGAGCCTGGGCCCGGCATCCGCTGGGAAAAAATAAATTTTCGATCACGCGGAAACTTTTCCGTCAAGTGCCCGGTCTCAATGTGTGCCCTGCGCAGGGCATCGGGTTCGCTTTCCCTCCCTGAGCGAACCCACTCGGATTCGGTAACGTCCCCAAACCGGATCCAACCCCAAGGCCCCGGGTTCCTCCCTCTCCCGGGGCCTTTCTTTATATATTTGCAACGAAATCCCTGCGCGATTCGTTGCTCGCGATTCGCTCCGCTTCGCGCCCTGCGTCGCGGGTAGGCTGTGTGGAGCCGCAGGCGCAACGCACCGCAACGGAATCGCCCCACCCAACCCTCCCCCGCAAGCCGGCCAAAGCTTGACGCTTTTGGAGGGTGGATAAGCGCTGCGCTCCCCCTCCGGCGGGCTCGATCGTGCGACAGGGCGGGCATGAGGATTTCGAGCACCGAAGCATGATTCCCCTGCCGCCCGCGCAGCAGCTTCGGTCTGTAAAAATCGGTCTGAAGCGTAGCGAGCGGGTGGCAGGCGGTGGGCATCGGAGCGCAGAAACCGCAGTGTACAAACCGGTACATGAGGATTTCGAGCACCGAAGCACGCCGCCTGCCGCCCGCGCAGTAGCTTCAGACCGATTTTTCAGCGGTGTGGGCGGGCGAGGTACTCCACCGCCTGCATCTCGACCAGCCGCGACACGGTGCGCTGGAACGGCGCGGCGAGACGCTCGCCGATGTAGATCTGCTCGATTGGTGCTTCGGCCGAGCAGATCAGCTTGACCGAGCGGTCGTAACACTCGTCGACCAGATGAATCAGACGCCGGGCCGCATTATTGCGGCCGTCATCGAGCTGCGGGATGTTGCTGACGATGAGGGTCGAGAAACGAAACACCAGCTCGATGTAGTCGATCGCACTGCGTGGCCCTTCACACAACTGGGTGAAATCGGCCCACAGCAGCGAGCCGGATCGGCAACGGATCGGCAGGGTCCGTCCACGCACATTCAGCGCTGTTGCAACTGCCGGCGCATCGGGGCTCAGAACGTCAAATTGTTCGGCCAGGCAACGCTCGGACTCCGGCCCGCAGGGCGTGTACCAGGTCGGATGGCGCTCGAGTTCGCGCAGCCGGAAGTCGGCCGCAGCATCCAGTTCCACCACCTCGCAGTGGCGCTTGATGTTGGCAATCGCCGGCAGCAGTCGGGCCCGCTGCAGACCGCCCTCGTAGAGCCGTTCGGGCGGCTGATTGCTGGTCGCAACCAGGGTCATGTCGAGCTCGAACCAGTACCGGCTGAGTTCTCCGAGCAACATCGCGTCGGCAATGTCCTCGACATGGAATTCATCGAAGCACAGCACCCTGGCGGTCTTGCGCTGGCGCGCGGCGACCTCGGCCAGCGGATCGCTTCTGCCCTGCAACGAGCGCAACTCGGCATGCACGCTGTCCATGAAACGATGAAAATGACTGCGCTCGACCCGCACCCCGGCATCCTTCAGCGACTGCGCGAACAGATCCATCAGCAGGGTCTTGCCACGCCCGACGCCGCCGTGAAGATAGAGCCCCGGCACGCGTCGGGCGCGGCGAAACCATCGATCGGGCTGGTTGACCAGGGCGTCACGGCAATGCTGCAGTATTTGCGCCACCCGAACCTGGGCTGGATCGTGAAGGAGCTTGCCGGCCTCGACCAGCGCCTGGTAGCGTCCGGCGGGGCCCCGCGCCTGGGTTGTAGCCTGGTGCGGGGGAGTCAAGGGAGCTGATTTTGTACCGCGTTCTTGAGCAGGCCGCGCAGGTCCATCAGGCGCCGATGGAAGAAATGCCCGCTGCCCTCCATCACCACCAGTTGCGGCTTGCGATCCAGACCTTCGACCCAATCGATCACCGCGCGTGGCGAGACCACGTCATCCTCATCACCCTGCACCACCAGCCAGGGGCAATTGGGTGACACCAGCTCGTTGAAACCATAACGCTCGACCGGCGGAGCGATGGTAATCAGCATTCGCACCGGCAGCGTCTGCGCCGCGCGCAACGAAATCCATGCGCCAAACGAGAACCCGGCCAGCCACAGGTCGTCGTCGGGTCGGGTCCGACGCACCCACTCGACGACCGCGAGCAAATCGGCCAGCTCGCCGTCGCCGTCATCGAATTCGCCTTCGCTATCGCCGGTGCCGCGGAAATTGAAGCGCACCGTGCGTAGCCCCGATTCGCGCAGCGCACGCTCGATGATCGTCACCACCTTGTTGCGCATGGTGCCACCATGCTGCGGGTGCGGATGGGCCACTACGACGGTGGCCGAGCGCGCCAGCTCCGTCTCGGGCACATCGACGATGCTCTCGAGCCGGCCGACCGGGCCGGTCACGAAGAACTCGCATTGCTCGGCCGGGAAACCGGCCGGGTCGGTCTGTCGGTTGTCGCTCATCAGGCCCGAAAATGCATGTGGACGAGCATGATACCCCAAGAAAACGGGGCATCGAAGCTGCCATCGCAGCCTGTCGGACTTGGCCAGTCGTTTGGAATCCGGAATATCATGCAACGCTGGGGTTCAGTGGCCAAGCCAGCGCGGTACCGGGTCGAGCGATCGCCGGCTGGAATCGAAACTTTGCCGTCAAGCCGCAGGAGCGGTATCCGACCGCGTACCGAACTCGGCGAGACGGCGCATCGGTGTGTGCTCCCGATAAACCGGGCTTCGGCTGCTAGTGCACCCCGCCACTCATTCTGTAACCTTCAGAACGTGATTGAGTCGACAGTGCAAGGCGCAATCCACATTGAACAGCGCGCCCTTTACAAGGATCGTTACGCCGCAATGTCGTCTCCGACGCGCTCCCGGAGGGCGAGCCCGATTGAGAGCGCGATTGTCATGCCAATCGCGCTCATCCACGGCGTCAGGGCTCTTGAAAAGGGCGGGCCATTCCCGGCGAGTCCTGGCCTTGCGGCGAAGCACTTTCCGACTCGCTGAAAGCTACAGAATAAGTGGCGGGGTGCAGTACTAGAGCTGATCCAGCATGTACTCGACCGCGGCCCGAACCTGCTCGTCGCTCAAATCGGCTCGGCCGCCCTTGGCCGGCATCACGCCGATTCCGTTGATGGCGTGCTGAGCCAGCAGATCGATACCCTGTGGCAGACGAGTCTCCCATTGCGCGGCAACCAGCTGCGGCGCGCCGGCGGCACCGGCCATGTGGCAGGCCTGGCATACGTTGTTGTAGATCATCTCGCCGTCCAGACTGCCGTCGAACGCGGCCTGTGCCGGCTGATCGGCGGCCGCCTGTTGCGCCGCCTCGAGCGCTGCAGCCCGTCCGGTTTCGCCGGCATAGACATCGAACACCGGGCTCAGGCGTTCCGCCCGGGCCCGATCCTGCGACGGGTTGTCGCGGGGAACCAGCTGGCCGTGCATCTGGTGGGCGACCAGCAGGATCACCACCGCAAAGGACGCCAGCCCGACGAGAATCAGGCCGAAGCGCTTCAGAAACACCTTGTCGTCATGCTCGCTCACAATCGATTCCTTTGGTTCAGATCGCCGGCCCGGCCCTTTGAACGTGCAGGCCCGGCCCGGCAAGGTCGCGAATTATAGCCCAATGATTCCGCATGAGCCCGGGCGTTCGACGCCCTGCGTCGCGGCCGTTGGACCGGAATCGGGACTGGCCGGACCGCCCGGTCGCTCGAAACGACCGCTCATCGCTGGCAACTGGAAGTCCCGCCGCCGCCGCGTAGGATATGGCGTGGGAACTCATGGGAACTGTGATGATGCGGAAAACCGCGGGCTTCACCCTGATCGAACTGCTGATCGGCCTGGTCGTCCTGGCGATTCTGCTGACGACTGCGATTCCGGCGTTTCGGGCGTTCATTCAGAACAACCGGCTGGACTCCGAGGCCAATGACCTCGTCGCGGCAACCCAACTGGCGCGATCCGAGGCCCTGAAACGAGGGGTCAATGTCACCATCTGTTCCAGCAACAACGGCACCAGCTGCGGCGGCGGCTTTCGGGATGGCTGGATCGTGATCGAGGATCCAGCCGTGCCGGCATCCCTGGTCCAGAGCTGGCCCTCTCCTGGACCCGATTTCCAGTTCACACCTGCGGGTGTAAGGGTCGACTTCGCCCCGAGCGGATTCTTGCTCGGCGCAGCGGCAGTGAATCTCGACATGGTGCTTTCCGAATGCAGCAACGATAACGCCCGTCAGATCCAGATCGAGCGCACCGGCCGGGTTGCCAGCCGGCGGGTTGCCTGTCCCTGATTCGATTTTCCGGAGTTCGAGACCATCCATGAACCCTTTGAGCATAAATATGATCCACCGGGCCCGAAATCAGCGCGGCCTCACGCTGATCGAAATCCTGGTGACGCTCCTTGTGCTGTCCGTCGGCTTGATGGGCCTTGCTGCTCTGCAGGGTTTTTCGCTCCAGGCGGGACAGATCTCCTATCTGCGGACACAGGCGACCAACTTTGCCTATGAGGTCGCCGACGATGCCCGCGCGAACCGTTCGGTGGTTGCCGCATCGGGCAGCATCCCCAACGAAGCGTTCTGGGAAGCTCGGGCTGCCGAATTGCTGCCCGGCGGGACGGTCGATTTTGATGTCGCAGCGGGTGGCAATGCCATCACGGTAACCGTGAGCTGGACCGACGACCGTGAAACCGGCGAAGAAGCCGAATTCACGATTGCAACGAGAATTTGACGATGATGCGAATTTCGAAACACCACGGTCGCTGCTCCGGTCTGAGTCTGGTCGAGCTGATGGTTGCGATCACGCTCGGCTTGCTCCTGACGGCCGGTATGGTCCAGTTGTTCAACGCCAGCAAAGTCACGTTCCAGACCAACGATGCCATTGCCCGGGTGCAGGAAAACGGACGCTTCGCGCTGGAGACGCTCAAGCTCCAGCTCCGTGAAACCGGTGCCCTGGGTTTCTGTGCCGGGCGGGTCGAGATCAACAACCATCTGAATGCCGGATGTGTTGGCGGGCTTGCCGATATCTTCGGCGCCAATCAGGCGCTGGTAGGGTGGGAGTTCAGCGGCACCGGACGCCAGGCCACCTATACGCTGCCCGACGATCTTGATCCCGCGACCACAAGCGCGGGCGACTGGGACTCGAGTGCCGACAACGCTTCATTGCCGGATGCGCTCAACGGGCGTGTCGTTCCCGGGTCCGACGTCCTTGTGATGCGCCGGTTGCTGCCGATTAATGGCTTGACCGGGAATCCGAGCAATCTGACTCTGAATGTCAACACCTGCCGTAGTTCAACCTCCATCTCGCTTGACGGAGCGCATGGACTGGCCGACAACGCGATTGTTCTCGCCACGAACTGCACCACGGGCGACCTGTTCCAGAACGACGGTACCGGAAATTCGTTCCGGAGGGGTTCGGGCTCATGCGCAGCTCCGGGTCCGGGAAATGTAAGCGGTCTGAACTGGTCCGCCTGCTACGCCACGGACATGCAGGCGTTCGCAGTCGAGCAGGTTGCCTTCTACATCGGTCGCAACGGCGACGGCCAGACTGGCTTGTATCGTTTCAACATGAGCAACGGAGTTGCCGCGGGCGCGGCCGAGGAAATCATCCAGGGTGCCGAGAACATGCAGGTCCTGTATGGCTACAGCCAAGCCGCGCCAACTGGTGATGGCCAGAGCGTGAATGACTGGCTGACGGCAAGTGAGGTCCCGGACGACGGCTGGCAGCAGGTGATCGCAGTGCGGCTTGCGCTGAGCATTCGCTCGCCCGAGCGCGCCGATCTGGACCAGACCGATCTGAACTTCGAACTGGCTCAGACCCAAGTAACCATTCCCGGGGACGGGCGAATTCGTCAGCCGTTCTCGACCACGATCGCCCTGAGAAATCGGGTTCTCGTGTTTGACAATTGATTCTGGAGTCGGAATGAATCGCATCAACAGATCGAAAGCCCGGCCCGCAACCGCAAGCTGCAGCCCGACGCGGCAGCGAGGCGCGGTGTTGTTCATCAGCTTGATGTTCCTGATTGTGCTGACTTTGATTGGCCTCAGTGCGGCGAACGTTGGCATCATGCAGGAGCGCATGGCCGGGAACGTGCGTGAAACCAACGAGGCCTTCCAGGCCGCCGAAGCGACTCTTCGCGAAATCGAAGGCCGTTTGATTCAGGTAAGCCGAGGCGGCTCCGGCGGCTTCCCAGCTACGATTCCGGTATGGAACGAGGTGCTGACTGATCTCAGCATCGACCGGGCGGACTGCTCTTTAAGCGGGATCGACAAAAACAGCATTCCCTGGGAAACAGCGCCGGGTACCGGAAACCAGTACTATCTTGCCGAATTGACCGATACGGTCCAGGGTGGATTGATCTACGGATCAGCGTGCCGGCCCATGAACGAATCCGAAACCGCCTCGCTTTCCCGTTACTACGTAGTCATCGCTCGCGCGAGAGGCGCCGGCGGTGTTGGCGATGTTGTGCTGCAGTCAATTTTTTACTACCCATGAATTGCTTGAAAGGACCATCAGGCCGTGGCCGAAACGGCCAGGATCAGACAATGGAGCAGAATGCGATGACACACAGGAAATGGTTTCAAAGTCTCGCCCTGGCGGCCTATCTTGGCGTCTGTGGATCGAATGCGAGTGCATTGGAGGTCTCACAGTCCCCGCTATTTCTGGGCATTGATGTGCCCGGAAACCTGGTGTTTGTGCCATCCGTGGAATGGCCGACGATCGTCAGCGTGGCCAACCTTCGAACGACCTATACCCCGAACGAAGAGTTTGTCGGCTATTTTGATTCCGACAAGTGCTACGAGTATATTTATTCGGCCACGGAATCTGCACGCCATTTCGCCCCGGTTGCGCCGGCCACCAACCGGACCTGTTCCGGTCATTGGAGCGGCAACTTCCTAAACTGGGCCGGGACCCAGACCATCGATCCGTTTCGGAAGGTCTTGACTGGCGGCCTTCGCGTACGAGACACGCCCACGGAAACCTGGCTTGAAAAGGCGCGCCATACCGGCCAGGGCGGCAGTGGCATCTATCCTCGCCGCCGCATTACCGATACGGCAGTGCTTCATGGAGCGACACCATTTTCCACCGCCACCTCAATGCAGATGCGTATTGACGGGATGGGCGCGGGCATGCGCTTCCGACTCAACGGAACCAATGTCGATAGCGCCGTCCCATTCAATCCGTCCGTCCATCCGCCGGCTGATCCCGGTGATCTTGACGATCAGGCGTTCGACGTGGCGATCCGGGTCGCAGTCTGTGTGCCGGGACTGCTGGAAACCAACTGTCGCCAATACTCCTCCGGCTGGAAGCCCGAAGGCTTGATCCAGGCCAACTTCGATCGCCTCCGCTACAGTGTCTTCGGCTATCTCAACGACAGCTCTACCGGTCGTGACGGTGCTGCCATGCGAGCGCGGCAGAAGTTCGTCGGTCCGACCGTGCTCGGCGGCGGCGCCAACCCGAATCGCGAATGGGACCCGACCACAGGCGTCTTGATTCGTAACCCGGACCCGGACGATGCAGACGATACATCGGATGAATTCAACATCACGATTCGCGACAGCGGCGTCATTAACTACCTGAACAAGTTCGGGCAGATGACGACTCAGGACCACAAGAGTCTCGACCCGGTCAGTGAACTTTATTACGCTGCGATCCGATATATGCGCGGTGAAGAAAACGTCTCCAGCTACACCAACGGTGCGACGTTCAACCAGGCCGATGGCTTCCCCGTCATTACCGACTACACGGCCACGGACCCGATCCAGTTTTCATGTCAGATCAACGTCGCGCTCGGAATCGGCGATATCTACACGCACCGGGACAAGAATCTGCCCGGGCCCACCTCGACATCGGGCGAGCCCGCCAAGCCGGCCGTGGTTCGCGATGACGACTGGATCAATGTCGTCGAAGTCACGAATCGCGTCGGCCAGATGGAAGGGATCGGAAATCTCGGGGACTCCGGCGGAAGTTGGACCGGGCGCAACAACTCTGCGTTTCTCGCCGGCCTTGCGTATTGGGCGAACACGACCGACCTGCGCCCGAACGAGCCGGGCAAGACGACCATGTCGTTTACCTGGGTCGACGTACTCGAGGCGCAGAGTCTGGAGACCACGCCTTACAACCAGTACATTCTTGCGGCCAAGTATGGCGGTGCGGACGTGCCGACCAACTTTGATCCGATGCAGGATTCGTTTCAGCAGGACTGGTGGCATACAAACGGCGAAAGCATAGCTCCGTTCGGATCACGAGGTCGCGGCAATACGGTGCTAAAGCCGGACAATTATTTCCTTGCCGGAAACGCAGCCGACATGGTGACCGCTCTTTCGGCGGCCTTCGAGGCGATTCTGTCCGAGACCACGAATGTCGCGACTTCGGTGTCGACCACATCGACTCGCCTGGACACGGATACGTTGGCGATCCAGGCTCGCTTCGAGTCCGAGTTCTGGACCGGCGACCTGCTCGGCGTCGACCCGCTCACCAACGCCGTCGAATGGCGGGCCGCGACCGGACTTCCGGCACCTGCGAGTCGCAAGATCATCACAGGGAACGGAACCAGCGGCAGCCAGATTCCGTTCAACTCCGGCATGCCGACCGATCTGAAAGACCGCGTTGAAGCAGGCTCCGGCGGTTTGCCAGTCAACGACGTGATCAACTTCATTCGAGGCGACCGATCGAATGAAGGCAACGGGTTCCGCGTTCGTGGGGCATCGGTCCTGGGCGATATAGTGAACTCGCGCCCGACCCTGGCTGGTCCGCTTAACGAGGGATGGTCACGTCTGCCGGGGGCAGCGGGCTCGGAATACGCAGCATATGTTGACGGTGCGAAGAAGACTCGCGCCTCGGTGGTCTATGTCGGTGCCAATGACGGCATGCTGCATGGTTTCGATCTGGACGACGGCGACGAAGTCATGGCCTACGTTCCCACTTCGGTCCTCGGTCGCGTCGGTGCCCTTGCCAGTATCAATTATCAGCATCGCTTTTTCGTCGATGGCCAGATTGCAGTGGGCGATGCCTATGACGGTGGCTGGAAGACCGTCCTTGTCGGCGGCCTCGGCGCCGGCGGCAAGGGCATTTATGCTCTGGATATCACCAACCCGAGCAGTCCTCGCGTGCTGTGGGAGCTGGGTCCTGAAGCATTCAACCCAGGCGGCGATTTCAGTGATCTCGGTTACACCTTTGGCGAGCCCGTGGTGACGCGGATCGGCAGCAAATGGGTCGCGATTTTCGGCAACGGATACGGAAGTCCCGACGGCCAGGCATATCTGTATGCCGTCAATCTGTTCAATCCCAATGATTTCCAGAAGATTCGCCTCGGCTCGCCTGGCGGAAACGGTCTCTCCGGAGTGACGGTGGTGCGTGACCCGATCGATGGGACGAAAGCGATTCGGGCGTATGCAGGAGATCTGAACGGAACAATGTGGCGTGTCGATTTCGATGATTCCGGGAACGGGTCGGTGACCTGGAGCAACGGTCTGTTCACGGATCCGAACAACCGCGCGATCACGGCGACGCCAGCCACCGCGGCCAGCCCAACCGGCGGTATCGTGGTTTATTTCGGCACCGGCAAGCTGGTCGAATCGGGCGATCGCAGCGATGTCAATAACATCGAGACCTTCTGGGCGCTGACGGATCGCAACGACCGGATCAACGGCACGAGCGGCCTCGGCGAGGCCACCATGACGTTGTCCGGTGGCCAGCGCGTAATCGAGGGCGGTGGCGGAGGTGACGGCTGGTTCCTGCGACTTTCTGTTGGAGGCGCAACCGGTGAGCGCGTGCTGAACAAGCCGCGCGTGATCTTCGGTCAGCTGATCTTCACCAGCTTCGAGCCCGACGACGATGCGTGCGCAACGGGCGGCCAGCAGCGCGTCTACGTGTTGGACGCGTTGTCCGGAGCCGGTGCGCTTGATAACCAGTGCAACAATTGCGGCGTGGTCGAGATTGGCGTCGGTGCTCCGATCGATCCGCCGGTTGTCCTGAAGCCGCCGACGCCGATCGGTGTCACACCCGGAAATCCCGGTGGTCCGCCAGATGGACAGGACCCGATTGATCCTCCGGGTGTCGATACGGTCGGCGCAGTGTCGGGCTGGTGCTCGGCGTTCGGCCTGCTGACGGAATCCGGATTCCTCCAGCTGGGTTCATTGTGCGACGGACGCCAGATCTGGCGGCAACGGTTCTGATCGGAGAGCATGAATGCGCTTTCCCGATCGATGCTTGATTAAGGAGGTTGACGAAGTGCGACCAATGCGGAATATCGAACAGACAACAGGCGTGACCGTGGTCGAACGGCCCCGAACGTCGCCGGCCTCCGGCGGCTTCACGCTGATCGAACTCCTGATCACGATCGCGATCCTGGGGATCATCCTTGCCGTCGCCATTCCCAACTATCGCCAGTGGGTGCTGGAGTCCGGCCGGGCTGAGGCCAAGGCAGTGCTGATGGACGGTGCGCAGAGGCTGGAGCGGTGTTTTACCCGCTTGAGTGCCTACAATGATCCTAACTGCAATATTTCTCAGGGTGATCCCGAACTGTCCTTGAACGGAAAGTATGAGCTCACCGTGACGAGAGTCACAGAGACCGAGTTCGATTTGACGGCAGCACCCCAAGGCGGGCAGACCGAAGACACCGAGTGCGGCACCTATACGCTGTCGCATACTGGGCAGCGCGGAGCGGCTGGCAGCACCGATCCTGCGGTGGTCGCGAAGTGCTGGTAGCCAGTCCGCCAACCCAGTCCGCCAACTGATCGTTGACCAACGCAAAGGCGCCTGCGGGTGCCGCTTTGCAGTTGCCTATCCAGCGACCGGGCAGTAGTCTGCCGAGCATGATCCTAGTAAGCCGTCCCGGATGAGCGCCGCGCCCGACCTGCCTAATTTCTGCCGTCCTCAGGCGGTGCTGGTGCTGGTGTTGCTTGGCTTGCTGCTGGCGGTGGTGCTGGCACTGGCCGCGGAGGGCCTGATGCCCGGTTTCTGGCGCGCCTTGGGCCTGAGCGCGCTAATGATCGAGGCCATCGTGCTGGCGGCCTGCCTGTTGCTGTGCGCCTCTCGGGCGCTGCTGGCCCGGATGCCGGCCGCGCTGGCCTATGTCGCAATCTTTTCGGTTCTGCAGGCGCTGAGTGTCGCCGCCTCGCTGATCGCGCTGTACTGGTTCGTTTTGCCCGGTAGCAGCCACCACGGAGCAGGGAGCGACGAATTGAGCTGGCTGCTGCGCAACGTGCTGATCAGCGCCATCGCCAGCCTGCTGCTACTGCGCTACCTGGTGCTGCATCGGCAGTGGCAGTTGCAGGTGCGTGCCGAGGCTGGGGCTCGGCTGAATGCGCTGCAGGCCCGGATTCGCCCGCATTTCCTGTTCAACACGCTCAACACCATCGCCAGCCTGGTGCGCACCCGACCGGAGGAGGCCGAGCAGGCGGTACTCGACCTGGCCGACCTGTTGCGCACCGGACTGAAAAGCGATTCCTGGCACACCCTGCAAGACGAGCTGGAGCTGGTTCGCGGCTACCTGCGAATCGAGAGCCAGCGGCTGGGGCCCAGGCTGGTCGTGGACTGGCGGCTCGATCAGCGCCTGCCGCTGGACCAGGCCCTACCGGCGCTGCTGGTCCAGCCGCTGGTCGAGAATGCGATTGTCCACGGCATCGCGCGATGCGTCAAAGGCGGACGGCTGGAAATCGTCGGCAGCTGCCACGGCCACCGCATGCTGCTTCGCATTGCCAACCCGATGCCACCACCCGGCGATCCGGGCGCGGACGGTGGGCACCGGATGGCGTTGGACAACATTCGACAACGAATCGAGCTGGCCTACGGCGACCAGGCGCGGTTCCGATCCGCAATTCAGGACGGCGAGTTCGTCGCCGAACTCGAGCTGCCGCTAGAATCAAAACCTCCTCCGACGACAGCCACCGATTGATTCGCCTGCAGGAAGTGAATTGCGCAGGGTGGATAAGCGCAGCGCATCCACCAGCCCGATGGTCAAGTTGGCGCCGAAGCCGTTCCCGGTGTGTTCATCGGCCTGAAGCTTGTGCTGAGTCTGCGAAGCGCAGCGCTCAGTTTTCAGCACCCAGCTTCATCCGTTCGATTCGGTTTGCCTCAAGACTGTACTGACGGCCCGGGTGGCAATTCGGGTTCCTGCGTCTGGCCCGAGACCGGATCGAAATCGCTATTGTTGTCGCTCTCGGCATCGGCATCGGCATCGACTTCGGCATTGCTGTCTGCATCGGGCAGCATCTCCAGCGCCGCCGCCGAGGTCGCGAACTGAGGCACGAACTCACCCTGCTCGCCAATTGGAATTGCGCTTCGCACGCGCATCCGCCAGATTGCAAACAGCGCCGGCACCAGTGCGCTGCAGGCGATGAAAAACATCAGCGCTTCGGGACCGAAGCGCTGCATCAGCAGCCCGGCCAGGACCGGCCCGAGGATCGCGCCGGCCGCCCACAGCAACTGCAGCGACGAGGTCACCTCAAGCATGTGCTCGGAGTCAAGCTGGTCGTTGGTATGGGCCGCCGACAACGCATAGATGCTGAAGCCGAAGGCGCCGTAGCAGAATCCGCCGAGCATCACAAAGCGGCTGTTCATTTCAACCAGGATGGCCGTCAGCGCTGCGCCGGCAGCAGCCAGGGTACAGACCACCGCAAGCACGCGGCGACGCTCGAGTCGATCCGATAGCCGACCCACCGGCCATAACAGCAGGATGCCGCCGAGAATCGTCAGGCTCATGAAGGCCGCAACCCCATTCTCGCCCAATCCGACCGCACTGGCAAAAACCGGCCCCATGCCCCAGAATGCACCGGCACCGAAGCCGGAAAACACGCAGCCCACGACACCCAGCGGCGAGATCGCATACAGGCGGCGCAGCCCCAGACGCTGCGCTTGCGGCATCGCCGGCTGGATAACCCGGGTGGTTGCTACCGGCACCAGGCCCAGCGACAAAAGCACCGAGGCCAGCGCGAACAACTCCAGCTGCCGGGCATCCCCGGTCGTCAGCAGCAGCTGACCGATTCCGAGGCCGCACAGCGTGGTGGTCATGTAGGCCGAGAACACGTGCCCGCGCTGCTCGTTGCTGGTCTGGGCGTTGAGCCAACTCTCGATCGAGATGTACAGGCCAACCACGCAGATGCCCGAAACAATGCGCAGCAGCAACCACACTGCCGCATCGACGTACAAGCCGTGCAGCAAGGTGACCACCGAGGCCATCGAGGCCATGGTGGCGAACACGCGGATGTGGCCGATGCGCCGGATCAGGCGCGGAATCCAGAAGGTGCCCAGCATGAAGCCGGCGAAGTAGGCCGCCATGACCAGGCCAAGCACGCTGGAGGACATGCCTTCAAGCTGGCCGCGCACACCCAGCAGCGTACCCAACAGGCCGTTGCCGGCCAGGATCACGGCCACGCCGAGCAACAGCGAAAACACCGACAGAATGGCGTGCATGGCAATGAATCGGTCAGTGACAGGAATCCAACCTTAGCATCCCTGACTCCGATTCAAGGGCAGTGCTCCGCCGGGGACGTGGCCCCGGCCTGCGCAAAAGCTCCAACGCCCCGAGTAGGCCGGCCCTACGTGGCCGGCGTCAACAACGCCCATAGCCCGGGCAATCCGTTCCGCCGGGGACGTGGCCCCGGCCTACGCAAGAGATCCAACGCCCCGGATGTCCCGCCGGGGACGTGGCCCCGGCCTGCGCAAAGGCTCCAATGTCCCGAGTAGGCCGGCCCCACGTGGCCGGCGTCAGCAACGCCCATAGCCCAGGCAATCCGTTCCGCCGGGGACGTGGCCCCGGCCTACGCAAAAGCTCCAACGCCCCGGATGTTCCGCCGGGGACGTGGCCCCGGCCTGCGCAAAAGCTCCACTGTC
>Ga0210021_1002250_pt1 | contig 16880 bp, 10 predicted proteins | sample CryGeymeta201517_FD_183981 | JGI IMG/M metagenome (GOLD analysis project Ga0210021, IMG submission 183981) | Groundwater microbial communities from Crystal Geyser aquifers in Utah, USA - Crystal Geyser metaG 2015-17 (SPAdes) (version 2) | ecosystem: Environmental > Aquatic > Deep subsurface >... | reverse complement strand
CAACCACTGGGTTGTCGAAGACCTGCCCGCGGTCGGCACCGCCACCACTAACCAGACGGTGCCGCTGGAAGAGCGCTACTGGAAGATCCGCGTCTCGTGCCGCGTGCGTGTAACCAACGTGGTGCTGGGCGCCGAGGGCTGGAACGACGCGCGCATTGCGATGAGCTTCTACGACGCCGACGGGGAGCAGGTCGGCGGCTGGCCCAACGTGCTGCACTTCGTTGGCACGATGGCGGATTGGGAGACCCACGAGCGGGACTACCTGGTGCCTCCCGGCGCCCGCGAGTTGCGGATGTCGTGCTCGGTGTTCTCGGCAACCGGCAAGGCCGAGTGGGACGACGTGTCGGTGAAGCTGCTCAAGTTCGACCCCGTTCCGGAAGACGCGAAGCTCCCGCCGGGCGTGACCGCGCGCTGGGATCTCGCCAACGCTTACCGCGAGGAGACGCCCACCCGCGGGCGCGTCTGTATCAACGGGCTCTGGCGATTCCATCCGGTGTCGCTCAAGGAGACCGAGTTGCCGGCCGCGGGGACGGGCTGGGGCTACCTGAAGGTCCCCGGCACGTGGGCGCCGGGGAAGTCGTGGCACACGCCCATCGGCCCGGACATCTGGGAGGACAACCTCGAGCTCAGCAAGATTGACGCCGCCTGGTACCAGCGCGAGGTCACCGTGCCGGGCGCCTGGCGCGGCCGGCGCCTGTTCGTGAACGTCGACAACCCGAAGCACTCAGCGCATCTGCTGATCGACGGCAAGGACGCCGGCCTGATCGACTGGCCCGGCGGCCGGGTCGACGTGACCGCCCTGCTGACCCCGGGGAAGCCGCACACGCTCTCGGTTCACACGGTCGCCCTGGCCGGCGACGCCGAGAAGATCGTCGTCATGGAACCGGACCAGCTCGAGAAGGCGCGGCAGGAGGTCAATTTCAAAGGACTGTGCGGCGACTGCTGGCTGGAAAGCGAACCCACGGGACCGCGCCTCGGGGACGTGTTCGTGAAGCCCTCCGTCAAGGACTGGAAGTTGGGGCTGCAGTGCGAGCTTGGCGGTCTGCAAGCGAGCGGTCGCTACCGACTTTCGGCAACCGTGCGCGAAGGCGACCGGGTTGTGAAGGAGTTCAGCGGTGCCCTGTTCGCGGGGACGCCGCGAGCCGAGCTCGCCGGCGACTGGCGCAACCCGAAGCTGTGGGACCTCGACCAGCCCAACCTCTACACCGTGTCGGTCCAGTTGCGCGACGAAGGTGGCCGGGTGCTCGACGAAACCACGCCTGTGCAGTTCGGCTTCCGCGAGTTCCGCATCGACGGCAAGGACTTCACGCTGAACGGCACGCGCATTCACTTGCGCTGCCTCGACTATTCAAACGCCAGCCGCGACTTCGGTCTCGCCAGCTACCCGGCGGCCAGGGAGACGCTGCGCCGGGCGCGGGAGATCGGCTTCAACTACGTCCTCCACGCCAATTACGACTACGACGCGCAGGACTTCACCTGCCTGGACGACACCGTGCGGGCGGGCGACGATGCCGGCTTCCCGATGAGCTTCTCCATTCGGCACGTCAAGCGAATCTACCGCGACTTCGAGGATCCACAGAAGCGCGCCTTCTGGAACCGCGCCGTGGACTACGAAGTCCGGCGGCTCCGCAACCACCCGTCGATCTTCATGTGGGCGATGGACCACAACTTCACCGGCTGGCAGGACGACCAGAACCCGCAGCAGATGGACGGCCGCTTCGCGCCCAGCCCGCAGGACGACCCCGGCTTGGCGGAGCGCCGCAAAGCGGCGACGTTGGCTGAGCAGTACGTCATGGACCTCGACGGCACGCGACCGTGCTACCACCACCAGAGTGGGCCATTCAACCAGATGACCACGCTCAATTGCTACCTCTGTTGGACGCCGCTGCAGGAGCGGCAGGAGTGGCTGTCCCGGTGGCGCGACAACGGCGTCAAGCCGCTGTTCTTCGTCGAGTTCGGTCTGCCCCACCAGGCGTCATGGGGCGGGCACCGCGAAGGACCGTTCATCTGGCGGAACAACGTCAACTCAGAGCCGTTCACCGCCGAGTTCGGCGCCATGTACAACGGCGACGGCGCGTATGACCTGACCGACTACGACCTCGTCAACCAAGACGCCGTCGAGCAGGTCTACGCTCGCGGCGCGCCCTTTCACCTCAGCCAGGTGCTGGCCAACTACTGGAGCAACCGCTGGGAGCACAACTTCCTGGAACTGAAGTCGTTGTTCACCCAGCAGACGTGGCCGGCGTTCCGTACCTACGGTCTCTCCGCCCTCCTGCCGTGGGATCAGGACGACCTCTTCAAAACGGTCCCCGGCGCCAGCGTCGAGAACGTCGCCCTGCCCGCCGACTGGGATCACCTGCAACGCCCCGGCATCTCACCCGACTACCTGGTGGCCACCAACGACTGGCTGACCTGCGTGCGACCCCAGGGACGCTTCGAGCCGACCTCCTTGGGCAAGACATTCCAGCGCGTCAACCGCGAGACGCTTGCGTACATCGCCGGCGCGCCGGAGCGCTTCACTGCGAAGGACCACGTCTTCGCTGGCGGGGGGACGATCACCAAACAGGTCGTGATTCTCAACGATCTCCGCAAGCCGGCAGACGCAGACTACACGTGGCAGGCAACCGTGAACGGCAAGCCCGTCGGCTCCGGCTCCGGCAAGGGCCGCCTCGAGCCCGGCGGCAAGCTGGCCGAGCCGCTGCGGTTCGCGGCGCCTGCCGCCGACCGCGACGAAGTGGGATCGATCACACTGACCGCGCGGGTGAACGGGCGCACCGACGAAACGCTGCGAGACAGCTTCTCGTTCTCAGTCCTGCCGCCCGCCGCGCCTGTCTCGGCCGCCCAAGTTGCTTGCGATGACCCCAAGGGGATGACCGCCAAGTTGCTGCGGGACCATGGGGTGCCATTCACTGCCGTTCAGCAGCCGGTGCCACCGAGCGGGTGTTCGCTGTTTGTGATCGGGCGCGAGGCGCTGACGGTCGGCGGGCCGCCTGTTGACCTGGAAGGCATGGTGAAGGGCGGCGCGACAGTACTGGTGTTCGAGCAGACCGAGGAGGTGCTCCAGCAGCGCTTCGGCTTCCGCACAGCCAGCCCGGGGACGCGGCGCGTGTTCGTGCGGCAGCCGAGCCACCCGGTGTGCGCCGGACTAACGGACGACCTCCTGCGCGATTGGCGCGGCAGCTCGACACTGGTGGACGCCTACCCCAACCGTACCGGCTATTACAGCGGCTACCCGCGCGAGACGTGGTGCGGATTCGGCAACAGCCGCACGTGGCAATGGGGCAACTACGGAACCGTGGCCAGCGTGCTCCTCGAGAAACCGCAACGGGGCAATTGGTCGTTCCCGCTGGACTGCGAGTTCGACCTGCAATACGCACCGTTGGCCGAGTGGCTGACGCCGCAGGGCAGGACGCTGTTCTGCCAACTCGACCTCACCGGTCGCGACAGGCCCGACCCGGCGGCGGAGCGCGTGTTGCGCAACCTGCTGACGTATGCCGCTCAGCCGCCGCGACCGGCTCTGAGCGCCGCCTCCTACCTCGGCGACGACGCAACGCGCCAGTCGCTTGCAGCGCTCGGCGCCGACCTCACCGGCGGCTCGACGCTGATCGTCGGACCGGGCGCCGACCCCGCGCTGGTGAAGGACGCCGCCGCCAAGGCCGACACCGTGCTCTGCCTCGGGCTGCCAGGCGAGGGGCAGTCAAAGGCGCTGCCGTTCTCCGTGGCGACGGAGAAGAAAGAAGTGTCTCACACGCTCATCGGCCGGCCGACGGAAGGCGCTCTGGTGGGATTGGGCGATTCGGACTTCCATTGGCGCGGGCGCGTCTCCCTGGATGCCATCACGAAGGCGCCGACGGGATTTGCCGTGCTCGACACGGGCGTGTTCGCGGAAGGCACGATCGGCGGCAAGCGATATGTCTTCGTGCAGTTCCTGCCGACGGACTTCGACTACCAGGCGCCCAACAAGGTGTACCTGAAGCTGTCGTTCCGCCGTGCCAACCTGGCGTTGGCGCGTATTCTCACCAACTGCGGCGTCTCCCTGCACGCGCCCGTCGGGGAGCGGTTTGGCGGCTCGCCTCCGCTCAGCCTCGATCTCTCGGGTGAGTGGCAGTTCACCGCTGACCCCAAGCTGGAGTTGAAGCGCGAGCCGCTTTCCAGCCCGGACTTCGCGGCAACCGGTTGGCAGACGATCACCGCGCCCGGCACATTCGAGAGCCAGGTGAAAGGGCTGGCAAACTACGATGGCTTCGTGTGGTATCGGAAGGTCTTCGAGCTGCCCAACACCACCCTCGCCCCCGGCACCAAGCTCTGCCTCGGCGCCATCGACGACGAAGACTGGACATCCCTCAACGGCAAGCTGATCGGGCACATCGGGCAGGACACTAACCCGGATGACTACTGGTCGGCCGAACGCGCCTACGCGCTACCTGCCGCCGCCCTTCGACCCGGCAAGAACGTGTTGCTCGTGAAGGTGACCGACCTCCGCCAGACCGGTGGCCTCGTTCGTGGTCCCTTGGGCGTCTTCGAGCCAGGCCGCTGGCTCGACTCGTACTACCTCGACACGCCCGCCAACTTGGACGACCCGTATCGGTACAACCGGTGGTAGAAACGGCGCGCCGCCTTCTTCGGTGTCCGCGGCAAGGGAAGGGATCGCCGGCCGGCAAGCCAAGCAGCAGCAGAGATCCGCCGCCGGACACGCGTGGCTGCCCTGGGATCACTTCTCCGCGGCCGGGGCCGGTCTCCGTTTGGCGGGCACGGGCGGGTCTTCCACTGCCGCCGGCTCATCGGGCCGCGCCTGTGCTTTCGGCGCGAGCCCCAGGGCGGTGAGGGGATTGCCGGCGGCTTGCGTGCGGTACTGAACCGTGCCCTCGAGCCGCATCGTCTCGACGTTCACCTTGTACACGGTGCCGTTCTCGATGATGAGAAGCATGCCGCCTTCGTGAATGGTGACGGGTGGTGCGGCAGGCCCGGCGAGCATGCGGGACATCATGCTGAGGCCCATCAACTCGCCCATGTCACCATCGCCCTTGGCCATCATCAGCAGCAGCATTGGGTCGATCCCGCCCCCTCCCTGCTGCGCGAGGAGCTTGAGCATGAGCGCTGCCTTCTCCTCCATGCCAACGGGACCCACTTTCCCTATCGCCTTCCGCTCCTGCTCCTTCTGCTGGTCTGCTGGAGTGGGGGGCTGCGCGTGCACCGCCGGGAGGGTCACGAACAGCACGGTGAACGTCAGCTTCAGAGTCTTTCCCATTGGATCTCACCTCGGTTCGAGCGGTCGGCCAGCGAACGCCGCCAGCCCTTTGGCCCCGGCCGCCCGTATTGTATGCCTTCCTTTCGAGGGCGTCAATTGGCGCCGTTAGAGGGGAGGCGGATAGAATCTCGGTAGGAATCGATTCATGGAGGACACCGACCGTCATGACCTGGTTCGGCACGCCCAAGAACGGGCGGGAGGAAGTCGTCGTGGAAGCGCTCCCGAACGCAGCGCGGGTGTCCGCCTGTGGGAGCGGCGCCACCTCGGCCCAAGAGAGCGCCGCTGACAGGACACGTGACACACGCCACCCAATTCCCGAGGAGATAACTCACCCTGCGCACCTACCTCACCGCCCTGTTCTTCTGTAGCACTCTCACCTTCGCCCAACAGCCCGAACCGACCGCCCTCGACCTCGGCATCACCGACCTCCTGACTGACGTCAAACCCACCGTCGGCTACCAGCGCTTCGGCGAGAAGCCCTCGTCACTCGGGTACGGGTGGACCGGGTTCGACGAAGCGTCGGGCGTGTACTTCGTGCCGGAAGAGACACCCGACGGGGCGCAGGTGTTCATGCATTGTCCCTGGCGGCCGGGACCGGGCGTTGCCTTCGCTGACTACTCGCTCAACCTGCCGGCAACGGACCGCGTCCGGTTGCAGTGCGAGATCGGTCTACGCGCCGGCGCGAGGGGTACCGACGGCGTGACCTACCGAGTGAAGGACGGCACAACCACGCTGTTCGAGAAGCACTGCACGTGGAAGGAGTTTCGGCCGTTCGAGGGGTCGTTGGCGGGCAATGCCGGCAAGGACGCGACGCTGCGTCTGGAGGTCGACCCCGGCCCGGCGCGCAACTCAACGGACGACTGGTCGCTGTGGCGGAACGTGCTGCTTCTCGCCGGAACCGACGAGCAGATCGCCGCCTCGAAGGCCCGAGCGGAAGCGGAAGCAGCCAAGCTCCGCGCGGCCGACGTTGAGCGCGGCCGAACGCTGGCGGAAATCAGCCTGCTGCCGCTGACCGCGCACCGCAGCGACTCGGTCTGCCCAAGCGTGCTGCGGCCGACCAAGCTGTCGGTCAGCAAGGAAGGCGACCTGTATGTCTTCCGCTGCAGAGGCGATCAGGTGATCGAGTACCGGTTCGACCCGCGGCAGAGCCTGCTGACAGGCGTGGCGGTACTGGTCGACGGCACGCCGCTCGATCCGTCTCCATTCTTCGGCGGCCCCCGCGTGTACTTGGACGGGCGCGAGTTCTCGACGCCCACCAAGTCTCTCGGCACAGAACTCACGGAGGCCCAACTCGCCGGACAGAAGCTCACCTGCGCCTACCGCTACACCAATCCCGAGACGGGCTCGACCGCGACGCTGACGGCCATCCTTTGGCCGGAAGGCAAGTCGCTCGGAATGGAGGTGCGCGGTGAGCCGGACCGGTTCAGTGGGTTCACCGCCAAGCCCTATGGCGGGCGGGAAGTGCCCACCCCGCTCGCCGTCGGCGGCCCGCCGGTGTGGCGGCGTGAGGGCGTCTACGTATCGACGGTTGCGGACGTCATGGCGTCCGATGCTTCCGGCGTAGGTCGCGACGGCGTGACCTACACCCCGCTCACCAACAGCAAGCGCAACGCAATGCGCGACCGTTTCTACCTGACGGTGGCCGGTCGCTACGAAGAGACGCTGTCGAACCTGACGCACCAACCTTCGCCGTCTCTCGCCGACCTGGCTCACCGCGTGGTGTTGGACGGTTGGAACGGGCCGTTCGCCGACGACGAGAAGTGGCTCCAGGACATGGCCGCGTACAGCGTCACCGGCTTCCTGATGATCAAGCACGTTTGGCAGCGGGATGGGTACGACCAGACCTACCCCAACGTCATGCCGGCCAATGCCGCGCAAGGCGGCGACAAGGCACTTCGCAGCCTGTCGCTGGCCGCCCAGAAGCTCGGGCACCGCTTCTGTGTGCACGAGAACTTCTACGACTACTACCCCAACGCTGAAGCCTTTCGGCAGGAGGACTGCGCGCTCGACACGCAAGGGAAGACCATCCCCGGCTGGGACAACGGCACCGTCCGCGCCGTCATCCTGAAGCCCTCCAAGCTCATGGACTACGCGCACGAGTTCACGCCGGAGGTCAAGCGCCGCTATGAATGCGACGCCGCCTACCACGACATCATGCCGACCTGGCACGTGGACTTCGACGCCAACGCCCCCCACGCCGGCAAGGTCCGCGTGACGCACGAGCAAACGCGGGCGCTGTGCGACTTCGACCGCAGGCTGTTCGGCGGACCCGTGGTGTTCGAGGCGGCAGACCCAACCTTGGCGGGCGTCTACGACGGCGGCAGCAACCACGGCGTGGATACCTACACTACGCCGGTGGCGGTGGCGTATGAGCTGCTCAAAGTGCACCCGCGCATGTCGAACCACGGGTTCGGCTACTACGAGCGGTGGCTGCCGTGGGGGTACGGTCCCGGCTGGGGCACGTATGTGATGACCGACCGCGAGCTGGACAAGTACCGCGCCTACCAAGTGGCGTTCGGGCGCACGGGCTTCGTCGGGCAACAGCTCATGAAGCACCCTCACGGCGTTGTCCGCGAGTACCACCTGATGCAGGCGTTCGCCCGGGCCTACGCCGGCAAACTGGTCCAGCACCTCCAGTACCGGGTGGACGGCCAATGGGTCGACGCCGGCACGGCCGCACGGTACGGGCAGTTCGACGCGCTCCATGTGGAGTACGAAGGCGGCCAGCACGTCTACGTGAACCTGGCTGCGGCGCCCGTGCAGGTCGACCGCCACCAGCTCCCGCAGTACGGCGTGCTGACCTTCGGCCCGCGCGCGGAAGCGTGGACGGCGAGACGCGACAGCCAGGTGTGCGACTTCGCCAAGTACGACGACGTGACCTACGCCGACGCGCGTTCGCACGTCTGGCAGTTGCCTGCGACGCTGCCGCCCGTCGAGCCAACCGTCACAGAACCGAAGCAACCCGGCGGCCAGGGCAAGGAGTTCGAGCTGACGGTAAACTGGAAGGTGAGCCGCAAGCTGGACCGCGACTACACCCTCTTCTGGCACTTCCGGCACAACGGCAAGATCGAGTTCCAGGCCGATCACAAACCCAACAAGCCGACCACAAACTGGCAGGTCAACGAGACGGTCGTGGACGGCCCAATCCGCCTGAGCGTGAAAGACGACGCGGACGCCACCGGCTACGATTTCGTGGTCGGCATGTACGACGCAGACGGTAGAGTTCCACTGGTCCGTGGCGCGGACGAAGTGGTGATCGGCCGCCTCGCGGTGAAACGGGAAGGCGCCGAGGCAACCTCGGTAACCCTCGAACCCACCGCACCCGACCGAACGCCCGGCGCCGATCCGCAAGAGTACCTCGCGGGCGCCAACACGGCAAGGAACGTCCTCGACTTCGGAGCCCTCGCGACCAACGGCGCCGTGGTCATGCGCAGCACCAAACAGGGCCGCGAGCTGACTCCGGTGCCCATTGGTGCGGTCATGACTCTCGGACTGGCCGGCGAGGTCCGCCAGGTATTAGCAGTCGGCGCCCAAGGCCGCCCCCTGCCTGCCCCCAAGCGTTCGCGGCACGGCGGGAAGACCTGGTTCGACACCACCGCAGAAGCCGAGGGTTACCGAGCGGCGAAGTGAGGGGCGTTCCCGTCGTGGGGCGGAACCCATGGCGGTTGCTGCCCGAGCATGCCCAGACCTCGCCGCACCGACGTTCGCGTGCGATAGGTCGGTATTCGCTTGGCCAGGGGCCCAGCCGCAAATCGCCCACGCGAGGAAGACTATCCTCGCGTGGGCGACTGAGAAGCTGCCGCCGGCAGCCGTGCGGACCCGCTACCTGAGGTTTAGCGAGGTGCCCACTCCGAGCCAGAAGCCCTTGTAGTCCTCATCCATGGAGAAGTTCTGGGCTGCGATGTCTCCCTGGAAACTGGAGATCTTATATCCCAGGGTGTAGCTCAGGTTGCTGTCGACGGGACGGTACGTGAGCGCCAGCGTGAAGCTGGTTCCGTCGCCGTCCATACCGTCATACTGCCGTCCACCGGACAGATCGGGCATCCAGACAAACCCGAGCGAGCCGCTTGTCTGGCCTTTGGTGTCTCTGTGCAGGACCTGACTTGCGCGCAGACCCACGGTCAGACCCGTGTAGTCCTGACTGACGGTCGGCGCTGTCCAGCACGTTGAAGCTCGGGAACTTGAAGGAGGTGACGTGGTAGCCAACCCCGGCGGCCACTGCGGCCGGGCGTTCCTTGTCGGCAGGCGCTTGGTAGAGCAGACGCGTAGCGGTCACATCATAGTCCTGGCGGTCCAGATCCCTCACGATCCCGCCCTGGCCGTGCCCGGTCGCGTAGGACAGCAACAAGCTCCAGTCCCTCCCGAGGTCTTGGCCATAGCCAAGACGCCACACGGACAGATCCACACTGGCGCTAGCAGGAACACCGTTCGTGGTCTCAGTGATATCCATCGTCGTCGACGGCTCGACGCTCAGGTCCAGGTTTCCCGCCGACGATTGCCGGAGGGGACAGAACGCCGCGAGCAGGGCTGCGGCAACGGACAGGCTGAATGATCTCATCTTCTCGTGGTCCTTCCTAGAATGGCCTGCTTGCGGTACTTCACGGCGAGGCGGTGTTCTGAATGCGCCCTAATACTACAACCGTACTTCGTTATGGCGGATTGGCGAGCTTCTCGCCGCTGGGGTATTGAAGCCCGCGACGACGGTAGCGGCTGATCCGTGCGAGCTGCCGCTTGCGTCGGCGCCACACGCACCAAGCCAACTGGAGTTCTACGGAATGGGGAGGCAACGGCAGTGCGATCGTCAGCAGGCGTTCGACTTCGGGGATCGTCACCTCGGCCAACGTGGGCGTGGCGTGCCCCCTTTTTCGAGCGCTTTGGTTCGCATCAGACTGAGCCAAGCATAGGCCATCATGGCAAGTGTGACGTGTCGGTGCCAACTCTGCCACTGGCGCACTTCATACTCATCCAGTCCCGCCTCGCCTTTGGCTTCCGCAAAACACTGCTCGATGGTGTAGCGGCTGGCCGCCACCTTGGCCAACTGGAGCAATCGTGTGTGTGGCGGCGCGTTGGAGAGGTAGTAAGCCACGTCCGTGGGATCCGTGAGCGAACGACGCGCCACCAGCCAGACGTCGGCGCCCGGCCGACCCGAGCGTGTTTCCACCACCCGGGCGAACCCCCAATCGTAGCGGCGAGGACCTTTCTCCCCGCCCGCGACGGTCAGGCGCTTCCAGCGCTGGGGCGACCAGCCGGACACGACCGCTGCAACCGGGGTCGTCGGGCCGGTCGCGGCGGTCGGAGACCGGTCCGTCCAGACGCGGTGGGTGGCGGAGACAGCCAGGACGTACCAACAATGGGCGTCGGCAATGGCTTTCCGCAAAAACGCCGCGTTACCGTACACCTCGTCGCCGGTCACCCAGCGCATCGGAATCCCGCGCCGCCACGCCTGACGCAACATCTCCACAGCCAACCGCGGCTTCGTGGCGAAGGTGACGGCCTCGGGAATCTTGGCGTCCCGGCGTCGCTTCCAGTCGCCACACCAGCTCTTCGGAAGATACAAACGGCGGTCCAGAAGCACGTGACCACGACTACTGAGATAGCTCAGAAACGGGGCGACCTGACAGTTCGTCACCTTCCCGGCAGTTCCGCAATACTGACGCTGAACGCCTACCGAATGCTCCCCCTGTTTGAGGAAGCCCGTCTCGTCAATCACCACGATGGCCTCCGCCTCGCCAAACTCGCCCGCAATGAAGTCTTGCAGCGTGTCACGAACCGCGTCTGCGCACCACCCACTCCGGTACAGCAGACGCTGCGTGGCATCCGGACGCGCTTCTCCCAGCGCCTCTGCCAACTGCCAACTGTTCTTTCGCTTCACCGGCGCCAGCAGCCCGCGAAGGTACTTGCGCGCTTGTTTGCGCGGCTCAGGCCGCCAGAAATGGTGGGCAAAGCGAGCGTGATACGATTCGAAGTCAACGTACCACGTCTCCAACTCCTGCTCTGTCATCGGTTCTCACCTCGGCTGCGATGTTTGGCTGTAATGGAGAGCTCTATGCCGATGGTGAACCAGCATAGCTCTCTTTGCTCAAGGAAAGTACGGTTGTAGTATTAGCCGGGAGCTGGAGATGAAAGGTCTCAGCCTGGCGCGGGACGTGGCGGCACAGTCGACCGACCTCCTGCTCACGGACAACGTGTTCGCCCTTCACCGCCTGCTGCTCGACACGTGCGCGAACAACGACGAGATTCAGTACGTGTTGGTGCTCAACGGCCAAGGCGCGCCGGTGGATCACACGCTGGACCAGCCGCCGTCGCTGGAACTGCTGAGGGCGAACCGGCCACAGCGCCCCGCACTGGCACACGTGTCCCGACTGCGCACGACGGCGGGTTGGATTCGTGATGTGGCGGCGCCGATCCTGGAGGGTCGGGCCGGGACGGTACGGGTGGGCATGTCCGAGCGGCGATTGAACGCGCAGATTGCCGTGACGACACGCCGGGCGCTCGTGGCCACCATCCTGGCAGGACTGGCGGGCGTGGCGTTGGCCGCGTTGGTCACCACGGTTCTGGTCGAGCCGATCCGGGAACTGATAGAGGTGACGCGGGCCGTGGGCCGCGGCGACTTCACCCAGACCGCGCCCGTCCGCGCCCAGGACGAGATCGGAAAGCTGGCCGCGGACTTTAACGCCATGACCGCCAGCCTGCTCAGTTCCAGACAGGCGCTGGAGCGCGAGAAGCGGGCGCGCAAGCACCTGCTCCAGAAGGTCATCACCGCCCAGGAAGACGAGCGTAAACGGGTGTCCCGGGAACTGCACGATCAGACGAGCCAGACACTCACCTCGCTGATGGTGGGACTGAAAGTGCTGGAGTCATCGTGCCCGGCCGACGCGGCATGGGAGCAGGTCGGTAATCTGCGCGCCGAGCTCGCCGACGCGCTGGAGGAGGTTCACCGGCTGGCACGTGAGCTACGCCCCAGCGCATTGGACGATCTCGGGCTGCCGGAGGCGCTGCGACGATTCATCCGGGAATTCGGCGACCGCTTCGGGATCGCCGTCGACTTCGACTGTCCGGAGCCGGCGGAGCTGCCGCTGTCGCCGGAGGTGGAGACCGCCGTCTACCGCCTCGTGCAGGAAGCGCTCACCAACGTCGCCAAACACGCCCGGGCGCGCACCGTCAGCGTGCTGCTGAAGCGCCGGGACGCCTCGCTGTTGACCATCGTAGAAGATGACGGTCGCGGCTTCGTGGTCGATGAGGAGACGACCTCCCCGGAGTCGGATCGGTGTCTCGGCTTGTTCGGGATGCGAGAACGGGCAGCACTGATCGGCGGCCGCTTCCACCTGGAGTCTGCCCCCGGAGAAGGGACGACGGTGTTCGTGGAGGCGCCACTCACGGAGGTGCCGTCGGGTGGCTGAACGCACCAGGCCAATTCGCGTCTTCGTGGCGGACGATCACGCGGTGCTGCGCGCCGGGTTGAAGCTGCTGCTCAACGCTGAGACCGACATGGTCGTGGTCGGGGAGGCCGCGGACGGCAAGGAGACCGTCGAGCGCGCCGCGGCGTGCGCGCCCGACGTGGTCCTGCTCGACATCAGCATGCCGAGGTTGAGCGGGCTGGCGGCCGCGCGCCGGCTGAAGGCGCTGTTGCCGGCCACGAAGATCGTGGTCCTGACCATGCACGACGACGAGGGGTACCTGGCGCAGTTCCTGCGGGCAGGGTGCAGCGGCTACGTGCTGAAGAAGTCGGCTGACACGGACCTGACGGCCGCGATTCGCGCCGTGCAGTCGGGGGAGACGTTCGTGTGCCCGGCGATGTCGCGGGTCCTCATCGATCGCTACGTCCGTGCCGACGGCAGTTCGGCGGCAGGCCGCACCAGACCGCGGCAGGCAGAGGAACTGACCGAACGGGAGCGGCAAGTCGTCGCCCTGGTGGCGCAGGGGTACAGCAACAAGGAACTCGCCGAACAGCTCTTCCTGAGCGTCAAGACCATCGAAACGCACAAGCGCCGGATCATGGACAAGCTGGGGTTCACCCGGCGGGCGCAACTGGTGCGGCACGCCATGGACACGGGAATCCTCGGCGACGCCGGCGAGCGCGCCGGCTGAGGCCGCGGCGCGGATCTTCAGGGAATCCCCTGAACCCGCCAAAGATTCAGGGAGTTCGCCGATGGACCTGGGTCGGGCGAGGGCCTACGATTGCGGTAGGGCGCAGCAATTCAAGCTGCGCAGGAGGAGAACGGCAATGCGAAGATCAGTGTGGACCGTGGCGTGGTTGCTGGGGCTGGTGATCTCTGGGGGCAGCGCGCTCGCCCAGGGCGCGGGCGAGATCGCCGAGCTCAAGCGCGCGATCGCGGACCTGCAGAAGCGGCTGCAGGAGATCGAAGACAAGCAGAAGCAAGAGACCGAGCAGCGGGCGAAAGCGCCCCAGCCGGTGGCGGCGGGGTTCGGCAAGATCAAGATCGGGGGGCTCATGCAGAGCTGGTACAGCACGGACAGCGAAGCGGCGGACTCGGTCCGGCTGCGGCGCATGGAGTTGAGCCTCTCGGGCGAGATCACCCCAAAAGTGACTTGGCGGACGATGTTCGACACGACGAAGGTCCTGGGGCTGAACACCACGACGGCAGGGGGCAATGTGACCAGCGTGGCCGTGAACGCTGCGGGCAACGTGCTGCAGGACATGCTCATCAGCTATGCGCTGAGCCCCGAACTGGCGCTGGACGTCGGGCAGTACAAGGTGCCGATGAGCATGGAAGGTCTGCGCTCCTCCTCCGAGCTGCTGACCGTTGAGCGAGCACTGTTCAACACCGGCGCTCTGGGCATTCGCGCGGGGCGCGTCGGCGATGTGCGCGACGTAGGAGCTCAGCTTCGCGGCAAGTACCCGGGCGTCGAGTTTGCCGTGGGGCTCTTCAACGACGGCGGGCCGCGCCAGAACGCCACTGACGACAACGACCAGAAGGCGCTCCTCGGTCGCTTGGTTCACAAACCTCGACTCCCGGACGGCCAAACGCTCCAACTGGGCCTGTACGGCGCCGAAGGCGACACCACCGCGGCGCGCACGAAGCGCAATCGCCTGGGGGCGGAGCTGTCCTACAACAACGGCCCGCAGACCCTCGAACTGGAAGCGGTGCGCGCCGACGATGCCGCCGTCCGCAGCGACGGCGGTTATCTGCTGTACGGCTACCGGCTCAACGACACCTGGCAGGTCGTTGCGCGCTACGAGCAGTGGGACCCGAGCAAGGCCGTCGTCAACGACCGCGAGCGCGACTATCTCTTGGGCGCCACCTACTTCCTCAAAGGAAAGAACGCCAAGCTGCAGCTCAACCCGAAGGCGCGCACAGGTCGCCGGGTCCTGGACCCCTTGCCAGAAGTGGAACAGATCGGGAAACAGGTCGTTGATCCAGTAGCGCTCCGCCACCCCAAGGCTCCGGGCCGCGAAAAACACCGATCCGCCGCCGACCATCGGTTCCCGGTACTCCCGCACCCTTTTCGGCAGGAGCGGCACGATCTGCTTCAGGGCCTTCTGCTTCCCGCTGGGGTAGCGGAGCGGCGACTTGTAGCGGAACTGTGCCTCAGCCATACGTGAACGAGTCGACCACACGGCCCCGCGCCTGATCCGAGGAGGCGCCCGGGACCTCAATCTGAGATCTGGAATCTGCAATCCCCACCAGCCCCTCGAGATACGCCTTCCCGCTCCTCAACGCCCGCTCCACCTCCGGCTCCTCCAACTCCAACGTCAGCGGCCCGTCGTAGCCGATCTCGGTCAGGGTCCCCATGAACCGCGGGTAGTCCAGGCAGCCGGTGCCGCAGAGGCGGTGGTCTCGCCAATCGTGTTGGCGCACGTCGTGCAGGTGGGTGTGGAACAGCTTCGGGCCGAGCATTCGGCAGAGCGCCTCGAGGTTGTCGTTGTACAGCCGGACACCGTCGGCCGTGCCGCGCAGTTCATTGGGCACCGTCCAGGCGACGTGACCGACGTCGAGGCACGCGCCGAAGTATGGGTGGGCTACCTCGTGGACAAGTTGGGCAAACTGCTCGACCGTCGGAGGGTACATCGTCTCGACGCACACCCGCACGCCGTGGGAGGCGCCGACGGCGGCAAGCTCGCGGAAGGTGGTGACCATCTCGCCCCAGGTCTCCTCTAACGAGCAGAACGGCTTCGCGTTGGCGTGGACGGCCGTCATCGTCCCCCCGCTGGCCGCCGTGCCGCGGATACAGCCCTCGATCTGCCGCCGGGTCTCCGCGCAGATGCCGGGGTTAGTGGCGAACAGCGGAGTCTCGATGAACGGGGCATGGGTGGTGACGAAGGAAAACGCTGACAGCTTCTCGCGAAGAGCGTCCAGGTCATCGGCCGTGGCGTCGTGCAGCCACTTGCCCGGCAAGTCGCCCTGACTGTGCCGGGCTCCCTCGAAGGCGAGCAGTTCGAGGCCCGCAAAGCCAATCTCAATCAGGAGCGCAAGGGCGTCGTCGAGCGAGCGCTTGGGCGCGCAGGCAGTGCTGGCGGAGAGCTGGGAGGTGGTCATAGTTGAGGGGTGCGGCCCAATCTCGGGCGCTCCGTGCCTGCGCGTCCCTCCCTTAGCGACCACAGGACTGCAACCAACTCGGCATGAGGCACTCGGAAGTCGTGATCCAGGCGCGACAGGTTGCCTTCCAGCACCGCCTGAGCGCGTTGCATGGTCTCGCGAGCCGCCTCGAAGTCTCCGGGAGCGCACACCGAATGCCGCAGCACGTCCTTGCGAAGCGGCAGAGCGTTCAGCCGCTGAAGCAACTGCCAGTCCAGCAGGCCCGTCGCTGAAGCACCGTCCATTTCCACGCCGGCCACGATAGTCCTTCCACCCTCATATCGGTCACCCGATGCTGGACCCGGAAGATGAATAGCGGACGAGGGAGGCGGTCGGCGGGCAACGCTGTGATTGCCACGACTCGCGACCTCGAATTCGCATATGGGAATGGGAGACAGCGGACTACCACCGCGCACTGCCGGGTGAGTTGACACTTGGTGGCAGGGGGCCTACAATGCCGCCAGCTTGGCGACTCGCCGTCGGAATCGGTGCGATGACTCCGATATTGGTAAGGAGCGGGTAACCTGTGCCTTTGACCGTTGGACTGGACTTCGGGACGGCGAAGTGCGTCGTGACGCGGGTCAACCGGCGCACGGGGCAACCCGAACCGCTCGACATCGACGGATCCGCGAGCGGGATCGTCCCCAGCGCCCTCCTCTACCAAGACGGGTCGAATCGCCCGCTTGTTGGCGTCCGTGCGGAGAACACGGACCCGGCGCGCGCCATCTACTCCGTCAAGCCGTTTCTTGGCCGTGACCTCGATGCCATGGCAGGTGCCGCTGCCGACGCACTGCGGGCGATCCAGGCTGAACGCGGGTTGTCGCCGGAGCAAGTAGCCGGTGACCTCTTCCGCTTCCTCCGCGACAAGACCATCGAGGAGTTGGGCGAACTGCCATCGGCCGCGGTTCTCACCGTGCCTGTCTATGCAAACAGAGCAGCTCGCGAGGCGACTCGGCGCGCGGCCGAGTCTGCTGGGTGGAAGGTGTCGCAACTTCTCGCTGAACCCGTTGCGGCCGGTGTCGCCTACCTGACCATGGGGGGGCTGGACGCCTCTCGAAACCAGCGCTTGGTCGTCTATGACCTCGGCGGCGGCA
>Ga0210021_1002231_pt1 | contig 16960 bp, 12 predicted proteins | sample CryGeymeta201517_FD_183981 | JGI IMG/M metagenome (GOLD analysis project Ga0210021, IMG submission 183981) | Groundwater microbial communities from Crystal Geyser aquifers in Utah, USA - Crystal Geyser metaG 2015-17 (SPAdes) (version 2) | ecosystem: Environmental > Aquatic > Deep subsurface >... | reverse complement strand
CACGTCGCCGACGCGCACATCGTCCACGGGCACTTCAACTTCAAGTCCCGCGCCTGTCCCGAGCTCAGTCGAGGGGCGAACGACGATGGCCGTTTTGGCGCGCAGTCCCATCAGTTTCTTGATCGCTTCGGAGGTGCGTCCCTTGGCGCGGGCTTCGAGATATTTGCCGAGCCGGATCAACGTGATGATCACCGCCGCCGTCTCGTAATAGACGTGGCCTTCGAGCCAGCCAAATGTGATGGGCAGGGAATACAGGAACGCCACCGATGAACCCATGGCGATGAGCACGTCCATGTTGGCCGAGCCGTTGCGTAAACTTTTGTACGCGCCGACGTAATACTGCCAGCCGACGTAGAATTGCACAGGCGCGGCCAGCGCCAGCATCAGCCAGTTGGTCCACAGCGCGGGCGCGGCTTCCATGCCAGCCATGGAGACGGCCTGGTAAAACATATCGGGCAGAAGGCGGAAATCGCGCGCCATCGCAAAGAGGAACAGCGGGACGGTGAAGATCAGGCCGACGACGAGCAACCGCCATTGCGTGTCAATTTCGTGCTGGCGCGCCTTGGCTTCGGCGTCCTCCGCCGAACCGCCCAATTCCAACGCTTCAAATCCGGCCTTTGAAACTGCCTCGCGGATTTCCGCCTGGCTCACAACGGTCGGCACATATTTGATGCGCGCCTTCTCGGTGGTAAACGTCACCTGCGCTTCGGTCACGCCTTCCACTTTGGCGAGGGCTTTTTCCAGGCGACGCGCGTCGTTGTCGTCCGCCAGCCGCTTGATGACGAGGTCCGCTTCGCCCGTGGCGACGCCGTAACCCGCGCGTTGCACGCGCGCAATCACGTCGCCGAGCGCGAGTTTGGCGGAGTCAAATTCCACCGTCGCGCGCTCGGACGAAAGGTTGACAACCGCCGTGTTCACGCCGTCGAGTTTCTTCAAATTTCGTTCGACGGTCGCGACGCAGTTGGCGCAAGTCATGCCGGTGATGGGAAGAGTAAGTTGTTTGGTGTCGGTCATTTGGTAATTGGTTATTGGTAATTAGTAATTGGTAATTGATCCTCGTACCGCGACATTTATCTTGCCCCCAGCAGGCGCAAGATAAATCTCCCTGGAACTTGCACACCAGGGCAAGTGTGCGATACTTACTTACCAATTACCATTTACCAATTACAGCGCGATCAACCCCTCAGCGGGATAGTTGATCTCGGCCAGCAGAGACTTGATCTTTTGCTCGTCGGCGGGCGCATCGAAGGTGATAACAACCTTTTTCGATTCGATCTCTGCCTTCACAGATCGGACGCCCTGCAGATCGCCCACTTCGGTTTCGATCGTGTGGGTGCAATGTCCGCAGGAAATTGCGGGGACGGAATAAGTAACTGTGGTCATGGTTATCTCCTTTTTGATTTACGATTGGTGGATGTACACAGGTAAACACGTAGACAAGTAAACAAATAGACAACGGAACACGCAACACGGTGATCAATACGCCCCTCGACCACCGAACTACCAAACTACCAAACTATCCAACTACCAAACTAACTAAACTTTATTCGCCATCTCGAACACTTCTGTGATCTCCCCCAGAACGCGCTCGCGCTCCTTAAGGTTGTCTCCTTTGATGGCCGTGATGACGCACGAATTCAGGTGGTTCTCCAAAATCCGGGAACTAACCTTGTTGAGCGCGGCCTCCACCGCCTGGATCTGGCGGATCACGTCTATGCAGTAGGCGTCCTCCTCGACCATGCGGATGATGCCGCGCAAATGGCCTTCGATGGTTTTCAAACGTCGGAGCGAGTTGGTGTCGTTTTCCATAGTTTTTCCTTACCCCCCCCAGGGGGGATGGGTGGACGTATGATAGACGAAATGTGGATTCCCGTCAAGGCAATCCGAAAAATCGGCTCAACGGAGTCAAAAGTCTCCCGACTTTTGACCGACTCCAAAGTCAGGAGACTTTGGAGTCCGAAAATCAGTCTGCGAATCGTTACATGTCGGGTAGAATAGAAGCATGTTAATTCGCCCCCTGCTTTCTCCATTAGCGACCAGGCTTGCCGCGCTGTTGGCGCTTTTTGTGCTTCTGTCCGCCTGCAGTCTCAAAGCGACTCCTGACCCCAATGTGCAGATCCAGATCGCGGTCAACGCCACGCTGGCGGCCATCCCAAGTCCCGCGCCCATCCCAACGAACCGGCCTTACCCGACTCCCACAGCCTTCAACTTGACAAACCTGTTCTGCGAATATGGATTCTGCATCGGCCATCCAAACTACATGAGTTTCATGGATAAAAAAGCAATAGACAATCCCCAATTGCCGAGTTCCTACGAAAACGGCGAACTGACCGCCTACAATATGAACCCTATCCTGCTTATCTATCTGATCTGGCTCCACGCGCCGGGCACCTCCGACTCGCAATTTCTGCTCGACACTATCATCAGTGACAACCTAGACGCACAAACGGGCAACCTCAAGGTTCAACTTGTCGGCAACCTGAATGTTCTCTATATCCCCATCGTCTCCACAATCAGCCCCGACCTACCCTTTGGAGGCGCGGCCAGCTGGGTCTGCGGAGACCGCGTCTTCGCGTGGAAGGTCTACACCCCGCAGGACGGCGCGGCCGAAGGATTATTGCAGGAAGCGCTTGCCAAATTCCGTTGTGAATAAACCAAAGGAGCGACCATGGACCAATACGATTTCGACGCCCTCAAAGCCCGCGTGGCCGAACTGGAAGATAAGATAAAGTTCCTCTACCTCAGGTTGAACATCGAGTACATGGAAGGAGACCCGACGCAGGCAGTCAACGCCAAGGTGCGCGAACTCCTCCAGCGCGGCAACAAGATCGAAGCCATCAAAATATATCGTGAGGCCTACAACGTCGGCCTGGCCGAAGCCAAACACGCGATTGATTCCATCGAGCAAGGGATATAACGTAACGCGAGAGTGATCTCGCACAGGGTATCGGGCAACGGTTGACGCTGGCCGAAAAATTCATGTCCCCTTTGTTTTCGCCTCGTTCCATAACGCGTCCATCTCTTCGAGACTCATATCCGATAAACTCCGTCCCTCTGACTTCGCGCCCTGCTCCACATAAGCCGCGACAATTTATTTATTCAACATCTCTTCCAGCAATTTAACCGCCATGCCACGTTGAAGATCATCGTGGTAGAACTGATTTCGGTAGTTGCGAAGGCAATTATAACAACTTGTATCATCACCACATTCGCAACTGGAAACTTTTTTCAAAGCAGATTTTGCCACCATCAATAATTTATTATTGATGCGCTCCACGTGACCAGCGCCTCCAGGAACTGTATCATAAAGAATCATGTGAGGTGGTTTTCGAAAATCCTTATAGAAAAGAGTTCCATCCACATCGTCTCGACGAATCCCTAAGGCATCACTTGCACCATCCAAGAGAGCATACAGTAATGACATCATAGATGAACGCCCATGTAATAACTGGTGGCTTCCATCAAGACTAATCTCAAGAACGTCAGTCATGAATCTGTGACCCAAGTGATATGCTTTAGTACTTCCATTACAGGGTTTTCCTGTCAAAGGATTGTTGTGTTTTGTTGTGCCTTTCAATCCAGGCGCTAACTCCACTGGCTCTGCCCATCCACACCAGTTACAAATCTTAAAACCACGACCAAAACCATCATTAACCATGGCAAGCCAGCCATGATTGGAATATCCAGTATATACAGCGAGTTTCGAGGAAGTTAATTTTTCATCAAGAATCAATTCCTTTTCTTCGCTTTGATCCTCTTTTGAAGATCTGTACTCGGTAAAATATACCTGGCTGGCGTATGTTCTTTGAGGCGCAGTTTCACCTGGAGTTTCAGTTTTACTCGCTGCTACAAATCCTTGCTCTGGAACGATAAATTTTCCTTTCATTTCAGTGTGTCCAGAAAGAGTTTCTCCACAAGATTTGCAAATTGGCGGCACGTCTGTTTCAACATATCCCCAATGAAACCTCTTGCACTGTTTACAAACTGCATAGTGAATCTCTTCCCAAACTCTGTTATTCGGTGGCAGTCGAACCCCTTGGCTACACCAGATTCTTTTTGCTGCAACAACCTCACTGCCTGGGGCAAACTCAGATATTGCCATTCGCAAATCGCGCTCCAATCGAATATTTGACGCTTCTGGAATAGATGTAAGGTGATTGGTTTTTAACTCAACAACGTCGGTTGGGAATCCGTATTTAGGCAGAACATTTCTTGATCCCAAAAAGCCAAACAAAGGTCTTTCACGAATTTGTTTAATGATCTTGCGCAATCTTGTAGCCTCTTGATCACTTTTGGCGTCGTCTTTTGCGCGAGCTTTAATACGTAATTCTTCTAGCTTTTCGATTTCGCTAATAAAGTCCTGCACTGCAAGATCAAGAGATTTAGAGTTATCATTACTTGTTAATTCGTTGATCCAAGTCCAGTCTTTTACGCCAAGTTTATCCATTAATCCGTCTGGAATAACCCGAAGGAGAGCGTCTTGAAGGTCTTGATGTTTTTGATCCAGGAATTTATTAAGTAGGTCAATTCCTTTCTCTCCATTTTCATCCAGAAGGAACTCTCCAACGTTTTCGAACTTTTTTCCATAGTTTTCAAAGACCCAACGGAAAAACGCAGAAAAAACTATTGAATGAAGGTGCCTGCGAACAATTTTTTCGTTTGAAAGAACTGCGATTGGGGGTTTTATCTTTCCCGAAACCATACTTTCAGGCTGGGCAAAATAATTTAAATCGTGGGAACGTCTCTGAGCAAAAGTCAATACATATGCAGCAGAATCTGTACGACGACCAGCGCGCCCTGCCCGCTGTATGTAATTAGCGGTCGTGGGAGGCATATTACGCATAATTACTGCTTGCAAGTCGCCAACATCCACGCCTAATTCAAACGTTGTAGAGCAACTCAAAACATTAATCTTGCCTTGAATGAATTGGTTTTGAACATTTGCCGCTTCTCGTGAAGTCCATTGCGCGGTATGCTCGTTCGCAAGTAATACAGCAGGCTTGCTTGAAAGATACTCATCTCTGTATAAATTATCTTTAAATCCAATAGATGTTTCTGATAATTGTCCAAGGTGTCCTGTGCAACCATAAGTAGCGCAAACTCTTTCAATATTCCCAAATGTAATATTTTGACATTTATCACAAGCCATCCAACCAGAATATTTACCATCGGTTGGAATTACTTTCCATGCCTTATGTGAAAGTCTTTGAGCAATTCCTTCTCCCGGGATGTCCTTGCTCTCAAAACAACTATTCCACGGGCTGGATGTCGAAGTTAGGTATTCCCAAAGATCGGCGAGTAATTTTCTTGCGACTTCATCAGCGTTTAATTCTGAATGCTTCTTTTCAGTAAGAATTCGTTTCAGATAATTAATACGGGCGTTGGCACGTGCAGAAGGTATCCAACTAAAAATTCCTTTCTTTGCTACGCTACCTTCTAATCTGACATAAAACGGTTTTGAGCGTGGCGCAAAAGAATCTTTGGCGTCAAGAAGCAAATCCGTTTTTTCGTTTAATAAATATGTGATTGCGCCTTGATAACGTAATGTGTTGAGTAAATTTACGATTAGGCGAAACGCTTGTTCACGATTAAACTTCCACGGAGGAGCTTGAAGGAAATCAGGAACATCCCAGTTTTCAGGTATATCAGGTTCAAATCTCAGCAAGCCAAGTCTTTCCAGACTAATTCGGCGATCTAAAGGAGAGAATTCCTGCATCATCCAGATCGCTGCCCGTTTTTCTTTATCAGAACCATACTCATTTGATGGATATACTTTTTCCTCCTCAATACGACATCTTAAGCGCTCCATAACTGTATGCAAGCGGAGTTGCCCCTTGCTTGCTTCTGGATCCTTTTGTAAAGTAAGCATAATTAATCTGCGACGTAAATTCCTCTCATGGGCGCGTTCAATGTATGGCGCAAAGAAAGCGGCATTTTGGCGGCTATCCGTAAAATTTAGCATCTTGCGACCATGTCCAGGCAACTCATGATGATTCTTTGCCGTCGAATCTGGAATATGTTGATATAACGCATCCGCCAGAACGCTGACTGGCGCATCCTGCCCTGTAAGGAATCGATAGACAACTCCGCCGCTGGATCTTGTAGAGCAACTGACACATCGGTTTAACGTTTTCTTGCGACCCAATTCCACTTCATTTATTTTAATAAGCGGGTCTTTGCAATCGCATACTCGCTTGCTTTGAGATTGGACTTGTCCGCAGGAGCTACATAATTGCAATTCGTTCGGATGTAAATTCTCGATTAGATCATCAGGTGTGGATTCTTGATCTGCAATAATTTCATCTTCATCTATTTCAGAAAACTTGGAAATGAGCGTATAGTATTGCGTCTTCTTTGCTACCGCAGTGCTATAAATTGCGCTATTTTGGAGTAGGTAATTTGCGCTTTGGATAGGCACAAATCCTTCTTTGTCGCTTTCCATCTCACTGCCAGGCTTTTCTTCACCAATCAAATAAGCCGTTCCACAGCGAGTACAAGTTGCCAATTCAAAAACCCGGCTTTTACATTGAGGACAATACTTTTGTCTGTGCAGGAATAGCCGTCCTTGTTTGTTGGGAGGAAGTTTCTTATGCGCTTCTTCATTCAAACAGACAAAAGCGCCTTCCAGTGCGCGCGCAAAAACATGATAGCGAGCAGGAAGCAGAGGCAAACTTTCTGAGTCAGCACGCGCAAAGACGGATAAAGCCACAAGGTTGATCAATGCTTCTGAAGAATCGGCAATATCGGGAAAAACATCTTTCGCCAGATCGTCCAATTGACGGGCATTTTTCTCTTTCAAGGAATTTAGAACTGCATGAACGTTTTTGTCTCCACGTAATATTTCATACAAGTAACGTTGAAGCGCAGCTACTGGCTCTTTCTTTGCTTCTTTGTTCGCGTTCTGAAGAGGAACAGGCAATTTATGCTTTTGAAAAATTGCATCAAATCTTGAAAGATAAACTAACATTTCATCTTGTTTCAATGGACGATTTTCTACCAATCCAGTTAGTTCCTGATAGGCGGCTGAAGTTCCTGCTCCCCAAATTTCTCCAAGCGCCTCAATTGGGACACGGTCCGCTTCTATAATATCTTGACGATCAGGATCATCCTGCTCCCACTCAAAATCTTTATTAAAGAGATTCTTTGCGAACTCCAAAACCTCAGGAAAATCGCCTCTACCATCACCAAGAGTCGCGCTGGTGGCAATGACTTGTAATTTGTCCGGTTGAGCGCCAACCACGCGATCCACAACGCGGCGCAGAAGCATTGCCATTTCGGTAGCATTGGCTCCATCGTAGACATGCGCTTCATCAAGAACGATAAAATGCCAACATTTCCCTGTTGGGCCATCAAACAACGATGAGTCTGCTGGACGCAAAAGCAAATACTCCAACATGGCATAGTTGGTCAATAGTATGTGGGGGGGGGTTTCCTGCATTTCCTTGCGGGTAAACAACTCATTATCTAATATTTTTTCCTGTGGGTAAATCTCCTTAAAAGACTTTATGGCTTTTTTCCTATCACCAGATTTATCCGTTTCTCCGATATAACGACCAAACTTTATTTTTGGATAGTTTTCCAGAAGATGACGCAAACGTTTCATTTGATCGTTCGCCAGCGCATTCATTGGATAGAGCAACATGGCGCGGACACCAGGTTGGCTCAGCGTTTCTTCTTCTTCTTCTTCTTCTCGGAACAGGTAATTCAAAATGGGAACCAGGAAAGCCTCTGTTTTTCCAGAGCCTGTACCTGTCGCGACGACCAGATTTCTTCCAGCAACTGCCTTTTTGATCGCTTTAACTTGATGGGTGTAAAGTTTACGATCATAGGGCAAATCGGGTGAATTTAAATCCGCGAATTTTGGCGAAAGAATACCTTCTTCTACCAAGCCTTTAATGCTCTTGTCTTTCTTATATGGAAGCGCAATCTCAACAAGTGGACCTTTGACTAACATATTCGGTTCGTTAATAGCCTGGGCAAATGCATTACGAAAACCTTCATCCTGAAATGGTTTAATTGTTTTTAGGTAGCGAAGGTAGGTCTCGCGGATATGATTGGTTGTATCAAGTGGATGGATTGCCATAAATTCCTCTATGCCGGGTAAGTCTGACTAAATTTTAATTCCCCGCGAATAGGCAAGCGGGGAGGGATTGGACTAAAGGATGCCCCCATCCCGCCGTGTGATTCGCGGGTATGGTCACGAATAATAAAATTTTGAGTAGTAGCCACAAAGCCACATAATCCACATTGATAAAACTTCTCTGCTCCAAGAATATTCATCTTTTCATTTTCGACATCAAGTATCGCTTCCAAAGAATGTGAAGTATTAGGGTACAACGTGGTATGTAATTTACATTGCTTTTCTTCAATTGAAACAAATTGTAAGTCAAGACCGCTTGCGTCTTTAATCGAATCGATTCTACCCCACCCACAGGGAGTGTGGACAAACATTTTAGTTGCAATATGGCCTGTTTCAATTGGATATTTACGCGCTAATTCAGAGAGCTGAATAGAATGAGCATGTATTTGTGAGGCATTCGACAAAACTTGAAATGAGAATCTTGGATTCTTTCCTAACAGCCCTGTCACTTCTCCGCCAAGCATAAGCCCTTTTTGGAAACGATCCATGACAAGTTCCACGCCACGTTTATCTTCACGGGTGATTAGAATTCCAAGATATTTATTAATCGTCTTCGAGTCCTGTTCAACATTGATCAAGCTAATAATTTTATCGTTGGAAAGTGTTGACAACAACTCGTCTTTTTCATGCAATAAACCAGACAATAATCGCAAGTTAACTGTTGTTGGTTGACTAGAATTCAATTCATTTAACAGATACGCCTCGTCAAGCCTAAGCAATCCAATCGCGTCAGCGTCAGAAATTCTTCCATCTTCGACCATGCCTGCAAGGATCTTCACAAACCTATTGTCTCTATTCTTGATCAGCTCGCGCAAGGCGTGGAAAATCACGGGCCGTTCATTCTCATTTTCAATAATCAGAATGGCGCTTTCGGGTTTAATGCTTGTTTTGGGTACATGACTTTGATATTCCTGCCGAAAATCTTCGCCAGGTTTATATGTGTTATACAAGCGCTGTAGTTGTTCAGGATAGTACATTTTCATGCACACAGCGCGCGCTGTTTCTGGGTCATATTTTCCAAGCCATTCATGAAATGCAAATAAATCTTTTGGTTTTGTCTGTTCAATGTGAGAGTAACAGAATTGAATCTCTTGATCCCGTTTAGCGGTTTCGCCCAAAGTAACATAAATACAGGCACGCTCGAGGTGATTCACAAATGATGTCTCAGGGCGTTTTAGAAGATTTTTATCCAGCCAACCGATTTGATTTTCTGGCGAAATAGTCCTGACGATATGCGCTGAGCCTTCAGGAGCAGATGTGATATCCGGTTCCCATGATGGGGCAATGTAGAAGTGGATTTCGTACCAGGAGGGCGGGAGACTATATCCCGCGGCAAGCAGGTTATATTTGCCACGCGCCTCACCAGGGATTTTGATATTCCATGAATTTGCCCAGGGTTTCCACATGGAGCGGATAAATACGCGCCGACTCCGCAAAGGGACAGATTCATCCCACAACAGAAATACACTTTCTTCCGATTCTTCTGTGCGGACATTTGATACTTCTAAGTCGCGTGTAAACGAAAGCAGGGTGACAGGCTGGTAAAGGCCTTCCGCGTTTGCAATCAGCAATTGAAATTCAAAAATCGATATATCGGTGTGCTGGCAAATCGTATCTTTTGCATTGAGCACAAAGCGGACATGATCGCCACCTAAAACGCTGATCTGCAATGGGAATTCCTGCAAAAACTCCTTTGGCTTTTCAGGATCAATCAGGCGCAGCGCCATCCGCCTTGTATGGTTTTCAATTCCTGGCATGTGAACAAGCAGCGCGGCAGTTTGAGTGGATTGCAAAAAGGCATCCACTGGCTTGCGGATCGGGCGGTTAGACCATTCGAGTTTGGAATCTTCCCCCAAAACAAAACGCCATTCGAGGCGCGAAATTGGCAAGGAGAAAGGCACATGAATGGGCAAATCTTCATGGGGCCAGATCAGGTTCAAATCAACGCGTGAAGCGGTTTCATCCAATTCAATAGAATAGCAATCATCTTCACTTGTAACGCTGATTCCAACAGAGCCTGCAAGAATTTCTAATTTAGCAGAGACAGGGAGCGTGATATGAAAAGTGATGTTTTGGTTTTCAGATGGCAAAATGAATTCAGGTAGATCTGTGATGTGTAAGGAGTGCCAAACGCGGAAGGGAAACTCGACATCCGTGTCCAGTGGACCGCGCACGCGCAGAGCGTAAGTTCCTTTTGGCTCAGTACCCAACACGGCGCCGAGAGCAAATTGAATTGCTGTATCATCTGCTATTACTGATTCAGATTTTTCACTTAACTTGAAAACCTTATGCAAGAACGGCTCTGCCTCCCAGGTTGAATTGATCTCTACATGCCAGTGTTTGAGTTCGTCATCTACCGTGACGCCAGAACGTAGCGGAATTCTCAAGAACGGGGGCGCGCCAACATATAAGGGTTTGGGATCAAGATTGGGAGCGAAAATCTCGCCGATCAATCGGGGAAGTTCCAATTGTTTTTGAATTTGGATTTCTGCAATTTTTTCATCGCCTTTGAATATATTCAGCGACCAGGCGTTTTGCAATGACCATAATTCTGCCTTCCATTGATGCCAACCTGTTGCCTGCAAATTTAATTCATGGCTTAGGTGAGCGCCACCTTCAAATTGCAGTGTTATATCACTTGGATAAACAAGGATAAGATCTTGGGCAGGGAGCGCTTGCGACCAACGCAATAGACTGCCATCCTCTTTTCGGAAGACAAGCAAATTGGGTACATCCTGTGAACGAATGTCAAATGTCCACTCGCGCAGTTGGTGAAACTCTCCACTTTCTGTCGCAACACTGAAAGAAACTTGAAATGGATCAAGTATATAGCCAAGGATCGTTCGAGTCTCTTTGGTGTATGAGGCGCGACCACGAGAAGCAATGCGCACCTTTTCTTCCCTGAGGATATTGTTGCCCTGATAAACCTGCCAGCGGACTTCATGGCCGCGCACATTCGTGCCGCTTAATATTTGTTCTGGCAGTTCCAGCACCAAGCCTTCGTCAGCGTCAAATTGAATACGCGGACGCCTGAGACCATGTTTTTCGTCTTCGTGATATTCCAGAAAAGTGATCAGTTTTTGAACGACATAAGCCGGGAGATTGTGGTCAGAAGAGATTTGGCGTTTGGCGATGTATTCACGCGCAACGCGGCGGCTAGACTCGAGAAATTCCAATCCTATATCATCACTGAACTCGAAGAAATTACGGACGGTGGAGTCAGTAAATAATTGAACGGCGGAGCGCATAAAGAGCGCATCAAGTAATTCTTTGCCCTTCAATTCAATATATTCAGGCTTCTCAATCGCGGGCATAAGCATGTTTGCGAAAAAATCCCCCAGTGAATAAGAAGGAATCCCACCATGAATGCGCATGTTGCCAACATATAAAAAACTAATATTTTCAAAGATTGGTTTTTTATTTTTCTTCAAAATATCAATAAAATGGTTGCGCCATTTGGCATTGTTAAGGTCTCCACTGCTGACATCCAGCAATCTGGCTAACGCGTCCCAAAACTCACGCTCTGTATTTTGTGCAGCAAAGGCTGCGAGAAAAGACACCAAAGTGGAAGGATAATTTTTCACAAGATTTCTTGTAGCAGGATGCAAGTTTGGATATTTTTTTATTTCCTGCTTGATCAGACCTGCGATTTCTTGCATGTCTTCAATGTTAAGCCCAAGTTCACTCAACAACTGAACGCGCGGCATTGCCCCGACAAGATATGCTTCCCACTGTTTGAGTGTACGTGACATAGTTTCTCTCTATTAGGTTGGCTTGCAGGAAGTTTCAATTATGCTCTTTATTTCCTTTGGTGCATTTTGCTCAACGAAAAACAATAAATGTGTGCGAGCTCGGGAGCTTCCTACATACATAAGAATTTCTGGATTGTACTTGAAATTCCCATCTATTTCCGCCAGAATGACCACTTTGCGCTCCAGCCCCTTAAAGCGATGAATCGTTGTAGCCTGGATCTCGTTTCTATGTTGGGATGGGTTTGTAGTCAGGGAGAAATTCCCAAGTTTTGAAGCAGACTTTAACACGCTTCGCTCTTGTGCGTGTGGAGTTAAGATCACAATATCTTCGGCAGGTATGTGCTCTTCATTGATGAGCTTATAAAGAACGCTTTGTATTCCTTTGATCATTTCTACGGAGTCTCGATAAGTGTGTAATTCGGGTACTCTTCCCATAGGCCCGTTACAAACAATTCTGGAGCGATCACTGTAAAAAGCACTCACCAATTTATGGATTGATTTTGTGTTTCGACAATTCTCAGGAAGTAAGAATGGTTCTTCATCAACAATTCCTTTTAATGACGCTGTTCCACCATATAGATTCTGATTGTCGTCATAAAAGACATAAAAAATGCCTTCCTTCTCCTTCAATAAACTCGCAAGCGCAATCCAATAGGTTTCCTTGAAATCCTGTCCTTCGTCCACAATGATGGCATCAAAGATTGGTCCCGTTTCATCTACGGCTTTCATCAGCATATCAGGAAGTACAACCTCATTGTATTCCTGTTCGCTTTTTGCAAATTGAATAGCAAAGCCTGCTTTGTTTGCCATTTCCTTACATAATCCATGAAAGTGCAAAACGCTTACATCAGGTAAGCGCTGTGCAAGATCATCTGCAAGAGCCGCATTGAAACAGGTAAGAAGGACATTGAATCCCTGCTCATAAAGCCGCCGCGCTTTTTCAACCGCTAACATGGTTTTTCCTGACCCTGCACATCCCGCAATCAATACCCGGCGACGCATGGCAAGAACATTGAGCAACAAGAATTGTCTTTCAGTTAATTGGATTAGTTTTTCATCCTCCCTATCCAGTTCCACGCCAAGCGGTATATTAAGCTTGAATGATCGCGCCAACAAGGACTCAACCATTGCCAGGCGATCCCTGCCCAAAGGCACTCGCTTGCTTTTTTCAGCCCAATAATCGAATGATTTTTGGATTGTCTCTTCGATATTTCTTAGATCATTGTAGTCAATAACGATTTCACGGGGCAGATCCAATTTCAAAGGCTTATTTTCCACAACCACATCAGGAAAACAGACCACATGACCAATTGTGAGAAAACGGCTGTTATCCCATTCGGGCAGATCTTTGAGTTTATCCAGTAATGTATAGTGGCTTTTACGCGCCTGTTCTACGGGGTCAATCACAAAGATTTCGCCGTATCGATCGGTGGTAGTCCATTCTCCAGTTTGTGCATTAAACGAAACACCACCACCCTTAACTTCCAAAACTAGCACACCAAAGTCTGGGTGAGCAATTACAAAATCAGCCTCCCCATCACGCGCCCGACCATCCTTACGCGACTGCCATGCCACACTATAAAAAATGACAAACGAAGATCCCAACCCTGAAAGCGTTTCAAAAACTTTCTTTTCCGCATTTCGTTTCGGGTCGTTTGTGATACTTTCTGGTAAATGCTCTGGGTAAAGTTTGGCCACTAGGGTCTCCCCTCCTTACAAATAACATAACAGCGGTCACATTTATCTGCCTGTTCTTAATACACCACACGTGGAATTATACTTCAAGGGTGCATATTCAATGTGAAATTCCAGCAACTTTCACCACATCATTGCGAGGGCAATTCTTCCCGAAGCTATCTCCCGTTTAGTATGGAGACTACTTCGTTCTTCGGTATCTCCATTCCTTGGGACAGTGGCACTACTAATAATGAGGGTTGCCAGTGTTTGGCGCGGTTCCGCCGGAATAGTTTTATGCCCCAATTTTCTTCGCCTCATTCCACAAGGTATTCATTTCCTGCAAAGTCATATCGGATAAATTCCGACCCTGCTTCTTCGCGTTCTGCTCCACATAACCAAAGCGCTTCTTGAATTTCAAATTTGTCCCCCGTAACGCGGACTCGGCATCCACCTTCTTCCAGCGCGCCAGGTTGACCAGCACAAAAAATAAATCACCCAGTTCCGCCGCGATTTGCTCCTGGTTTTCCGCCTGCTTGATCTCTTCGATCTCCTCCCGCACCTTGTCCAACACGCCTTCGATCTCAGGCCAGTCGAATCCGACACGCGCGGCGCGGTCCTGATATTCCTGCGCCTGCGTCAGCGCGGGCAGAGATAGCGGGACGCCATCCAACAACCCTTTCCCCTCTTTCTTCTTTCCTCTTTCTTCCTCTTTCAACCTCTCCCAATTCTGCAAAACCCCATCCACGCCGTCCACCTCCACATCCCCAAACACGTGCGGGTGGCGGCGGACGATCTTGTCGTGGATGCCATTCATCACATCCGTCATCGTGAAGTGACCTGCTTCGCTGGCGATTTGCGCGTGCAAAACGATCTGCAACAGCAGGTCGCCAAACTCTTCGCGCATGGAGGCAAAATCACCAGCATCAATTGCCTCCAGCGCCTCGTAGGATTCCTCCAGCAGGTGCGTCCTCAGGGAGGCGTGAGTCTGCTCCTTGTCCCACGGACAGCCGTCCGGCGCGCGCAGGTGCGCAACGATCTCCGCGAAGGACTCGAAGGCTGTCCCTTCCGCCAACGCGGGGATGTAGAGGCAGGTCGCGGGTCGAAAGTCGAAAGTCGAAGGTTCAAGATCGGCAAGGTGCAAGACCTTTGACCCTTCGACTTCGCTCAGGGCAAGCCTTTGACCTTCGACTAAATTCACTTCGTGCTTCTTTGGATACACCGTCAGCAACACCTCCCGCAAATGCGCGGCCAATTCGGGCGAGTCAACTCCCATCAACAGCGCGGGGAACTCAGGCGGGAAGGGCGGCACGTGCGCGTCCGCCAGGGTACGCGCGTCGAGCAGGACCAGCCGCGAGGTCGGAGAGAGGCGGAGTACATCGAGCGTTGAAGTGACGAGGGAGAAGTCCATATCCAAAATCCTTTAATCCACGTAGTGACGAATTTATTCGTCCCCCAAGATCAAACGACTGAAGTCGTCACTACGTGGTTAGCGACTGAAGTCGCCACTACATGGTTGCGCCTGATTAAACGTAAAACGTAATGCGAAACTTTCGTCACGCATTACGTTTTATTCAATTTACGTTACGCAACACGCAACACGAACTAGCGCTTGGTGTAGGTCGGAGCCTTGCGGGCGCGCTTGAGACCCGGCTTCTTGCGTTCCTTGATGCGGGCGTCGCGGGTCAGGAACCCGCCCTTGCGCATGGCGGAGTTCCAATCGCCGTTGATCTTGACCAGCGCGCGGGCGATGCCCAACTGCACGGCCGAGGTTTGGCCGGTGACGCCGCCGCCTTCGACCTTGACGCTGATGTCGTAGGACTTGGGATCCTGTCCCGCGGAGGCCAGCGGAGCGAGGATCGCCTGCAAGTCGCCAAGGCGGGTGAAGTAGGCTTCCGCTTCCTTCTCGTTAACGGTGAACTTACCTGCGCCGCTCATCAACCGGACGCGGGCGGTGCTTTCCTTACGGCGGCCAATGCCTTCATAATATTGCACAGACATTTTCTAATTCCTTTCCTAAGCCAGGGGTTCCGGCTTCTGCATCGTGTGGGGGTGCTCGGCCTCGGCGTAGATTTTCAGGCGCTTGAGCAGGGAACGTCCCATGCGATTATGCGGCAACATGCCCCAGACAGCCGCGCGGATGGCGCGGTCGGGGTGCTTCTGCAACTGGTCGCGCAGGGTGATGCTTTTCAGGCCGCCCGGATAGCCCGAATGATGATGGTACAACTTGGTCGCCATGCGGCTGTTGGTGCGCGTGCCGGTCACAGCCACAGCGCCTGCGTTCAGGACGATCACATAATCGCCCATCTCGACGCCCGGCGTGAATGTCGGCTTGTGTTTTCCCAGCAGGGTGCGCGCGATACGCGTCGCCAGGCGGCCAAGGATCTGGTCTTTGGCGTCCACCACGAACCACTTGCGATCTATCTCGCTCGCTTTTGGATAATATGATTTGAACATCGCTACTCCACTTACAATTTACAATTTACGATTTTTTCATTGATCTGCATACGTCACTTCGACCAGGCTTAATCCGTGCGCAGGAGCCAATCCCGCGGGCAGGCGAGTCTGCGCTTCGAGCGCCTGTTGGATTTGTTCGACGGACAGCCGTCCCTGCGCCACCGCCACCTGGAGGAAGACCAGGCGCCGCGCCATGCGATAAAGAAACGCATCCGCCCGGACCTGGAACTGCCACTCCGTCCCGGAGCGAGTCCACGCGGATAGCGAGACCGTCCGCAGGGTGGAGCCTCCCGGCCCTTTGGTCGGCGAACCGAAGGCGGCGAAGTCGTGCGTCCCGAGGAAAACAGGGGCGACAGACTGGAGCGCGTCGCCGTCCAGCGGGGGCCAAACTCTCCAGGCGAAGCGTTCGCGTACGGGGTCGCGGACGGGATCGCAGAAGAGTCGGTAACGATAGCGGCGCGAGGTTGCATCGAAGCGCGGGTGAAAGTCTGAACGCACCTCTCTGGCTACGCGCACGGCCAGGTCGGGCGGCAGGGCGGCGTTCAGGGCGGCGCGCAACTTGTCGGGGCCGTGAGCCCACTCCAGGTCCAGCGCGACCGATTGCCCTTCGGCGTGGACTCCGCTGTCGGTGCGTCCGGCGATGAGGACCGAGCGTCCCGTCCAGCCGATGGTCCGCAGGGCTTTTTCGAGTTCGCCCTGCGCCGTTCTCGGTCCCGATACATCCCTCGACTTGCCCTCGGGATTACTCGACCAACGGGCCTGCCTTTGACTGCCATTAAGTTTGGCGCCGTCGTAGGCAAGGATCAACTGGTAACGTGCCACGTTCAGTGATCAGTCATCAGTCATCAGTGATCAGTGATCAGTGTTCAGTACTGATGACTGATCACTGATCACTGATCACTGGCTATTCTTCCACGAGTTCGAGAACGACCATCTC
>Ga0210021_1002188_pt1 | contig 17184 bp, 18 predicted proteins | sample CryGeymeta201517_FD_183981 | JGI IMG/M metagenome (GOLD analysis project Ga0210021, IMG submission 183981) | Groundwater microbial communities from Crystal Geyser aquifers in Utah, USA - Crystal Geyser metaG 2015-17 (SPAdes) (version 2) | ecosystem: Environmental > Aquatic > Deep subsurface >... | reverse complement strand
CGTTTTCTTTTGTTCAAAAAATGGGTTTACCCCCAATGCCAAATCTTTGGTGAACTGGTGCTTGAGCTTATTAAAATAAAGTTTGGAAAGCCCGAATTTCTCCGCTACATCATTACTGGATAATTTATCGTAATAAAATGCCTTTAGCGCCTCATATTGGCGCTGGCGCGAATTTTCTGGGTTTGAAAAATAGGTCTCTGGGTTCATAACCATATACTACAACTGTCGTAACATTATGTAAATAAATTAAAGTTAAAATATTTTTAGGCAAACAACAGAATGGCCTAATATAATCAATCTAGCTCATTATTATCACTGGTAAGTATAAATAATTCACATAAAACGAGCTGATTCAGATGGCTAATTTTCATGTATAGAAATTATAACATGCATGAAAAAACATATTGTTATGCAATTTTAGGTAATAACTCGGTTGTATTTTTTCTTTTAATTGTATTTTTTATGATTTATTTGGGCTGTGATTAAACTTAACTTCCTAGGAAATGGCTCGCGTGGCGTACGCCTTAATTACCTGAATTATCTTAATGAAAATCCATGATTAACTAAAATTTCTTTCTTGTAGGGTGCGAAATATCTGTTTTTTCATGAAATTAAACCTCTTCCTGTTGTTAATCGCTTATATAAACCATATGAAGCAGGCTAACAATATCCAAAACACCCATCCCCAGTTAACACCTTCTGAGATTGAATCTATGAGTTTTCCTTTCTCATCATATGTTTTGTGTCGGTATACTTTGTGATTTATAGAAAAATATTGTTCTCTTAAAGTGCCATCTATATAAGTTTGCTCTATATCAATTCCATCTGGATCGCCTGAAGAGGTAAGTATTTGTGTTGTTGTTTTTCCACTTGGGCTCATATCTACAGATATAATTTTAGATTTATAGATAATATCATCCATTAATGTGTCATAGAGCCATCCTCGAAACCCAGGTAAAAGATAAGACTCGGTAAATAATACATTCCCATTTATGGTGTGAAATGTACGCTTGGTGATCCGCCCATGTTTATAAGTGTCTTCAGTCTTAAGAATCCCTCCAGGATAAAAGGTCTTGAGCATACCGTGTGCACCCTGCTCCATAGGATTGGTTACCGTTAAGCTGGCAATAGATTCCCGCTCCTTCTGCCGTATCTCCATGAAGTCGCTCATGCCATGCATCCCCATTAGAATTACCAATCCTATAACAATCTTTTTTAACATTTCATTTCACCTTGAATACGAGAAGCCATATTAAGCGGTTTAAAGAGGCTCACAAGCTCTGTATATTTTCTTGATAATTCGTATGGTTCCCTGAAAACTGACACTTCCATAAGCAATGTAAAGAAGCATGTAATATACAAGTGTGAAAAATCCAACACCGATAAAATACGATGCATAGGTGTCGGACGAGTTATCCATACAGATCAGTGCTAGCGTGCATAAAAATATTATTAATAAATAAACAGCCTTTACCGCACGATAAAATACTTTATCTTCCAAGCTGTAGTTAGATGTATTCATAGATACCTCATGCCATCTTACTTACCCACAATTTCTGTGGATTAAATTGTTAGCAATAATTAGTTAAATTAAGTCTATTTAATGCCAGCACATGTAGTTGGATCTGTAATATCAGAACATTCAGCTTTAAATTTACCAAACCCAGAAAACACCCAATTGTTTCCGGTTAATTCAGGTGCATATGTGTAAACAGAAATGTATGAATGGTCACCGTACTCATAGAAACATACAAGATTGTAACCAATGGCTTTATAACCCTCTATTTTTGATAATCCAATGGTAGTTTGATTTGAAAAATCCTCAAATGCTTGATACGGACTCATAGACCATCCTGACGGCGTATCGCATACACCTGAATCATAATCACAGGTAAGAGTTGGCTGGCAGGTAATTTCTACTGCCGCATTTGAAGAGAAGCTCAAGAAAGTAAGGAGTAAAATAAATGCCTTTTTCATGTCGGTTAACCTTAATTCAAAGTGGGCGAATAATAACATTTGATTTAAAATTAATCAACTTTCACTTAAGTGTCTTTAAAGGTATACCTTTATTAACTCCATCCAAACACGAACAATCAATAAGTTACGATGTAAATAAAAATTAAATTTAAATTTATTTACACTAATAAATAAAGGTGGTATCATTCGTTTACATTATGGATAGCTAATTACTCAAGGTAGGTTGTTTTTTTTTGTGGAAATAATTGTGAATTTTATAACCGTAGCGTTTCTCTGCATTTTATGTTTTTTTATAGGCAATAGTCTCAATAATACAAACTCAGAAAAAATAGAAGGAATCATAGAGCATATAGATCAATTTGAATGGGACATATCAAGAATTAAAAAAAATACCGAAAGCATACAATCAGATGTATCTAGTATCAGATCAGATGTATCTAGTATCGAATTTAATATGAAGTAAGTAAGAACAAGGGCTAATCATGACAGGGCAAAACATAGGCTACATAAGAGTTTCATCAGAAGGTCAAAACACGGCAAGGCAACTTGAAGGTATTTCTCTTGATAAAGAGTTTACAGACGAAATGTCAGGTAGCTCAAGAAACAGGCCTCAGCTTGAGGAATGCCTTAGCTACCTTCGCTCTGGAGACACGTTACATGTTCACAGTATTGATAGGCTTGCGCGAAATCTTCGCGACCTACAAGAGATTATAGAGGGCTTGGTGATCAAGAACATTAGCGTTAAATTTCACAGTGAAAACCTAGTGTTCACAGGTGATGATAGCCCGATGGCAACTCTTACGCTTCAAATGATGGGAGCATTCGCCGAATTCGAACGAACAATTACGCGAACAAGGCAAAAAGAAGGGATTAGCGCAGCCAAAAAAGCAGGTAAGCATATCGGTAGGCCAAAGCTTGATAAAGGCCTTAGCGATAAAGCTAGGCAGCTAAAAAACGATGGATTAAGTGTGGTTGAGATAAGCAAAAAGATGGAGTTATCAAGACCAAGCATATACAAGCTTCTTAGTTGCGCATGACGTTTAATTATTGTCTCATTATGATTGATTTATATAGAGTTTTTATGGGTTTTTTCTTTTGATTTAAGCTAGATAATAGTAAGATATTAAACAAGTAATTAGTGATTTTTTTACGCTATTACGACTTTCCAATCGAGGTCTGTATTACTTTGGCCGGTATAAGACCTCGATTGGGTTCTTGAAGTGCGTAAAGGTGCGTATTTTAGAGAAAAGAAATCTTTGATCAAGGCTTAGTAAGAACAAAAGCTTAAAAAAGATTTTTTTAACACCTAAAAATACTATACCTTTCGTTATTATAAACATTGTTTTTTGGATATTGCCAATAAATTGTTAGAAAAAGTAAAACTCTTAGACTAACACAAGAAACAAAAAGAATAATAACATCGCACTTCGATTAATTTCGAGTATTAATTGAGGTGGTAACAGATGGAAGTTAATAATAAAAAGAGGTCTCAGGTAGAGATTCTATTACCAGAAACACTGCTTAAGAAGCTGTCCTATAATCAAAAGCTGATCATCGAAGCTCTAGCTAAAAATCCAGATGGTATGTTATCCCGTCATTTATCCCATAGAACGGGTGTATCAAACAAATCCGACACAATAAAGTTTTCTGTTCGCGAACTCTTGGCGAAGTATGATCTCGAAGTTCTCACCAAAAGAATACCGGAAAAGAAACAGTGGTTATGGTCTTTGTGCCGAATTTCTTCTGGAGAGCAATAAATGCTAGTGCAGGTGGTGAAATGACCAGCGCAGCGGACACTGCGCCCAAGGTCAGAAAAATACAGCCTAATTATAAAACATCTTTAGCTAGCTTAAAAGCGTCAGCTAACGGGATATGGCCTTCTATTTTTTCATATTGCGGAATGCCTTTAGAAAGCTTTTCTGAACGGCCAAATGTACACGTAAATTGTCCTTTTCCAAATCATGGAGGCGCAAAAGACTTTCGATTTGATAATAAGGATGGAAATGGATCATACATATGTAACTGTTCAAGTGGCGCAGATGGGTTTAACGCTATAGCAACTTTCCACAGCATAGAAAACAAAGATGCAATTAAGATGGTTGCTAAATACTTCGAACAAAACAAAATACCCGTTCAACAAAGTTTCACACCTATCAAAACAACACCTCGAGACGCTAATAACGAAAAAAAACTTGCCAAGAAAAGGGCTGGTTATCATGCAGATAAAATCTTATCTAAGTGTGAACTAAAGCCCCATTCATACTTTCAAAAAAAGGACATTGATAAATCTGTTTTAGTAATAAAAGAAAGCTACAAAGTAAATAATACTCAAACAGTTTTTGCAGGCGCATTAATAATACCTGTTTACGACATTAGCAACCAAGAATTGCTTATAGGTATTCAATATATTAATGATGATAAGTCCAGGGGGTATATAAAAGACACAAAGATAGAAGATGGAATCCACATCATAGAAGGTGATTCAAGCCTACCTTATGTTGATATTGTCGAAGGGGTGGCGACAGGAATTAGTTCCAATATGGCCACAGGAGCCACAACAGTAGTGGCGTTCGATGCCAACGGCATAAAAGGTAAAGCAGAACGCATTAAACAACTATTTCCTGGGAAGCAATTAAGATTTCTAGGTGATAATGACAGCCATAACAGATGGACTGGAAACGAAGCAGCGCATACGGCAGCTTATAAAACAGGTGGCTTAGTCGCAATACCTCCAGTTTCTGATAAAGACTGGGATGACCAACGTCAACTAAATGGCATTGAAACAACTCAAGCAGAGATTAACAATCAGATTGCCGAATATAATAAAAGCATAAACATTAGCGAAAAGATTATTGGGCTTAGCATAAACAGCTCTATTTTTCTGGTAAGTGAAAATAAAACCGTATCTTTTGATGGTGCGTTGATTAATTACACGGGAAAAATTTGTACTTGCCCTATATCCGGTGGTGAAGCCATTATCAATGCTGGCTCTATTTATTCGTATGGGCTAAAAAAAACCATTATTCCTGTATTGGCTAATCTATACGACCAAAATATCATTAATGAATGCAGGGAAATTAAATCATCAAAAGGCAGGCTTAAATGGGTTTCTCTTAATAATACTCAAAAGCACCTATACGCTTTTATTAATTTAATCTCTCATCGAATAGGCGCAGACCTTCCTAATCATGATCTGTTTAATGAATTTATTTATAAGAAATCCAAGATTAAAGCTTCAGATGAAATACTAAATCTACTCCGATGCTTACAAGAATCTAGAGTTAATCAAGCTAAAAAGCTCTTTGAGTTAGAACCAAAAGAATTTAGTAATCACATCAAGCTAAAGCAGGAAAAACAAGAAGATAGCTCTTTAAAGCTAAATTGGAATCCTGTTATTGAAGAAGCAAAAAGAAATAAATACAAGCTCATAGCCATCAAAGCACAGCATGGGCAAGGAAAGACCCAGAGCTTTATTAAAACCATGCTTGAACACGCAAACACAACGGATGGAGGCATAGTTGTTGCCCATAGAAGAAAACTGATTGATCAAATTTCTAAGGAACTTAACTGCTTTAATTATGAGGATTATGACCGTTATCTTTCATCAACAAGCTTATCTACTCTTAAAGGTATGGCGATTTGTCTACACTCTTTTAAACACGAACATTTTTTATCATACTTAAAAGAAGCTAATTCAGTATTTATTGATGAAGCAAGCCAAGTCCTTAAAACATTTTATACAGATAAAAATATTAATAACTCTGTATTAGATAATTTTACCGAATCATCTAAAACAGCACAGTGTATTTATTTGACTGACGCTGATTTAACGACACAGGACATAAAACACTACCAGCAAATATTCGACATAAGCGACAAAGACGTTTTGGTTGTTACAGCAGAAAAACCAGAACGAGACTATACAGTCGAAATATCATGCTCATCAGCACCAAGGCATTACAGAACTAAGGTTATAAAATCCATCGAGGAAGACCTTCAAAGTAACAAACCATGTGTTCTTGCTGTTGAATCAGAAGCTCAAGGAAAAAGCATAGTAAAGTTCTTTCAAGAACGATTCCCTTTAAAAAATATAGTCCTAATAACATCAAAAACACCTAATGATGAATTAAGTCCATTCATAGAAAATATAACCGAACAGTCATCTTTCATAGACCTCTTGATTCATACAAGCATTATAGGCACAGGTGTTAGCGTTCAGCATGAGAATAAACGTTTTACAAAAGGCTATGGGTTATTCTCAGGTAATGTACTAAGCGCAACAGAATGCTTGCAAATGATGCGAAGATTTAGAGACATAACTGAATGGGAAATAGGATTATTGTGCAGGCCAGAAAGCATGATTATGACAAGCTTTTATAGTGATCTTGGTGCGAAATCTCTAAAAGAACACGGAATAGAAATTAATAGTATAGAAAGTAATATAAAATTAAACACAGAAAGAAACAAGTCGCTATTCATACACGCATTTATCGGACTTTTACGTAACGAATATGGATTTAAAATCATTGGTCAACTAGCTTCTGAAGAAGTTATCAAAGGAATAATTACAACAGAAGAGGTTCGAAAAGAAGAAAAGTTAAAATTAATTAACGCCACACCATTACCCATAGAAAAAGCATTACTTGCCAGAAAAAGAGTGTATAAAACTCTTATTGAGAGATACGCTTCTGAGTCCTCTATTTGCAGAGATTACTTTAAGTGCAAAGAGGTAACAGAGGAAGAAGCAGAAATATGGTGCAATCCCTCAGCAAAGGACGCGGTAGATAAACAAGAACAAATAATAAAAATACTTAGGCTTGATTCATCCATTCATCATGTTCAAAAGAAAAACGAAATACTATTAAAAGCAGGAATCTCGCTAACCCTGTTTAAGAAACAACAATTAACTCAAGATGTAATAAAAGAACTAAGAAACAGTATCGCCAGTCAATGCGCTGAATTGGTTGGCCTTGGCTTTCTACGTGAGAAATACAGCAAAGAGTTAAAAATACCCACCGAACGACCAATAGCATTTATTTCTGAGTTTCTTAAATTCATCGGGTTTAACGTCAATAAAAAGCGTACTAGGAAAAATAACCGTGAGTATCAACTTGAAATAGAAATACCTTCTCCAATGGTTAATCGTTTAAGTCTAGATACCAGAACCGATAAAGAAATTTTAAAAGAAAAAGCGCACAAATTGAAAGGTGATGGCCTTGGTTATGGTCGTATAGCAAAAGAACTTGGATTAAAAGATAAATTTCAAGCAAGAAGATTGCTGGAAACATAGGGGTGCGGAATGTACCCATTACTGGCTATTATTATATATATAAATGCAGATAGTGGGTACAAAACGCACCCCGTGAAGAAATGATCATTTTGTCATAAATATAACCTAATTAAGTGAGCTATATAGGGGTGCGGAATGTACCCATTAATCAATTTTATAGTTTTGATTTGGAGGTAGAGGAACCTTTTTCTGGTAAGCGTTATGTTTTGATGGTTAAAACGTCTCGAGCCTAAAGTGTTTATCGTTGCGTATTAACCCGTGATTGAAAATCTATATTACTTACTTCGGAGCTATAACACGGGTGCATCATGAGGTGTGGCGTATAAATGAACCAAGTATTTACACCTTTACGCGCGATCAGGCGCGTGTACGTTATGGGGTATGGTCTTTCGGTATTAAAAGCAGTAATTGGCAGTCGAGCGCGCGTGCGCATATCATGGGGTGTGGGTTTACACCAGGCATGATAACGGCATGAGGATCAGCTTGAGTTAATGGAGGTATGATGGTTGCGGTATATATCAGAAAAGATGGGGAGGTTTGTCTATCCTTGCTTGCTAAAGAGCCAAAGGTAAGAAAAAAAGACAGGGGAACATGTGGCGCAAAGACGCGAAGAGGAACGAAATGCCAAGCGCCACCAGTATGGGATAAAGATAATGATGTGGCTAAAAACGGGCGGTGTAAGCTACATGGAGGCAAGTCTACTGGCGCACGAACGGAGAAAGGTCGAGAAGCAATACGCGAAAGTAACCGAAGAAGGGCAAAGGTGAAGCAAGCTTCTTCTGGCGAGCAAAATATTGAAAGGATGGGTGAAAGCGTATGAATACTGCCGGCGTTAAAATTGAATATACAGAAAAACAAAATACCTGCAATTTCTCTTTATTAAAAAATAAAAGCAAAGGTGGCCGTCCATCAAAATATACAACTGAGTTAGCAGATGAAATATGTATATCTATTTTGAATGGCGATAAAGGTATTGGTAAGCTTTGCAAAGAAAACAAACACTGGCCTACCAAGAAAACAATTTTTAATTGGCTTAATAAAAACAAAGATTTTCAGGAGCGATACATAAGCGCCAAGCAAATTCAGATTGATTTTTTAATAGATGAGCTTTTGGGTTACCCAGTGATCTTGGATCCTTTGAAGTGGAAAATATCTCATCTTGTCGCACGTAAACATTATTGAATCATTCATACAATCCAATAATCTCAAAGAGCGCAATATACATTGCTCCGCAACGTGATGATTTTACTCTTTTCAATGGTAGGTTTGTTTTATTTCTATAGGATAATACCTACATTATTGCATAGGTGTTAGTTTTGGCTTGGGTGTAAATGGAACAGCTAACTCAAGCCCGTTTATAAATATAGAACTTCATTCTATTAACATACGCATATCTACTTTACTTACGACCTCACCAGAGGAAGTTATAATTTTTTTATTATTACTATCATATAACGTTTCAAATCCTAAATTTTGGTACAGAGCTAATGCAGCATGATTGTGTGAATAAGTATGGAGATTTAATTCTAAAATGTTTCTTCGTTGACACTCAAGAATCATGCTCTCAATTAACTTCTTGCCAATGCCTTTACGGCGAAAATTTTTTTTAACGGTTACTCCGATTGTTAGCTTAGGTGTAGGCGGTTTAGATAAATGACCATCACTCATTCCAACCATTCTAGAGCCACTAAAAGCAAGGTAAATAAAGCTTCTATTATCCTGTATAATTTTTAACAGGTAGCTTAATTCGTCGCCCTTAATTGAGTTTAAAAGGAAGTCAGGAAGAAACAGAACATTTTGTGACTCAATGAAAACTTCCTGAGTATATTGATGAATTATTTCAGCATCTTCCAGGTTAGCAAATCGATAAGAAAGGGTTTCCAATATTTTTTCCTTAGGAATAAATCATTGACTAAGATATTAGATCAATTTATGATCACAACCCTTAGATTCCGCAAATAGAATCGCGATGCTTCAATTACTAAGAAACGGAGAATACACATGAAGAAGAAAATTTCAGCATCTAAATTAATCCCCAATAAAATCAAAGATAAAGTTAAAGTAGTGTCTGTTCCTTACGGAAACACCTAAGAATATGCATTATCTCTCCCCTGCTCTTCATGCTCAGGGGGGCTTGCTTTAATCTCCAAGATAGTTATACGTAGTAGTAAGCGTTTATTCTTAACCTAGCCAAAAGTTAGACTTGAATATAACATACTATTAAGTGTTGAGAAAAACGATGCTTCATCACTGCCTGGAAACATATAAAAATTTAACAATAAATTTAAATCCAAAAAATCTTTCTTGGATAAATAGTAGCATTGGAGCTGATCTATGGATTGATGGTTTTGATGCCATTCAAAATTCAAATAAAGAATCAGTAACGCTTTGTTTAAAACAAATTTTTACTGATCACTCTTCATTAGCTCAATTAGACATCTATAGCTTAATACCATTAATTGATACCTGGGAAACCTTGAGTGAAAAATATAGCCCAGACGATTGGCTTGCTGCTGGAATAACTATTTGTGAGGCTGTGGGAGGCATTCCTAAACTATGGCCAGCTTCAAAGAGTATTGTTAACGATACTGTCGCTTTTTTATTAAGTCGCTCATATAGAGCGTTACGTGTTCACGGATATAACCTTGGAGTTCGATTTATATTTAGCGACCTTTCTGGGGAGTATTTATTCAGGCCAGACTTAAGATATTTTGTTATCCCCAAGAATTTTTGCGCACCAGATTTATCGCCTCAGAGAGCGCAATTTTACTTCATTAGCCATGAGCTCGTTCATTTTTGGAATTTTGCTGACTTATATCAAAGTTTATTTGGTCCAAAAGACTATACGGCTTCGATGTTACTTAATGCAGAAGAATTTTGTTGTGCTTTTGATCTCCAGTTTCTTCGAGAGCTTTCAGAAAGACACTGTGCTCCAAATTTAACAGAAGAATTCTGTAACATTGAAACTGGACCAACGTCCAAGAGTAAAAAAACCATGCTTGATGCATGTAATAAATCAACTGATAAGCAAAATTATTTAGAAAAAAGTTTGAAAAGCCGTGCTCAAAATTTCCTTTCAGAGAAAACAGTCTTTCGCTGCCAATCAAGTAACAGTAACGACTCTACGGAACTTTGGATCAGCGACTCAGCTATCCAGCAGCATGCTACTAAAACTGAAGAGTATGTTGATTATTTGTCACATCCTATTCGTCAATATTATGGGGCACTATTACCCAAAAACCATAGGCACTTACAAACCGCTATTGCAGCCTGTGATGAAACTTGGGCTGATACAATCCATAAAATTAGGTTGGATAATTTTGACCCTAAAATAAGAAAGTATTCGCTAATTAAAAACCAAATTCGTTTTTCGATATATCAAATAGCCGAACACGAAATTGAGAAAGGGAAAACTTTGCCAGATGAAAATCTTTTTTCCTGGGCTCGGAGTGCAGCACTCTGTTATGCCCTCTCTGATGATCAAATTGAAAGTAAGTGGAACGAGATTTTTACTAAGTTAAAAGAGGAGATTAAATTTACTCCTATTCTCTGGGATGATTTTTACCCAAGGCCGGATTAAGTTATGACGGTTTCAATAAAAGTAAATTCAACTCAAAAAATCAATAAAATAGGTAAATGGTACTTATCTAATAAAAAAGAACGCCTCCAAGGAAGTGATGCACAAATTTTTGACGCAGCTCACCTCGATCAACAAGCTATCATAAAACTTCCCCAGGCAAAAAGCTCTTCATTTCTTGCATTTGATAGAGAGCTTCGGGCTTTGAATAAAATGAAGGGTATTCCTAATGTTGTAAACTTACTTGATAGTGGGAATGACCCGATCCTAAAGTTACCGTATATAATAATTGAAGATGGAGGCTCAACAATTGCTGATAAGCTTTGGCTTGAGGGCTGGGCACCAACTTTCAGCGAGATTAAATCTATCTTAGAACTCATGAAACAGTCTCTCGATAAGGCCCATGAAATGGGTTTTGTGCATGGGGATATCAAAGCAGCTAATATATGCTACTCGAAGGGGCAAGTGAACCTCATCGACTGGGGTAATTCTTATGAAATAGGGGAAAAAAGACACATCGGTGCTTTAGCTCATCATCAACCACCATATCCATATTGGACTGAAGCTACAGATATTTATGGGCTTGCAGTATTGGCTTTCCAAATGTTGTTTCACGGAGAGTTTCTTGAATTTTTGGTTTCTAAAGACCGATGCCTTATTACACCACGTAGAAAGCTCAATACATCTAAGGTTGAGGATTTTTTAAAAACAATATGTTTAATTACAGACTGGAGTAAATGCCCATCATGGGACAATGGGGGGCTGCTTTGGACAATAAATTAAAAGTTTCTTTTATCTATATTGCAAGCACTATTTCAATTTTTGGAGATCTGCTCACAAGTTTAGGGCTCCAGATCTTTCTTTACCAAAGTTATGGCTCCTCTTCAGTTGCAGGTTCTTTTATTGTCAGTATCTTGCCGCAATTATGGCTCGTAAAATTTCTAACCCATCGCTGTAAGCAGTACTCATTATTCAGATCTTTAATTACTTTACGAATTTTGGGTGCTTGTTGTGTGGCGCTGCTCGTCTGGTTCCATGATATATCGGAAATTTATGTTTTTTTGTTTTTTAGCTCTCTCATTATGGGTATTAGCCTCAATATCCAGAGAAGTCTTGTAAGTTATTTAGTACCTAAAAATCACCTTAAAACAGTCCATCGTCGTCTAACCTCTCTTCGAGCCATTGCTATAATGCTTGCACCTGCATGCGGAGGGTTTCTCCTGCAAAAGACAAACTATCAAGTGCTATTTTCTTTGGACGCCGTAACTTTTTTAATAAGTGCCGTTCTATACATGTTTTTACAAAACAAGAGTGGTGCTAAGGAAAAATATTCTAACTCCGCATCCGAAACACAAGACAACCATTTAAAACAGATTTTACATCCGGTAATATTTATATGGGGCCTTTTTTTGCTTCTTGGAGCGTTTCATAATGGTACACAGGTACCTGTACTTAAACTAGAGGGACTTGATCCTTACCAAATAGGTTTGATTCTGATGTTCTGGGGATTGGGTGGGACTATAGCTTTAATTTTCCCCTCTGCTTTAGCAAAGTATATTTATCTGCTACCCGCAGTCCTTATTTTTGTATTAACACTTACTTTTTATTTGTTTGGTTTAAGCTTTGTCGGCTCAGGTATTGCAATGCTAATTTGTGGGTTCTTGTATAGCTTTATTATTGGAGAACTGCGGGCTAAGATTTCTTCCCTTGCAGAAGGTAAAGAAGCTACTTTGTCGATATGGTCATCAGTAAGCCAGATTTCAGCATGGATTCAACTTTTTGGGTTTATCTGGATGGCTGTAATGCAGCGCTGGTACAAACCAACGTTTGCTGGATGGTCAGTTTTAATTAGTGGAACAATCCTTGCTTTGTCTATTATATTTGATATGAATCGGAAGAACATTACATCCAAACCATCACAACCAATGACTGAATCATGATCTGTGTACTTAAGATAAAGCCTGGCATCGATCTCCTGAGCTTATGCTGTAACGTAAAAATATAAATCACACGCTCTGTGTGTACATACAAATGTGATTTGTGGAAACATTAATCCCAATCCTCAAAGGAAGCTTGGAAATTTATACGATCACTGCCTGGAGAAGCAACTTGCGCTCATTATGTTGACGTAATTAATCAATAAAAACATTTTTAGGGGTTAAGTGGGTTGGCTGTTCCATTGTTCCCCAAGCCCGGGGAGCTTTATTGTAACTCTGGGCATTTAATTCTCTTTTTCCTCTAAAATTTCAGTATGCATTTAATATGAACTGGTTGATTCGCTGAAGATGCATTTAAAACAGCATAAATACTATATCCAAAAATCGGGATCATATTAAGTGCATATAAGTGCTGCATTTATGCAGCATAGATTTGGTTTGAATTCGCTCACTTATCGGTGCTTTTCTTGTATTTTTTGCTCTTTAAAAATCCAAGAGGGTTGTATTTTTCGGTTTTTTTGGCGAAATATTATTTTTTACATATAAATCAATAGGTTAAAAATTGGCATTCCAATGCGAAAGGTGTGCTTGGTCCTGTATATTAGATTTACTTACGATTATGATTTCTAAAATTTTATATATATTTCTTTTTTTTATCTCTAAGAAAAGCGCATATAGTTGCGCGTTTGTGAGGTTGAATGTTTGTAGTTATAAGGGTTTTGTTAGCGATAAACTTCTTTTCGATGACCTAGAGAGAGGACAAAAACAGTTACTGTTTCATCTTTAAATTGGCAAATAATACGATAATCACCAACACGGTAGCGCCATAAGCCTGCCTTATTGTAAGCCAGTGCTTTGCCTTGTTGTCTTGGATCATCAGCAGTAGAAACACGGTTTTCTAAATAATCAAAAATTCTTAGTTTTGTTTGCTTATCAAGTTTTTTTAACTGCTTAATTGCTACTTCTGAAAATTCAATCGTCCAGACCACAGGCTTTCCTTGCTTCATCTAATGAATAAATTCTACCTGGGTTTTCTAATGTATCCATACCTATGTAGTAATCACCAACATCCGTTAAATAACTTTCAATAGCTTCCCTTACATAAAAGCTTTTGGAGCGTTTTGTTTTCTTGGCAAGCATAGATAGTTTGTCTTCTAGCTCTTCGGGCAACCTAATTGCAATGGCCATGATATCACCTATTTTATTATAACCTGTTGTAATTATACATGCTTATACACTATTATACAAATATAGCGTAACTAACTTGTATTATATATAACGAAAAACAAACGAAGGGATGCGAACATGAGTGAAAAAAATTCGTTACTCAGTACGCGAGAAGCTGCTGATATTGCAGGCTTTAGCGCTAGGCATATACAAGGCATGATAAAGAAGGGAAAGCTTTCTGCTACAAGGGATGATGGGGGAAGTTACCTTATAGAAAAATCTGAGTTTTATCGTGTTTTTCCTGATGCGCACAACAAGCGATCAAGCGCGAATGATGATGAAAGCAGTTCGCGAATTGTTCTTGAGTCTGAGATTAGACATTTAAAAGAAATGTTAGCTGAGAAGAGTAGGCAAAATGACTTCCTACACAAGCAATTAGAGACAGCAATGACAGAGAAGGCAATGATTCTAGAGACGCTCAGCAGTAATCAAAAGTTACTTGAGCACAGTAGCGGTAAAGGGAAAAAGAAATTTTTAGGAATTTTTTAATAAATCCCCATTAATCTAATGTAACCATGATTTTAATTTAAATTAGGATATCTAATGCCATAACATGTAGTTGGATCTGTAACATCAGAACATTCGGCTTTAGTTTTTCCGAACCCAGAGAAAACCCAATTGTTTCCGATTAATTCTTTTGCAGGTGTATAAATATGAATTGAAGAGTTTTGGCCATAAGAGTAAATACATTCAATCATTGAGCCTGATTCCTTGTAAGAAATGCCCATTATTTTTGATAATCCAATGGTAGTTTGATTTGAAAAATCTTCAATTGCGCTACCGTTAATTAAATACCATTCTGGAGGCATCACATCACACACCCCTGAATCATAATCACAAGTAATAGTAGATGGACAAATAGCTTCACCTGATGCGTTAACAACAAAACTCATAAAAAAAGCACCAACCAAAACAAATATTTTTAACATAAGAAATAAATCCAACGCAAAGGCAGTTGATAATATTAACAAATGATCATTAACTAGTCAATGAGATTTATAATAAACAAGGTATAAATTAATTATTTTTATCATACGTAATTAACATGGATTTTCATTAAGATAAATCAGGTAACGCTACCGCCACTGAAATTAATTTTTAAGCCTCCCATCCAAGGTATGGATGTTTCATTTTTAAGCAAGTCAACGTTGAGTAAAATCGGTAAATGAGTTTTCTTTTTTATCGAGACATGTGCAGATCCATTATGCATCGTGATAGTTGCACCATTATCTAAAAAATCGCGATGAATCGTTTCAGCATTACACTGCTCAAATCCATGTAATTTCTGAGCCAGATGTCTATATAAATTGTGCGCCAATAATGATAATGTCAAATCAAAATCTACTTTAACTACAATTGATGAGGATGGTGAATTTAAATGAAAGAAGGCGATCTGCTCTGCAATTTCTTTCTCCACCATCCAGCGTCTAGCGTATTTTCTAATCAATTGTTTTGCATTCAGATCAAAATCATTAGTGATTAAAAATGTGGGGCGTTGCCTGCCATGATCCGTTAAGATAATTTCTCTAATTTCGCCCTCATACTTGCCTAGCGTTGTTTTGCGATCATAAATACGCATTTCTTGTTTCTTGCCTTTGGCGCGCTCCACCTGAATTATTTGCCATTGATCCTCCGGCAATGCATTGACTTGCTCAATCAGTTTTTTACCACGTCTTCTAATGGTTAGAAATTTGATTTTTTCAGGACTTTGATTGAGCTTACTCAAGTTCTCATAAGTGGTAAAACGTGAGTCAAAAATTAGCATCTTTGGTGCAATTCCCTTGCCCGCTTTCCAGAAGTCTACAAATTCTAATACAGCGTCATTTTGAGTGCTGTGCTTTAACTCAGCATCCGTATAACTGACCATACCTGTCTTCGGACACTGGACTATTAATGCAAGGATACTTTTCATTGCCTTTGAGCGCGCGCCGCACCAGTTTTTTTCAAGCACGCTTTCATCCCCCCAGTGAGGAATAGCCTTAAAATCTAGGTTAAATTCACTTTCCTCTTCCTCTGATTTAAAGCACTCAACTAAATTCTTAAGAAGTGTAAGATTCGATGTTCGCTGTACACGATATGAATAGCTAGAAAGCGTCGTTGCTTTAGGTAACACATTTAACCCAGCAAATAATCCTAACGCCCTATCCATATTCCATACGGAATCGTGCGACCATCGCGCATTACCCATAAGTTTGAGTGCTAAAAAAGATAGAATCATTTGTGTGCTGCTCAATTGGGTGGTTGATGGAAAATGAGCATTTTCAATCGCCTTGATGATCCCAAGCGATTGCAGTAAGGGTAGAAAAACTAATACGCCAGCAGCTCGCTCCGTTGTGAACACCTCATCTGTATAGCTCCATGCAACACTTTTGGGTGGTGTTATTTTCTGTGGCAACTGAATAGCAATGCGTTCTTGGCGTGTGCGCTTAGGTAGGGGTGCAAAGCCTTCCTGCTTAAGAATAGCATTGATTGTATCAAGAGATAGTGCCTGATCTTGAGCATATAGGGCGGCTCTAATATCAGTGATAGCATAGTTTTGTTTACGCAACATAATCACCATATCAACCACACCTTGTTCTGTACGTCGTTGCTTGGGTCCCGTTTTCTTTTGTTCAAAAAATGGGTTTACCCCCAATGCCAAATCTTTGGTGAACTGGTGCTTGAGCTTATTAAAATAAAGTTTGGAAAGCCCGAATTTATCCGCTACATCATTACTGGATAATTTATCGTAATAAAATGCCTTTAGCGCCTCATATTGGCGCTGGCGCGAATTTTCTGGGTTTTAAAAATAGGTCTCTGGGTTCATAACTATATACTACAACTATCGTAACATTATGTAAATAAATTAAAGTTAAAATATTTTTAGGTAAACAACGGAATGGTCTAATATAATCAATCTAGCTCATTATTATCACTGGTAAGTATAAATAATTCACATAAAACGAGCTGATTCAGATGGCTAATTTTCATGCACAGAAATTATAACATGCATGAAAAAACATATTGTTATGCAATTTTAGGTAATCACGCAGTTGTATTTTTTCTTTTAATTGTATTTTTTATGATTTATTTGGGCTGTGATTAAACTTAATTTCCTAGGAAATGGCTCGCGTGGCGTACGCCTTAATTACCTGAATTATCTTAATGAAAATCCATGATAAAGAATGTTATCCAGC
>Ga0210021_1002150_pt1 | contig 17394 bp, 10 predicted proteins | sample CryGeymeta201517_FD_183981 | JGI IMG/M metagenome (GOLD analysis project Ga0210021, IMG submission 183981) | Groundwater microbial communities from Crystal Geyser aquifers in Utah, USA - Crystal Geyser metaG 2015-17 (SPAdes) (version 2) | ecosystem: Environmental > Aquatic > Deep subsurface >... | reverse complement strand
GCTTTGATCTTCTCCTTCATCGCCGGGATGTCTTCCGGGCCAAACAACAGCCGCGGGTGGACGTTACGGAGCTTCTCCCTGAGCCGTGCCGGTTCGGCCGGCACCGGGTCCGTCTCGGGCGTCATCAGCGGGGGCGGCGGCGGGGCGAGCTGCTCGGGCTTGACCTTCATCGGGCCGCCCAGGGCGACGTTCACATCGTCGATCCAGACTGTCTGGTTGGCGTCGGGCGTCGTGTCGCCCACAACTACCAAGCCGGTGAAGCCCTCCACTTTGGTGCTGAACCACTTGAACCGCTCCTGACGGTCGTTGACGTCCTTGCCGTCATGCTTCACGGTCACGCCCCTGTCGGGGTCGAAGGTCAGCGTCCACTGGTGCCAGCCTTCCGTCCGCTTGAGACCCAGGTACTGGACAGCGAAGTACGGCTGCTCCTTAGCCAGGGGGTTGAATGCTGTCAGTGCATAGGTGGTGTCGCCGGACAGATAGGGCGCGTAGAGCGACCCCGAGGCGAGCACTCTTCCATCTGCTTGCATGGCGCCGTAGTACGGCCCCGTTACGCGCTCCTTCGGCTTGGCCGGGGCGCTGGCGTCTTCGTACACCCAGAAATCGACAGTGCCGCTGCCGTTGGTGTCGCGCAGCTTCCAGATGGCCTTGCCGCCGGGACCGACTCTCAGCGACCCGCCGCCCTCACGGTGGCTGCGCGCGGCATCCACACTGGCCGCACCCTCGACTTGCCAGCCGGTCAGGGCGTTGGCGTCGTCGAAGGAGGCGGTTCTCTGATCCTGTGCCGCGCAGGCGCCCACAAGCAGTCCGGCTGCGATCCAGCCCGCCACGACAAAGACTCTCGCGCTCATCTGCTGTCTCTCCTCAAGGGCGGGCACCCCGGGTCAACTCGTTGTGCCTCTTGGTTCCAAGCAAGGGACAAGCCAACGGCAGCGCTCCGGCTGCTTGGCGTGTCGGATGGACTACAATGCCAACATCCGAGCCTACTGACAAGTGGCGGGAAGGCCTCGGCTGATTTTCGGTGCCGACGAGGGCCGCCTCGCCGAGAGGGTCGAGACTGTGGCGCCGGCAGAACTAGACTGAGCGTCGCAATGAGTTGTTCCACCACAATCTGGTGTAGACCGGGGAACGTTGCCAAGATGCCCCGACCCCTGGGGGTGGGCGGCGAGTGCCCCGCCCCGAACGAGTTCGGGCGTCCGGCCTGTACTGCAGTAGGAACTTCCACCGCCGCCCGGACGCGTGCGGCACGAGCACTGGGGGTGCTGTTGATGGTTTCAGCCACCGGAAGCCACGGCGTGTCGGTGACACCTGCCGAAATGCTGGAAGCCAATCGCTGGGTTACGGCGAAGTTTGGGGACGGCGCCGAGCCCGCGCTGCCCGAGGCACGCTTGGTCGTGCTGGCGAACAACGACCCCGTCCAGCACAACGGCCGTAACGGCCGGGCGCTGAACGTCGCCGGCAGGCGGTTCGAGCGGGGGCTATTCTGTCACGCTGTCAGCAAGGTGGTTGTCCGGCTGCCGGGTCCGGGCAAGACGTTCTCTGCCTTCGTCGGCGTGGACACCAACGAGCAGACCCTCGGCGGACGGGGGAGCGTAGGGGTCTCGGTCAGCCTCGCGGGGAAGGAGGCGTGGCGGTCGGAGTTGCTGCGCGAGGGCGTGCCCGGCGTCCCGGTGTCAGTGGATCTGGCTGGCGCAACCGAGTTCGCGCTGGAAGTCGCCGACGGGGGGGACGGGATCGCTTGCGATCAGGCGGACTGGGCGGAGGCAAAGGTCGTGCTCGCCGACGGGGGTACCGTCTGGCTCGGCGACATGGCAGCGGAGCAGCCGTCTGGTGCGCACTACGGGCCGGAGCAGCCGTTCTCGTTTGCATACGGCGACCGACGGTCGGCCGAGCTACTGCCGACTTGGCAAGTGGCCCGCGCGGCACGCCCGTTGGACGACCAACGCACCGAACACGTCCTGACCTATACGGACCCCACGACCGGTCTCGTCGCCCGGTGCGTCGCTGTTGCGTACCGGGACTTCCCGACGGTGGAGTGGACAGTCCACCTGAAGAACACGGGCGCAGAGGACACGCCCCTCCTCACCGACCTCCAGGCGCGCTGGACACCGAACTAGCGATTCCCCTGGCCGGCATCTGACGGGGCCGAGTTCCGCCTGCACCACCACGCCGGCAGCCCGTGCACAGCACGGGACTACGAGCCCTTCGTGTCGGGGCTGGCGCCGAAGGCGGCCCTGCGGTTCGCGCCGCCGGGCGGACGGCCGAGCGACTCGGTGCTGCCGTATTTCAACCTGGAACTGCCCACCAGCGAGGGCGTCATCGTTGCGGTAGGTTGGCCGGGTCAGTGGGCTGCCACGTTCAGCCGGGACGACGCTGCCGGGTTGCGCGTGCGAGCTGGTCAGGAGCTGACCCACTTCGTCCTGCGCCCGGGCGAGGAGGTGCGGACACCGCTGATCGTGCTCCAGTTCTGGAAGGGCGACAGCGTGCGCGCCCAGAACGTCTGGCGCCGTTGGATGCTCGCCCACAACCTGCCGCGACCGGGCGGCAAGCTGCCGCCAGCCCAGATGGCGGCGTGCAGCTCGCACCAGTTCGGCGAGATGATCCACGCCGACGGGGAGAGTCAGAAGCTGTTCGTCGACCGCTACCTGGAAGAAGGGATCAAGCTCGACTACTGGTGGATGGACGCCGGCTGGTACGTCAACGAGACCGGCTGGCCCAACACCGGCACGTGGGAGGTCGACACAAAGCGCTTCCGCGGCGGGCTGCGCGCCATCACCGATCACGCCCACGCCAAGGGCGTGAAGAGCATCGTCTGGTTCGAGCCGGAACGGGTCACGCCGGGCACGTGGCTGTACGACACCCACCCCGAGTGGCTCCTGGGCCGCGACGGCGAGCAGAAGCTCCTGGACCTGGGCAACGCCGACGCGCGACAGTGGCTCACCGACCACGTGGACAAGCTCATCAACGAGCAGGGCATCGACCTGTACCGGAACGACTTCAACATCGACCCCTTGGGCTTCTGGCGCGGCGCCGACGCCGCGGACCGCCAGGGTCTCACCGAGATCCGCTACGTCGAAGGCTTCCTCGCCTACTGGGACGAGTTGCGGCGCCGCCACCCGAACATGCTCATCGACACGTGCGCGTCCGGCGGCCGCCGCAACGATCTGGAGACGCTGCGCCGTTCCGTGCCGCTGCTGCGGAGCGACTATATCATTGAGCCGGTCGGTCAGCAACTTCACACCTACGGCATCGCCTCGTGGATCCCGTTCTACGGCACCGGGCTCAACTCGACTGATCCGTACGTCTTCCGCAGCCAGATGTGCCCCCACCTGATCGGCTGTTACGACGTGCGACTCCGCGACCTCGACTACCCGCAACTGCGCCGCCTCTACCAGCAGTGGCGCCAAGTCGCCGACTGCTACTTCGGCGACTACTACCCGCTGACGCCTTACAACGCCGGCAACGACGTCTGGATGGCCTGGCAGTTCGATCGCCCCGAGCAGGGCGACGGCCTAGTGCAGGTCTTCCGCCGCGCCGACAGCGTCTACGAGTCCGCCCGCCTGCGTCTGCGAGGGCTCGACCCCGATGCGACCTACACCGTGACCGACCTCGACGCCAACGCGCCGCAGCAGACGAACGGTCAAGAGCTGATGGGGAAGGGCCTGCGGGTGACGCCGGAGAACCAACCAGCGGCACTGCTGATCAGCTACAAGCGGACAGAATGAGCCGAGACGCAAGAGCACTACGTCGGATTGCCGCGCCACGCTCGGGGTTCCGCGTTCGCGCGGGCCGCATCGGGATGCCGCCCCACGTGGGTGAATCTGCATTCTCATAGGAATCACGCATGCCCGCCCGTTGGTTGGGCACCACACCGGATGAGAATGCCACGGTCGGTGCACTGCCGGTCTTCGCAATCTGCAATCTCAAGTCTGCATTCACATAGGAGTCGCTCGTGAACCAACCACCTTGCCCACAATCACCTGTTTTCTTCCGGAAGGCCCGCCAGAGCGGCTCACCCCTGTGCGTCGCCGTCGTACTCGCGTGGACCGCCGTCGCTGCCTTGGGGCTGGACGACTACTCCAGAGGTCTTCTCGACCTCAACGCAGTGCGCAAGGCTGCCGCCGAGGTGACGCCGGAGAAGTACCCCAACGCTGATGACGTGTTGGTGGACGACCACATCCTCAACCAATACGAACCCGATGGCCGCGCAGTGACGTGGGACGACACCTTTGTGAAGGTGCTCACCGAGAAGGGCAAGGAAGACAACCAGACGCTCACCTTGTCCTTCACCCTCCCGTACAGCACCGCCGTCTTCAAGCTGGTCCAGGTCATCAAGCCCGAGGGCACCGTCATCCCTGTCGACGTCGAGAAGCAGAGCCGGGTGATGGTGGACCGGTCGCAGATGAGCGCCAACATCTACGATCCGAACGACAAGATCCTCAGCGTGGGTGTGCCCGACCTGGAAGTGGGCGACGTGGTGCGGTACGTCGCCTTCAAGGAACTGGTCAAGCCGCGGGTGCCGAACACCTGGAGCGAGTACGAGGTGTTCGAGTACACCAGCCCGATGAAGCACTACCTCTACGAGGTGTTGGCGCCGAAGGAGCTTCCGCTGCGGAGCCTCGCCCTCAAGTCGGAGGTCAAGGGCACGGTCACCTACACCACGGAAGCGCAGGGCGACCGGGTGCGCCACCGCTGGGAAGTGCGCGACGTGCCGCGGATGTACCAGGAGCCCAATATGCCGGCCCTGCACACCGTCGTGCAGCGGCTGCTCCTCAGCACGATTCCCGACTGGGAGTACCTCTCCAAGTGGTACTGGAACCTGTCCGAGCCGCACTTCAAGGACTCTCCGGCCATGCGGGCGAAGGTGGAGGAACTCACCAAGGGGCTAAGGGACCGCGAGGCGAAGCTGCGCGCGATCTTCAAGTTCGTGTCGCAGGAAGTCCGTTACATGGGCATCACCGTCGAGAAAGAGGCGCCGGGGTACGAGCCTCACGATGTCCAACTCACCTTCGACAATCGCCACGGCGTCTGCAGAGACCAGGCCGCGTTGCTGGTGGCCCTGCTTCGGATCGCCGGCTTCAAGGCGTTCCCGGTGCTCATCCATGCCGGGCCGAAGAAGGACGAAGAGGTTCCTCAGCCCTACTTCAACCACGCTATCTCGGCCATCGAGAATGACGGCGGGACATACACGCTGATGGACTCGACCGATGAGAACACCCGCGACCTGTTCCCTGCGTACCTCTGCAACACGAGCTACCTGGTCGCCCGACCGGAAGGCGACACGCTGCGTACTTCGCTCATCGTCCCCGCAGAGGACAACCTCATGCGCCTCGAGACCGAGGCTACGGTCGATGCCACCGGGAACCTCACCGGCCGAAGCGTGCTCCACTTCGACGGCATCAACGACAACGCCTATCGCGGCTACTTCTCACGGATCAAGCCGGAGGAGCGACGGCGCTACTTCGAGGGCGCGCTGAAGCGGTTCGCGGCCGGGGCGCGACTCACCGAGCTCGACCTCCAGCCCGCGGACATGATGGACACCGAAACGCCCTTGACCATCAGGATTGGGTACCAGGCCGCCGACCTGCTCGTCGCCAACAACTCAACGGCGCTGCTGCCCGTGCCACGGCTCGGAACGCGGGTGGGCATGGTCAACTTCATCCTGGGCAAGACGGGACTGGAGGCGCGGAAGTACCCGCTGAAGACCGACTTCGCCTGTGGCGTCCGCGAGTCGCTGAAGCTGACGCTGGACCCCAGCCTCGGCGAAGTAGAAGCCCTGCCGGAGTACCCGACGTTGAAGAGCGATACGCTCTCCTGGCAGCGGCACCTGCGGCGCGAGGGGAACACGCTGCTGGGCGACAGCGAGTTCCTGATCACGGGCGTGGAGTTCAGTCCGGAGCAGTACCTGCAGCTCAAGCAGACACTCAAGGCGATGGAGATCAACGACCGGAAGATGCCGATCCTCCAGCGGGGCGCAACGGCAAGCGCTGCGGCCGCCGACGCAGTTGTTCTGGACGACACCTGGGAGTACGACGTCAAGGACGCCCACAACTGGACCGAGAAGCGAACGCTGCGGAAGCAGATCCTCACCTACAACGGCAAGAAAGACAACGCCGAGTGGAAGTGGGACTACAACCCCGCGTGGGAGGACAGCAAGGTCGTCAAGGCGACTGTCACCAACGGGAACGAAACCAAGTCCATCAGCGAGCAGGAGCAGAACCTCATGGATGCCGCGTGGGTCTCTTCCGCCCCGCGCTACCCCGCCGCCAAGACTCTGGTTGCCAGCCTGCCGGGAGTCGAGGTGGGCAGCGTCGTCGAAGTGCAGGTGGTTCGCACCTACCGGGGGCAGCCGTTCTTCTGGATGCGCCAGTCCTTCCGCGACTCCGACCCGATACAGAAAATGACCGTGCGCGTCACGGCGCCAAGTTCGCTCCGGTTGTCGGTTTGCAGACAGGACGCCGGCTTCGGCGGCCCCGGGCAGCCGACGGGCGCTCCGGTTCTCAGCGGCAAGCACACCTCTGCCGGCGATCAAGTCGTGTACGAGTGGACAGCACAGAACCAGCCGGCGATCAAGCCGGAAGAGAACCTGCCCCCGCCGTGGAGCTTCACCCCCACAGTGTGGGTGTCCGCCGGCCGGTGGGACGCCTACGCAAAGACGGTGCGCGAAGCGTTGCTGGAGGCGACCCAGGGACAGAAAGCGGCCGAGAAAGAGGCGGCTGCCCTGGCACGGGGCAAGTCACCCCGGGAGATCGTTACAGCCATCCGCGACCATGTCGCCAAACGAATTCGCTCAGCGGGCCCGGGGCTTGACGACCTCCCGCTCACCGCCCTCACGCCCGCCGACCGCACCTATGCCGAAGGCTACGGCAACTCCGCCGACCAAGCGGCGCTGCTGTACACCATGCTGGCGGAGGCTGGCCTGAAGCCTGAGTTCGTCCTCGCCTCCCAGTGGCCCGTAGTCGACACCCTCGTGCCGCCGCTGGCTCGGTACGCGCGAACTCCGCTGCTGCCGGTGGTGCTGGTCCGCGTCGCAGTCGACGGAAAACCCGTGTACCTGAACGACACCGACCAATACGCCGCTCTGGGCGCCACCGGCTTCGACGGCTACCTCGGCTTGCCGGTGGACACGGGGAAGCTCGAGACCCTCGTCGCCCCCGCCGATCGGCGGGACCAGCGAGAGGTCAGCTACGACGTGGAGGTCGCTGACAACGGCAACGCGCGGATCACCAAGACCGTTCGCTACCGCGGTGACGCCTTCGGCCAGAAGCACAAGGAGTTCGCCGAGATGCCGCCGGAGGAGCGGCGCCGGTACTTCCAGGAGACAGTGGCGCGACTCTCGCAATCGGCGCGAGCTGAGGGTGACCTGAAGACAGACTTCACCGTCTACCCGGGCGTCGAGACATTCACCGCTGTCGTCGAGGACTTCGCGCTCCGCGAAGGCGACTACCTCTACTTCGAGCTGCCCGAATCCCTCTCCAACGTCTTCGGGCTGCGGGCCGACGAGCGTAGCAACGGGCTCTACTGGAGTAGCCCCAAGCGGGCGCGGATTACCACCACGGTGCACTTGCCCGCCGGAGTCGCCGAGCTTGTGCTGGCTCCTGAGAGCATGACCTGGACAGCCCCGGCCAATGCCGGGAAGATCACCGTGTCCCGCCAGGAACTCAAGACCGCGGCAGGCGACGGGAACAAACTCGGCTTCGTGCTGACCCACGAAGCGGCCCTCCAGCCGGCTGTGCTGAAGGCCGCTGACTATGGAGAACTCCTCGAGATCAACCGGCGCCTCAGCCATACGCGAGCGCGGACCGTGTTGGTGCGGCTGAAGGGTAAGTAGCAGTCACGCCGGCCGAAGTGCCTCCACTGCCTCATCCCCCCATGGAGTCCCGTCGCCCGCAGGCTCCGCGGAGGTCACGCTCGTAGTTCCGCGTTCACGCGGGCCATGTACCTCGGTGCCATCGCCGGTCGCAACTCGGCGCCGTTCACCAGCGCCCCTCGTTCTTCGGATCCCAGTCCGGATTGCGCGGCGGGATCTGCGCGCCGACGGACTGCCTCCACCGCCTCATCCGCTCGTGGAGTTCCTTCACTTTGTCGGGCAGCTCGGCAGCTATGTCCCTGGTCTCGCCGAGGTCGTCCTTCAGGTTGAACAACTCCAGCCGGCCGTCTTCGAACGACTCGATCAGCTTCCAGTCCCCGGAGCGCATGGCGTTCGCCGGCGCCTGCCGGCCGGGGAGGTAGCCGGGCATGAACCAGAAGAGCTCGGTCCGCTTCAGGTGCTCCGCCCTGCCCGCCAGGAGCGGGACCAAGCTCTCGCCATCGAGCACTTGGTCCGTCGGCGGAGTTGCCCCGGCAGCTTCTAAGAATGTGGGGAAGAGGTCGACTCCGTGGACGGGTTCCGCGCAGACGGTCCCCGGCCGGGTCACGCCGGGCCACCGAGCGATCATCGGCACACGGATGCCGCCTTCATAGAGCATTCCCTTCATGCCGCGCAGCGGGTCGTTCGACGTGGTCCCGCCGGCGTGGTCCAGCCCGCGGTTCTTCGCGCTGCCGACGCCGCCGTTGTCGGAGAAGAAGACCACCAGCGTGTTGTCCGCCAGCCCGAGCTCATCGAGCTTCTTGAGCACGCGGCCGAAGCTGAAGTCCAGCGCCTCGACCATGCCGGCATACACCGGGTTGCCGTGACCGCCGACGGGTGGCTTCCTCTGGTACTTCTCGATCAGCGCCTGCTTCGCTTCCAGGGGGACGTGGACGAGGAAGTCCGGCAAGTAGAGCAGGAACGGGCGGTCCCTGTTCCGCTCCAGGAAGGCCAGCGCCTGGTCGGCCAAGTAGTCCGACAGGTAGTCGTCCTTGCCCGGCTTCGTCTTCGGCGGGGGAATCGTGTTGAACCCGAAGTGCTGCGCGCCTGCCATGACGACGGCTTCGTCGAACCCTTGTGCCTTGGGCCGTGCCGACTCATCATTTCCGAGGTGCCACTTCCCGAACATCCCGGTGGCGTAGCCGGCAGCCTTGAGCGCTTCGGCGAACGTCACCTTCTCCGGAGGCAACCGGTCTTCGTTGTCCGGCGCCAGGAGCTTCCGCTCGTTCCACTTCAGCAGCCGCTTGTCGTTGTCGAACCGACGCTTCCCGCCGACCGTGTAGACTCCGTGCCGCGGCACATACTGCCCACTGAGCAGGCACGCCCGCGAGGGCGCGCAGTTGGCCGCGGCGGAGTAGGCACTGGTGAACCTGACCCCCTGCGCACAGAGCCGATCGAGGTTCGGCGTCTCGTAGTAGCCGCTACCGAAGCAGCCGAGCTCGGTCCAGCCGAGGTCGTCGGCGAAGAGCAGCACGAGGTTCGGCTTGCGTTCGGCGGCTTCGGCGGAACCTCGCCGGCGAGCCGGCTCGGTCAGTCCCCTCCCGAAGGCCGCCACGGCGCTTCCGCCGGCAAACCTGAGGAAGTCCCGACGTGTGTGTCGTGTCATGCGCAGGCTCCTATGAGAATGTAGCGCGAGATGGTATCTCGCACCGCGCGACTTACCAAGTCGCGCTACGTTCTCCTGCAACGTGGTGTGCAGACGCCCATGGGCGATTCCTTCGCAAACGCGTCGCCAGACGCCGGAAGATAGGCGCCAGCCGGTTCCTTTTGCGCCTCGCCAGCGGGAACCGACCGGCTTGCGCCTATCTTCCTGGAGGCGGAGCGTTCGTAGTTCCGCGTTCACGCGGGCCGTGCCTCCCCGTAGCCGTCGCCGCCAAGGCGACGGACGCAGTGCCGCCGAAGCCGCTACGCCGCTCCCGCCAACACGGCCACATTCCCTCAACGTCGCTTCGCCGCCCACTCGATCCCGCCGCCCAGGAGCAGTGGGTAGTTAGGGTTGCTCCACGCGTGGTTGTCGTGGCCGAGCATCAGGTAGAAGACGCGGCTCTTGCCGTAGTCGCGCGTCCAGGCAATCTCAGGGTTGTTCTTGGCGTAGTCGGTGGTGAGCAGCACGTGGTCGTCGGGCGCGACGTAGAACTTGCCGTAGCTCTCGTCATGGACGTCGAAGTCCTGCACGCCCCGGGTGATCGGGTGCTCCTTGTCAGCCACGTGGATCTTCATGTCCTGCCCGTCTGCCCACGGACTCGTGGTGTACTTCTCCCCGTCGATCTCGCAGTCGCCAAAGAGGAACTTGCCGCCGATGATCTTGCGGAACTCGTCCCAGTTGCTGTGGGCGCCGACGTTGTGGTGCAGCGACACCACGCCGATCCCCATCCTCAGCAGGTCGACGAACGCCTGCCGCTGTTCCGGGGTGAACCCGGAGAACATGTCGTACATGACGAGCACGTCGAAGTCCTTCTCCAGCCCCGGCTTGAGCCGATCCGCCGACTCCGGCAACGGCGCCTTCGTCCACTCGACACCGGGCAACGCGTCGAGCATGGCGAAGAAGGACTTCTCCTCAAACCCGTGCCCGCCGTAGGTCAGCAGCACGCGAAGGGGCCGCTCACTCGGCTTCGTCGTCTCCTCCGCGAGGAGCGAAGTGGCAGCAGTCAGCGCACACCCGAACAGCAACAGAGAACGGGATCTCATCGCGGCAGCACTCTCCAGCGGCAGCCCGCAAGCGAGGGACGCGGGCCGTTTGGGCGTTGGTCGGCATTCTCGGCCAGAAGCGGCACGGTGTCAACCGGGTAGATTCGCGGCAGGAGTGCCCCCAGCGGCAACGAAGTGAAGCAGCAGACAATAAGCGAGGTCGCGCCATGCTCATCGACATTCACGTCCACACGTGCAAGGAACGCCATCCGAAGCTGACCCGCCCCAACGGCAGCCACTACCCCACACCGGCGCGGACCATTGAGATGATGGACGCCCACAGGATCGACAAGGCCGCCGTGATGACGACCCTCAGCCCCGAGTGGCGGTACACGATGGGGACGCCAGAGGAGACGCTGGAGATCTGCGCAATGTATCCCGACCGGCTGATCCCCTTCTGCAACTTCGACCCCCGCTACCTGACCAACAGCCCGAGCGCCAACTTCCGGCCGCTGCTGGGAGCGTACAAGGAACTGGGGTGCAAGGGAGTCGGCGAGTACATCCCGAACCTGCCATTCGACGACCCGCTGAACCTGAACTTCTTCGGGCAGGTCGAGGAAGCCGGGCTGCCGCTCACCTTCCACGTCGGCCCGCAGGCAGGCGGCTGCTATGGCTGCATCGACGAGCTTGGGTTGCCACGGCTGGAGACGGTGCTCAGGACCTTCCCCGACTTGGTTCTCCTGGCGCACTCGCAGCCGTTCTGGGCGGAGATCAGCGCCGACGTCACGGACGCGCAGCGCGGCGGTTACCCCAGAGGCCCGGTCACGCCGGGCCGCGTCGTGGAGCTGCTGCGCGCCTACCCCAACCTGTACGGCGATCTGTCGGCGGGAAGCGGACTCAACGCAATCAGCCGCGACCCTGAGTTCGGCTACCAGTTCCTGGAGGAGTTTCAGGACCGGCTGTGCTTCGGCACCGACCTCGCCAACGATCCGCAGGAACTGCCCATCGTCTCGTACTTCCGAACGCTGCCGGCGGAGAAGCTCCTCTCGCCCGAGGCCTTCGATAAGATCACCTGGCGCAATGCCAACCGGGTGCTCAGCCTGGGACTGTGAGACCGCTGGGCGTGGCCGTCGGAAGAGCCGTTCATTCCCGGCGCGGCTGCCCGGTTACCCCGTCGCGCGCTCATAGCGGAGTAGCTTCCCGGCTGCGTCGAGGTCGGGGAACGTGCCCGCGCCGACGGCCGCCACCAGCGCCGCCCCGTAGGCTGCCTCCTCGTGGTGCCGCGGGAAGACCATCGGCAGCCCGAACTCCTCGGCCACGATTCCCGCCAACACCGAGTTCTCGCGCAGCCCGTTGCCGGCACCGACCAAGTGCGTTGGCGAAAAACCGGTGACTTCACGAATACGGTCGTAGCCATACCGGAAAGCGCTGGCCATCCCCTCCAGCAATGCTCGCGTCATGTTTGCCGGCGTGAAGTTGCGGGCCGACACGCCCGTCCAGGTCGCGCGCCGCTCCGGCTCCGCGCGGGTGCCGGTGAAGAATGGTTCGCACCGCAGTCCATCGGCGCCCGGGGGTGCGCGGGCGGCGAGCCGGTTCATCGCCTCGTAGACCCGATCGTCGCGCTGCCGGTCGAGCAGCTCCGCGCCCACCTGCCGGAAGAAGCCCTCCAGCGCGGCATAGGAGCGGCCGCCGCACAGTCCCGCCTCCACCAGCAGGTACCCGCCCCGGGGGAACGGTCGGACCTCCAAGGGCGGCTCGAAAACGAACGTGTTGGAGAACGCTCCGACTTGGCCACCGGTGCCGACGTTGACCAACACCGTGCTGTGCCGGTCTGCGACGCTCCCGACGAAGCTCGCCTGGTTGTCGCCCAGCCCGACGAACACGGGCAGCCCCGCCGGCAGCCCGGTCGCGTCCGCCGCCGATTCGCTCAGCGTGCCGAGGGGGTCACCGGCCTCCCGGACTTCGGGGAAGAGCGCCGCCGGCAGCCCCAACGCCTCGAGTAGCGCCGGGTCCCAGTCGCGCGCCGCCACGTCGAACAAGCCACTGCTCGCAGCCATGGTCGGGTCGGTCACGGGCTCGGCGTCGGTCAGCCGGGAGGCGAAGTAGTCAGTAACCAAGCAGGCCACGCCGGCAGGCGGCAGCAGGCCATTCTGCTTCAGCCAGTACAACGTGACGCCCAGGTAGCCGGCCGAGAGCCGGCAGCCCGTTCGCGCCGGCGCCTCGGGGCCGGCAAGGGCGACAGCCGCCTCCACGCACGTGCGGTCGCCGCCGGGCAGCGTTTCCTCGCCTCGTCGGTCCTGCCAGTTGACGAGAGGAGTCAGCGGCGTTTGGCGCCGGTCCGTCACAACCACCCCGTGCTGCTGCCCGGTCACGCCCAGACCGACGATCTCCGCCCGGCGCGCCCCGACAGACTCCGCGACGGAGCGAAGCGCAGAGCACCCGATGGCCGCGATCTTCTCGGCGTCCCATTCCGAGCGGCCGCGTTCCTTGTCGGCGGCCGCGGTCGTCTCGGCGTCATTCGGCCGCGTGCAGCAAGCAACGAGGTCGCCGCGCGCCAGGTCGAGCGCGAGTGCTGTGATAGTCGTGGTACCGAGGTCGATGCCCAGCGTGATTGCCATGGTCTCACTTGTCCTGCGCATCGCGCTTGGCAGTGACGCGGCTGATCGCCAACTCGCCGCCGAGCACTGCGAAGCGGAGGTCGCCGCCGTTGCACCGGTTGGCGAGGCGAGCGCCGGTGATCGTCAACGTCGCCCGCTTCCAGTCGCCGGTGCCGCCGCACTGGACCGGTTGACCCAGCGCCTTGAACGCGCCCTCGCGAACGGAAGCCGTCGGGTCGGCGCTGTCGTACTCCAGCAGGAAGGAGGTGAAGCCGCGGTCGAGGTACTCCACCTCCACCAACAGCGTCGCGTCCGCCTCGTCGAACAGGAAGCCGTCGTCGAGGTCAACGTAAGCGTACTTGCCGCCGTGCTCGCTCTGCCGCGTCCGCCAACACTTCCGGTCTGCCAGTTCTGTCGGTTCCATCAGACCGTCGCCGGAGTTCCTCAGGGCAATGCCGAGCTTCTCGTCCGAGCGGCTGGCGTCCCACTCGACCTGCTGTGCGTCGGCGAACGGCCCCGTCTTCGGGAGGACGACGCCCTCTTTGAAGAGCTTGGCGTACTTCGCGGTGAGGTCGATGAAGCGCCTGCCGTATTCCTTCGTGTCGCAGATATCGGTGCCTTCGTGCAGTTCGTTCCAGGTCTCAACGAGGACGATCTTCGCGCGGCGCGGCAGGTTGTAGGCAAGGAACTGCTCCCACATCCGCGAGTAGAACGCGCCGCCTTCGCGGTCGACGACGAGCGGTGCTCGCCCCGGCACCGCGTGATGGTCGTAGCCCGGCCCCAAGGCCGTCACTCCGTACGCCTTCAGCCCTAATGCCCCGCCCCACGAACTGAGGTTGTCCGCCTCGCCTTCCCAGCCCAGCGACTTCACCAGGTACAGGTCGGTCGCGAAGTCCTGCCTGAAGTGTTCGCGCACGAACGGGAACAGCGCCGGGTCCTGCTTCGCCGCAAAGCCCGGCGAGTACAGCACGACGATCGGTCGCCCGTCCACCGCCGCCCACATCTTCGGCGGGAGGAACGAGAAGAAGTCGCGGACAGTGGCGTAGAACCACTGCTTCCCGGCGTCAAGCAACAGGTCGAGGCGTTTGCCGGACGGGTTGTGTTGGAGGGTGCTCGTGTCGTAGAACAGGCCGACCCGCGGCGGCGCCTTCCCCTCGCGCGTTAGCTCCTCCCAAGCTTCCACCAGCGGGGGCAGACCGGCGAAGCTCCACCCCGCGTAGTCCCCCGGGCAACCCCAGTACACCGGCAGGATGAAGTCGATCCCCGCCGCCGTCACGTCCTGCAGTTCGCGCTTCCACCAAGCGACCGACTTGAAGCTGAAGTCGTCGTTGCTGACGGGGTGGTCCACGAGCGCGTCGGATCCATCGCCGTTCACAAAGTGCGCCTTCGAGTAGATGTCGTACCAGTAGAAGAAGTACGTGCCGACGACGGGCTGGTCGGCGCGGTAGCTCTCCACGGGCTTGAGCTGCTCGACGGTGAGGGGGCAGTGCGGCCCCGGGGGTGGCGGCGTCTGGAACTCCTCCAAGACGGCCTCCGCGGCGGCAACGGACGCGGTGCCCAGGAGGCAGGCAGACACGAAGGGAAGTATGGGGTTCATGGTGTGTTCTCCTTCACAGGACGGTTCGCGGACGCGGCTATCAGCTATCGGCGGCGCCCTTGGTCGGGCAGTGGGTCGTGTCGAAGGGGAAGCGGCCTCCGGCAGGTCGGCCGCACTACCGCACCTCCCCCAGCAACCGCACCGCCGTGTCCGCCCACAGCTTCTCGGTTCCTTTGGGGGCGCGGACGTGGCGGCAGAGCTTGGTCTCATAGCTGCCTTCGTCCAGTGCCTTGTCGGTTGCCACGTAGCCGACGGAGTCGTTGGCGAGCCCGAGGTTCATGGTCTGGGCGAAGGGCGACCGGGCTTTGATGTCGAGACCAATCTCGGTGAACACCTCGCCGGGTAAGCCGACGAGGCCGAGGTCGCCGATACGCATCGCGTGGATCGGCACTTCCCACTCGGCGGGATCGTCGCTGAGCAGCACCAGCTCGCGGGCGTAGAGCCAGTCGGCGTCGGCCGGTTTCCCCTCGGCTTCGTACAGCGCCTTTGCCTGCGCCAGTTCCTCGGCGGAGGGGCAGCGCGCCTTGAATGGAACCAGTTCGAGCCTGGCGCCCAAGTCGACCTCCGACTGGAAGTCCTCCTCGCGCAGCAGGTTCCACGCCTTCCACGCCTCCGCTGCCACGACGTTGGCGACGCGCTCGATGGCGGAGTATGGATGGGTCTCTTGGCGGGCGGGTCTGGAAAAGTCACAGTTGTTGATATCGCCGAAGCAGCCGTTGGCCATGACGGCGAGTAACTCGGCCCCGGCGCACCGCTGCAAGGCCTGACCGAACGCGGCGAAGTAGTCCGCGGAAATCCACGTGCCCTGGCTGGAGCCGACGTAGTGCAACCCCAAGTTCGCCAGCGCGGCGATCGGTTGACGCTCCGGCGTTCGCAGGACCAGCAGCCCCAGTTGCGGATCGGTCGGTCCCGCCGGTTCGACCGCGTCCGGGTTGAGGTAGCCGGGGTTCATCTGTACGCTGCCGTCTTTCATGTGCCAGCGACGGTTGTGCACCTCCTCACGGCAGTCGCCCGAGGCGAACGCCATCTGCGCCGGCTGCATTTTCCGCACCGCCATGGCGAAAGCGTCCGCGATCTTCGGGGCAATCGCCTCGCCGTATCCCTCTTCCATCGGCGTGCCGAGAGCACCGCGGATGGCCGGCCCCGTGTGGGTGTGCGTCCCGGCAATCAGCACGTTCTCCGGCGGCACGCCGACCAGTTCGTGGATGCGCGCCTTGGCAACGTCTACCACAGCAGCCGGCACCACGATGAGGTCACAGATGACCAACCCGATTGTGGTCTCGCCGTCGCTCAAGGCCAGGGCCTTGGCGTGCAGCGGGTCGTGGATGTGGTCGGCAAGGCGATCGGTGAAGTAGCCGCACATGTGACAGCCGAGCCGGGGAGTTATGTCGACGGTGGCGGTTCCTGCTTGTAGAGAGGCCATGGTGTGCTCCTTCGTCGCGGAGGTCGGAGGGCGGCGGGTGCTGCCCAGATGATAGCACAGCAGACAGCGTTGGCGGCAACTGGCAGAGGGCCGGTCCTGCGCAGTCACCCGAAGAACGTCCGCAACCAGACCTCCAGGTTGACCCAGCGCCAGAGGCCCGGCTGGCTGGCAAGCGGCTTGGTGTTCCGCAGGCGGCCGATGTCGACGAACTGAGACGACCTCGGTTCTCCGCTCAGCAGGTCGCGCAGGAACCCCTCGCCCTCCCGCAACCAGTCGGACTCAGGTGTGGCGAACGCAATCTTCCGTTTCCGCCAGCGGATGTCATCCGGCACAATCTCAGCGGTGGCCTCGCGAAGCAGCCATTTCGTCCAGCCGTCACCTAATCGGTAGCAGGCGGGCAGCGAGAACACGTACTCGACGAGCCGGTAGTCCAGGAACGGCACCCGCGCTTCGCGCGAGAACGCCATCGAGTTCCGATCCTCGTAGCGGAGCAACGCGGGCAAGCAGAGGCGGGTGAGGTCCGTGTACAGCGCCGAGGCGAGCGTCGCGCTGGTCAGGCTGTCGCGGAGCTGCGGTCCCCGTTCCCGATGCTGCCGAGCGAACTCCCGGCTAACCCACGGCAGCGGCCTGGAACCGAACCTGTTGACGACCTTCCGCACCCGCGGACGCGCCGTCCCCCGGAAGCAGTCTCGAAGGCCCCAGCCGAGAAGCAGCGCCGCCGACCTGTCTGAGGACGCCCCGGACTGGCGGGCCGCTTGCCGCGCCGCAGCCGCGCCGCACTCCCGCCAGAGCTGCGCGAGATGGGCGCCGTAGTACCGGTGGTAGCCGGCCAGCACCTCGTCTGCGCCCTGGCCATCCAGCAGCACAGTGACGCCGTTCTGTGCCGCCAATCGCATGACGTTCCACTGGGCGAAGATGCTGGTCGACCCAAACGGCTCGTCTTGGTGCCAGGTCAGCTTCTCCAGTTCCTCCCACAGGGCGACATCGCTGCCGGGGTACACTTCGTGCGCCGCCGCCCCGGTCACTTCGGTCACCAGCCGCATGTACTGGCCCTCATCGGCACGGCTGTTTCGGCAGCGGGCGCTGAACGTCTTCTGGCGGTCTCCGACCAGCGCGGGATCGACGGCGCCCTCTTGCAGGATCAGCCGGTTCGCGAGGCAGACGATTGTCGAGGAGTCGATTCCGCCGCTCAGGCAAGTGCCCAACGCCACGTCCGACCGAAGCCGAATACGGACCGCGTCCGTGAGCAGCTCCAGGAACCGGTCCTGAACCTCCCGGCTGCGGTGCTCGTCCGGCTCGC
>Ga0210021_1002141_pt1 | contig 17417 bp, 9 predicted proteins | sample CryGeymeta201517_FD_183981 | JGI IMG/M metagenome (GOLD analysis project Ga0210021, IMG submission 183981) | Groundwater microbial communities from Crystal Geyser aquifers in Utah, USA - Crystal Geyser metaG 2015-17 (SPAdes) (version 2) | ecosystem: Environmental > Aquatic > Deep subsurface >... | reverse complement strand
ATCAGCACGGCCGTGCCGACCGCGCCGACAAAGTTCCCCGCGTAGACGATACCCCAGTTGCGGAGGAGCGCGCGCCCGGTCACCTTGCCGCTCGCCCAGGCCATGACGATGAGGTTGTTACCCGTAAACAGTTCTGCTCCGCCCACCACCACCAGGATCAGGCCGAGAGAGAAGACCACTCCGGCCAGCAGGCGGGTCACGCCGTAGGGCAGGCCGGTGTTGAAAGCCACCGCCCCATCCGCCGCGGTGACCGACATGCCGCCCGCTGAAACAGTGGTGGCAAAAATGGCGCCCAGCGCGATGAACGCGCCGGCCAGGATCGCCAGCGTGAACATCGTCAGGGCAGGCATTTCGGCCTTGCGTACACCAAGGTATTCGGCGCGGGTCGCCATCTCGCCCGGAAGCAAGGCGTCAATCCGAATTTCGTTCATTGATAAAACTTCATCGCCATAGTTTGCTTGTGAATTGTTACACAATATAGGCAGGGAAATTATATCCGAAAGGCTTTGGAAGGTTGTACTGCTTATCGCCGCGGTTTGTCACAATTTGTCGGACATTTCCGCCGATTTTCGATTCTTGCGCGCGCCCACGGCAGTCATTGCGCCCGCAGCCACCAACGCCGCGATAACAATGACCCCCACAACGATCATCCCACTCCCGCCTGTGACCGGCGCGATGGGAATCGGCGTGGCAGTTGGTTCCGGCGAACTGGTAACGGTCCAGAAGACGAAAGGCGTCGCGGTCGGGATGGGTGTGGCGGTGGCGGTCGGTGCGGGGGTTTGGGTGGCTTTCGGCAGGAAGATGATCAGCGTGTCGCCAGGATAGATGCTATCGGAGGTCAAGCGGTTGATAGCTTTCAACTCGGCAATGGTGGTTTTGTAGGCAATAGCGATGGACCACAGCGCTTCGCCGGGCTGGATGATGTGGCTGGTCGAGCCGTCCGGTTTGGGCGTGTTCGGGGCGACGATCACCGCGGTTGCCGCGCCCCCACCGCCGGGAGGGATCGTCCCTGCGATGGGAGTGTATGGAACAGGCGTGCTGCCTCCACTGCTTCCGCTGGGACAGGCGGCATCAAGCACATAGTAAGCCCTCCCCTCCTTGACGGCCACGCCCGCCCCGATCTCGCACAGGTCGGGAGATAACATCGTATGCTGGTGGTCCGCGTCCGCCCAGGCAGGTGAAGTGACCAACGACCAACCGGATGCATCCGGGTCTCCTGAAATGATGTTCTCCGACCTAAACGAAAAAGAATATCCAGCCGCAATGAGACGATCGGAAAACGATGCGCCTCCGGGGCCGGTATGGGTCACTGACCCAATCGAAGCCATGTAATCCGCCTGGGATTGCGCGGTCCCCATCAAAATGGAATTGACGGTGTATGCGGGCAGTCCGTTTCGAGCGCGCAGGCCGTTGACCGCGTCGATCAATTCGTATGCAGTTGAAAACCGCGGCGCGGCTGGCGCTTTGGCTTGAACAGAGACTGCTCGCGAAGGTGTGATGATCGACGCGAGGAACATAAAGAGACACAACAAACGGATTCGATGAGCCATGCGAAAATTATACTTCCTCTTGAACGGGTGAAATAAATTGGGTGTGTTTCCCTGGCCTAGCCCGCCAGGGCAGGCAACTGAAAGGCACAGTTACTTCGCAAATGAGTTGAGAGAAACCGTGTAGCGTGTTTCGTGTTCCGTTTTGAAGGTTTATCGCGCAGCATCCCTGTGGGACGCAACACACTACATGCTGCAAGGCTTCAACTGAAATGAAACAATGAAACGCGCCCTTATGACATTTCTCGTGTGATTCAGTGACATACATTTGTCCTTCTTTCGCATGATAATACTCACAATCTGGTTATGAAGGGGTTACGTGATGCTAAAATACAGGAAACAGTTTCCTCCATTAGGATTTGTGTAAAAACAACTTCCCTTTCAAAGTTCACGAGCAGTTGAACTGCGAGCCGGTCAGCAGTCCAACTGCCGACGAAAACACGGAACTTATTTTTCCACGAGTTCTTAGAGGTACGTGTTGGCTTTTAAGATCAAATCACCAAGGAGGCAGCATGGAGACAAAATCGTTCGAAGCGCCCGCGCTGTACGGAGATCATCACGTCAGCGAGGTGCGCCGCATTTTATTGGAATTGACGGGGGTCAGCGATGTTTACGCGTCCAGCGCATTCCAGGTTATCGAAGTCACGTTTGACCCTGCGAAGGTCAAGGCCGAACAGATTCAGGCGCGCCTGGAAGAGGCTGGCTATTTGGGCGAGTTGCCGATGCTGGTTGAGACGGGGATTGCCGTCGAGAAGAAAGAGGGCGATTCCGCTTTCCGCCACACGGCAACGTACGAGACTGTGAAAAATACCGTCTCGTTTGCCCAGCGCGTAAACTACAGCGGGCGTCCGCTCTGGCCGTGCCCGGGGTTGGGTCCCGTCAAAATGGTGGAAGAATAAAACGAAACACACTACACAGTGGTCAAGTAGCGTTCATTGCGTATCGAGATCCGTGTTGCATGTTCCATTTAGAAGACTCGAACAGAGAGGTGAGAAATGCCAAAGAAACGTGAAATTAAAGATTACTCGAGCGACCCCGCCGCGCAACAGATGTTGATCCGCGCGGAAGAGTTGGGAATTGGGACGGCCTTTACCCGCGCAGACGCCATGGTGCCATGCAATATCGGCGGCGCAGGCATGTGCTGCAAGCAATGCGGCATGGGTCCGTGCCGACTCACCAAGCAAGGCGAAACTGGCGTGTGCGGCGCGACCATTGACACGGTGCAGGCGCGCAACCTGACGCGTGCCATCGCGGCGGGCGGCGCGGCGCACAGCGACCACGGCCGCGACATGGCTTTCCTTTTGAAGGCCACCGCGGAAGGCAAGGCGGAAGGCTACATGATCCGCGACGTGGCAAAACTGCGGATGGTCGCTTCGCATTACGATATCAAGATCGAAGGCCGCGCTCCCGAAGAAATTGCCAACGACCTGGCCGACCTTTACATGGCGCAGTTCGGCCAACAGCGCGGCGAGATTGTCCCTGCGACGCGCGCGCCGAAGAAGAGACAGCAACTCTGGCGCGAGCAAAACGTCTGGCCGCGCGGCATTGACCGCGAAGTGGTCGAGGCGCTGCACCGCACCCACATCGGCGACGACCAGGAGCCCGCGCACATTTTGAATCACGCCATCCGCACGGCGCTGGCCGACGGCTGGGGCGGCTCGATGATCGCCACCGACATCTCGGACATCCTGTTTGGTACGCCCGCTCCGATTTTGGGACAAGCCAACCTCGGCGTCATCAAAGAAGATATGGTCAACGTGATCATCCACGGACACGAGCCTAGCCTGAGCGAAATGCTGGTAGCCGTGTCCCAGGATCCCGAGATCATCGCATACGCCAAGGCCGCGGGCGCAAACGGCATCCAACTTTCGGGCATCTGCTGTACCGCAAATGAGACGCTCATGCGACAGGGCATCCCGGCGGCGGGTAATTTCCTGCACCAGGAACTCTCGATCATGACCGGCGCAGTCGAAGCCATGATTGTGGACGTGCAGTGCATCATGCAGGCGCTGGTGGGATTGGCGACACATTTCCACACCAAGATCATCACCACCTCGCCAAAAGTAAAAATCACAGGGGCGACACACATCGAGTTCGACGATCACAAAGCCGTGACGATCGCCAAGACAATTCTCAAGGTCGCGATTGATAATTTCAAGAACCGCGATAACGCCAAGACGCGCATCCCACAGATCAAGGAAGACGTGATCCCCGGCTTCTCGCATGAGTACATCAACTACATGCTGGGAGGCTCGTACCGCGCCTCCTTCCGTCCGCTGAACGACGCCATTATGACGGGCCGCATTCGCGGCGTGGCGGCCATCGTGGGTTGCAACAACCCGCGCTCCTCGCAGGATTACCTGCACAACCTGGTCGTCAAGGAATTGCTCAAGAAGGACGTGCTCGTCGTCCAGACGGGGTGCGGCGCGATCGCCGCGGGGAAGTTGGGACTGATGTTGGGCGAGGCCGGCCTGAGCGAGGTCGGAAGCGGACTGCGCGAAATCTGCGAAACGGTCGGCATCCCACCCGTCCTGCACATGGGTTCGTGCGTGGACAACACCCGCATCCTGACCGTGCTGACGCAGATGGCCGAGGAGGGCGGTCTCGGCGATGATATTGACCAAATCCCCGCCGTCGGCCTTGCGCCCGAATGGATGAGCGAGAAGGCGCTGGCGATTGCCGCGTATTGCGTGGCGTCGGGCGCGTACGTGATCTTCGGCGGCTCGTCGCCCATAAGCGGCATGCCCGACCGGGTCAACGACAGCGATGAAGTCCTTCATTACATCAGCGAAGGTTGGGAGAAACTCTACGGCGGCAAACTGGAATTCATCCCCGATCCGCAGAAGATGATCGAAGCCACGCTGGCCCACATTGACAAGAAGCGCGCCGCGCTTGGCCTGCCTGAATGGGAGGAAAACAAGTTCGGACGCAGCGGCGATGCGAAGATGAATATACTCGAAGCGATGCCGCTGGCGCAACGCCGCGAAGCGATTTACGGAGAAGTTGGATAGTTAGGTAGTTACGCAGTTACGTAGTTGATAGTTGGGTAGTTACATAGTTCGATAGTTGGATCGTCTCGATGTTCATAGAGATAAACTACAAAACTACACAACTACAAAACTACCGAACTACATAACTACAAAACTACCGAACTAAACCAGGAGACACTATGTCAAAATACATTGCCACTCGTGCAATTCGCGGCGCCAATGCGCTCGTCACTGAAGCCGATGTCATGCTCAATAAAGCGCTGGCCGAGAAAGGCGCGGACACGCCCATATCGTTCCCGAACACAGCCTACTTCCTCCCCACCATTTTGGGGATGACCGGCAGGACCATCGAAAAGATCGGCGACTTGAAGGCTGTCATGGACTACACGCGCGGACTGCTTCACCCTGTCCCCGCGGGCCGGCGCTGGACTCCCTACCTGGGCGAGACGCTCGACTCTGGCGTGGCCACGCTGCTCGCAGCCGAGACCATCGAGGCGGTGCGCTTCGCGTACGGGCTTCAACCTGAACCCATGCCCGGATTCAAACTCGCGGGCGGGACATCTTTCACCAGCCCGGATAGCAACGGCGGCGACGGCGCGAATCTCGACGGCCATCTCAACGGGCCGATTGACGATATTCAACTGCGCTCGTGGGGCATTCAGTTGGTTGACGGTCGTATGCCCGGTTTTGCCGCCATCGTCGGATGCGCGAAGTCCAATGAGGTCGCGGTCAAGATCGTGCGCGAACTGCAACGCCGCAATATTTTATGCTTCCTCTCAGGCAACGTGAACGGACGAAGCATTATCCACCAACTCCAGGAAGAGGGCGTGGAACTCGGCTACGATACCTACACCGTCCCATTCGGGACTGACACCATCTCCGCCATCTACGCGCTGGGATTCGCCACCCGCTCCGCCCTGACCTTTGGCGGGCTCAAACCGGGACAGTCGCGCGAAATCCTGCTCTACAACAAGGAGCGCGTGTTTGCGTTCGTGCTGGCGCTCGGCGAAGTGGATGATCTGAAATATGCGGCCGCGGCCGGCGCCATCAACTTTGGCTTCCCCGTCATCGCGGACACGGTCATTCCCGAAATTTTACCGACCGGTGTGACCACTTACGAACACGTTGTCTCCATGCCGTTTGACGCGATTGATGGAAACGATGACCTGGAAAAAGCCGAACGACTCGTGCAAAAATGTATCGAGGTGCGCGGCGTCAAGATCAAGGTTTCGAACGTGGATGTCCCCGTCCCGTACGGCTCGGCCTTCGAAGGCGAAGTCGTCCGCAAGGCGGATTTGCGCGTGGAGTTCGGCGGCAAGAAAAGCCGCGCCTTTGAATTTTTACAAATGGCAAAATTAGATGAAGTCACCGATGGCAAGATCGAAGTCATTGGGACAGACTTCTCGCAAGTCCCCGCGCAAGGCTCGATGGATCTCGGTATCATCATCAAGGTCGCGGGACGACAAATGCAACAGGACTTCGAGCCTGTGCTGGAGCGGCAAGTCCACTACTTCGTCAACGGCGCGAGCGGCATTCAGCACGTCGGCCAGCGCGACATCGCCTGGATCCGCATCTCGAATGCCGCGGCCGACAAAGGGTTCAGCCTGGAATCGTTTGGCAAAATCCTGCACGCCAGGTTCCACGAGGACTTCGGCGCCATCGTGGATAAGGTGCAAGTCACCATCGTCACCGAACCCGCGCTCCACGCCGAATGGCTCGATAAGGCGCGCGCCGCGTATGATTTCCGTAACAAACGGCTGGCAGATATGACGGACACGGCGGTGGATGCTTTCTACTCCTGCACGCTGTGTGTGCCGGAAGGCGAGGAGATCATTCTGCCTGACGGCTCCTTTATGCCGGTCGAAAAGTTAGTGGAGACCGTTGTGGATGAGCGTGACCTGACCGTATTAACCTTTGGTAACGCCCAATTAGAATCTCGCCCGGTAGGGGAGGTATTTATCAATCCTGCGCCGCAGAAACTTGTCAAAATGACGCTTGAAAATGGCAACTCATTGACCCTTACCGCGAATCATAAGGTGTTGGTAGACCGGCCGGACAGTTTATCTTGGGCGCCAATAAGCGAGTTGACAACCGCAGATTTTGTGGTCACCGGTAAGCAAACGAGTTTGGTGAATTGGCCGGTCAGTAGCGACGCCAACTACATCATTGATTACTTGCCTGATGAGTACAAAGTCTCTGACGACGAGTTCTATGCCGGCCTGCAGGAAGCGATTCTCCTTCAATGTGAAAGCCTGGCTGAAGCAGCGCGCCGGTTCGAGTTGGATTACGATACATTGTGCGGTGTTTTTCGCCGTGATTCTCATCGTTGCTTCACTATTGGTGAGACTAGGAAAATAGTAGCTGCGCTGGGGTTTGACTGGCATGAACTCAGAAAGCACATTCGCGGTTTCAAGCCCAATATCAGGTTGCTTGAAACCAGGCTGGACGAAGACTTATTGTATCTGGTAGGACTGGTGGCATCCGATGGATGTATTTCATGGCGTGAAGATCGAAACACGACTCAGGTGCAGTTTACTAACACCGAGCCGACTCTGATAGGCCGCTTCTGTGAGATTCACCAGCGCTTCCTAGGAACAAAACCTGCGGTCTATGACTGGGTTGCGCCGCCCGAAGCAAAAATCAAGGGGAAACGCCCGGTAAATGTAGCCTACACATACAATCCTGTCCTCGCTCACTTGCTGACCGGCCTAGGTCTTGGGCAAACGGAAGGCGAGGGAGGCTGGCGAGGGGAAACCATCTCCGGCCTGCCCTCTAACCTTGTCGCTGCCTTTCTGCGTGGGCTTTTCGATGGCGACGGTGATGTGAGTGTCTCCGATTCCGGCTTCCGCATTGGGTTCACGACAAAGGGCCACCGTGAGGCGCATCACATTTACCTGCTGCTCAAAAAATTGGGAATTGACTCGACTATCACCTCCCGCTCGAATCCCACGCCCATACACCGGATTCGCACAAGAGGCAAGCAAGCCTTTGTTCTTTTCCAGAATCTGGTAGGCTCCAGGCACCCCGAGAAGCAGGCGAAGATGAACATTGAGCTGCCGCTTGATGCAGTCGGGCGCAGGCACGATATTGCGCCTCTAAAGTGTGGAAAGCTGCTCCAAGATTTATTGGCACAGCAGAGTGATGAAATCCAGACCACGCATCTCCCAATAGACTACAAGACTCTTCAATCCTGGTTGCAAGGACAACGCCATCCATCACGGAAAGCCTTGAAACAATTATTGGAAGGTTTACAACCACGGATTGATACCGATGATCCCCTCTACCAGGAACTCCTGGCCTGGAGTCGTACCGATCTCTCCTTCGAGCGCGTCAAGAAAATCGAACAAGTTGGGAAAGATGGAGAAAAAGTCTACAACTTTAGCGTTGCAAACACTCACAACTATCTGGTCAACGGCATTGTAGTCAAAAATTGCCAGAGCTTCGCGCCTAATCATGTCTGCATCATCAGCCCGGAGCGATTGGGGTTATGCGGAGCCTACAACTACCTCGATGCTGCTGCCAGTTACTACATCAACCCCACCGGCCCGAACCAGCCCATTAAACTCGGCAGGCAACTCGACGACCGAAAAGGCTACTGGCAAGGCACGAACGATTACGCCGCAATCGGCTCGCACGGCGTGGTGCAGGAAGTTTCGATGTATTCCATCATGGAAAATCCGATGACGGCTTGCCTTACGGAGGATGCGGAGGTTTTGATAGATGGACAGTTGACAAAGATCGGCGATTTCGTCAACGCATATCGCAAGTCGCCCTGTCAATCCAACCTGCATACACTGGACGACAATGGCAGGCTGGCGCAAAGTAAATTGCTCGGCGTTCACAAGAATCCCGCGCCCGAAGAGTTGATCCGCATCGAGACCAAGTCTGGCCTGGAGTTGACCCTGACGCCCAACCACGAAGTGGCCGTTGACCGTTGGGAACAGAACGGGCACGGCCCCTGGGCGCGCGCCGACGCGTTGCGCGCGGGCGACCGACTCTACGCCCTCAAGCATTTGCGCCTCGACAATCTCGCCAAGGGACAGGATCAGGTCCTGCCCTACAAGGCCGGCAAAGCGCTGGCGGAATTGCAGGAAAGCCACGCCGTTCTCAGCCCGTCCACGCTGTTCTATTACAAGACGGGGCGCTCCCGGCCTGTCGCGGATAACCTCCGCCTCGTGATTGAAGAAGCCCCCGAAACCTCCGCCGCGCTGACGCCCTGGCTCGAATCCGATTTCTTCCTCGATACCGTCACCCGCGTCGAAACCTTGAAAAACGACGGCAAATTCGATTACGTTTACAACGTGAGCCTGCTCGACATCAACAGCTACCTGGCAAACGGCATTCACGTCAAGAACTGCGGGTGCTTCGAATGTATCGTGATGCTCATCCCCGAAGCTAACGGCGTGATGGTTCTCAGTCGCGAAGACACAGCCATGACCCCCGCGGGCATGACCTTCTCCACGCTGGCAGGCATCGCGGGCGGCGGGCTGCAAACCCCAGGCGTGATGGGCGTCGGCAAGTTCTACCTCATCAGCCCCAAGTTCATCTCGTCCGACGGCGGCTTCAAGCGCGTGGTCTGGATGTCCTCCGTGCTGAAAGAATCCATGGCCGATGAGTTCAAAGCCGTCTGCGAACGCGAAGGCGATCCCGACTTCATGAGCCGCATCGCCGATGCCAGTAACGCGACCACGGTTGAAGAGTTGCTCGCTTATCTCGAAGCGCACAACCATCCGGCGATGGCGATGGAGCCGATGTTCTAGTGTAGCGTGGTGCGTGTTTCGTGGGGATTGGGTATTTCCTGCCCAATCCCTATTTCCGGCAAAGAAAACGAACGCATTTCCGTTTTTTGGAGGAATAACCCATGAAATCACAACGTGCAGATTTCAAATTGATCACAATCTCCTTCATTTTGACTATTCTTTTAGGATTTGCATTTATCCTACCTCCAGCATCGGCGCAGGAAGGAACACCGCTTACTCCTACAGAGACTACCATTAACCCTACACCATTTCCCACGGAGGAGCCAACAGAAATACCATCTGAACCCACGGCAAACCCACCAGAAGAAGGTGAAAGTTTACAACCGTTCAGCGTAATGGCTTTAAGTTCACCTAAACCCGCCGACCCGGATTGCTCCGATGGAGAATGCGTGTTCTGGTTGAGCGCAGGTACCAATCCAAGATTCAACGACGCAGGGCTGCATCCTGCCTGCATCTACAGCACAAATTATAATGAGATTTACATGGGGGAATGCACAAATGGGCAAGGAATCATCAGCGGTTTCCGATTTCCAAATGTAACTATTCCAGCGGGAATGATTATCCAAGAGGCTTATATTGAATTCACAGTAGATGGCCCATATACCGACGAACTAAATGTAGCCTTTTCTGGGGAGGCGAGCGGAAATGCTAATCCATTCAGTACAACTAGCCGCCCGAGCAATCGCCCCCTAACTGTGGCATCTTCAACCTGGTCAATACCTTCTACGGATCGGTGGGAACTTGGACAATTACGAGACAGCCCTAATCTTACTGCAATCGTTCAAGAGATTGTCAATCGCCCAGATTGGATCTCAGGAAACGCACTTGCAATCATTGTAAAGAATGCAGGTCCCGCCAGCGGCACAAATCGTCACCGCCGCGTGATTGGATATGACCGACCAGTCTGGTATCCAGGAACAGAAAATGCCGCCCGGCTGGTGGTGAAACTGGCAGGGCCGCTCTCAATTGATAGTGTTGCCGTGGTTGATAGCAATGGCAATCCTTTGTCGTGGGATTTACTGGTGGATGATACCCTTACTGTGGAAGTCCAAGGGGCTGGAAGCAACCCGCCCAGTACAGTAACGGTCAAAGTCAGCGCGTTGAAGAGTGGCAAGGCCACTTATCTCACTCTGAACAAGGTGAGCACACTTCCAGATGGAACACACATTTATCGGGGATCGCGCGCGACCAGCGATTTGGTTAATCAGGCAAGCGAGTTGACAGTGGCGGCAGTAGTTTACATGCAGGAAGAATTCGACTACCAGGTTGCTGAACGGTTTATGAGCGATTTGGGTGTGCCGGAGGAACGCTGGAGAGGGATTGCGTGGGGGAATGGAGACCAAACGCTAAATCGACCACCGGCCAATCTGGACTACTTTCGCGCAGCTGGCTACGAGCCTGCACGGGTAGAAGTGGTGGACTATCCAGATGTGACACCGGACGAATTCTTTATCCAAAACCAAGCCGATGTGCTGTTCTATCTTGGGCACGGAAACCATGACCAAAATTTCGTATATCTTGAAGGCGCCGATACGAGAGGTGAGCCAAAGGACATTAATGATTACTGGACAGAGGGTTTGCAGACTGTGATCCTCTTCGGTTGTAGCGTGCTGGACATCAACGATATGAACGGCTGGTGGAGTAATACCGTCTCACCCGGCAAGGCATGGGTGGCGCTTCCCGGCCCTCAGACTTGGCTAGGCTTCCAGCATTATGCACCTGTAGTAGGAGACCCCGATGAAAGAGGCGAGACTGCTCTCTATGCACTGGCTCCCGGACACGCAACCGGCAAATCGTGGGTTGAGGCATGGCGGAGAGCGACAAGCGGGGAGATTACACCCAACAAATTTGTCGGGGCGGTTGCCATTGAGGAATTCAACTACCACTACTGGAAGGAATACTGTTACCCCATTATAGGTTGTCGTCGCTATACCTGGGAAGTAGTTCCCAGTAGCGAGTGGAATTCAAGCAGTCAAGGGCTGGAGGGCTTTATGGCCTCTCCAGCTGAGGTACACATCTATGATCAACAGGGACGCCACGTAGGGACTAATGAACAAGGCGGAATTGACACCGAAATCCACGGCTCTGCATACTGGACACCCATTGTGGCCGGAGAATCGGATGCCGATGCCCGACGGGTCTCTATCCGTATCGCCGACCTAAGCCACAACTACCGGCTACGGCTGGTCGGGACGGGCGAGGGAACCTTCGACTTCTATCTGGAGATTCCAGACCGTTTGACGAGCACACTCTACCAGACGACCTATGTTGGTGTGCCGGTCAGCAGTGGGGCGGAGTTCGCCCTCACGTTGGAGCGGGGCACCGATTTCGTCCTGGCAGTTGATGCCGAGGGCGATGGGATATTCGAAGGTCAGGTAATGCCTTCTGACATCTTCACCCGAGCGATTGACCTGCCGGTCAATCTGGCGCTAGCAGGGACAGTCGGGGAAAACGGTTGGTACGTCAGTGATGTGATAGCGACGTTGAGCGCTTCCACGCGGCCCGATCTACCCTCCATCGTCAGCCTGGAGTATGACTTGGGAGACGGCTTGCAACCCTACCAGTCACCGCTGACCATCACTCAGGAAGGTACCCATACCCTCCGCTACCAGGGCACTTTCGCCGATGGAAGCCTGGATGTGACCCAGTGGGTGAACATCCGAGTGGATAAAACCACGCCGGTTATTGCCATCACCCAGCCGTCGGCCATTACCTACACTTTGTGCTCAACCTTCAGTGTGGAGTACGAGGCCTATGATGCTGTTTCCGGTCTTGAAACGGTTACAGTTACCCTTGACGGAGAAGTCGTCACCAATGGGCAGACCTTTGATATCCTCTTCCTAGCTCCGGGGTCTCACGAGATTATGGTGACGGCCCGGGACTGGGCCGGTTGGGTGACAACCGAAACGCACCCCATCGAAGTGGATGCAACCATCGAAAGTTTGATGTGCGCCAAGCATCGGCTCTATGACATGAGCTGGATTTACGGCCCCGGCGCGCAAGGCATTGTCAACAGCCTGGACGCCACACTGGAGGCGGCGCAGCGGGCGCTTGGGCGCGGTCAGCCTCACGTGGCAGTTAATAAGCTTAATGCCTTAATTCAAGAAGTGGAGGCGCAGACAGGTAGGCACATCACACCGGAGGGAGCAGAGATCCTGATCCGTGGTGCGGAATATGTCATAGAGCGGTTGCTCCAATAGACTTGCTTTATACAGGTAGCGGGTTGTTGGCAAGGCAGTGTCTCGCCTGCCAGCGAGTCGCAAGATCAAGAGAATTAGGAGAAATGATGAAACGTGAGCACATGCTTCTTGGGTTGTCCCTATTTGCTATCCTCGCCAGTTGCCGTCCTGCCCCAGAGATAACTGTGCAACCTGCGTCATCTCGTTGCTGGACAGCATTGGAAGCATACGAATGGATCAAACCAACCATGTTAGCCTGGCACGAGGATGCGGTGGCAGTTTATGTGGGCGCTCCATACGAAGAACTGTTACCGTGGGGAGGATGCACACCCGGCACAGCGCGCTGGTGGGGGTTCGAGGTTAGTTCACCCGGCGCAAATAGGACTACGGTAATCTCTTTGAAGGGAGAAGAAATCGTGGTAGGCATAGATGGCATTGTTGGTTATGAAATCACTATGACTCCCGATCAAGGGTTGCCGCTCAATCAAATGATTGACTCCAATCAAGCAATAGTGATTGCCTTAAGAAGCGGCATCAGTGCAGGTGAGAACCTCGTTGATATTAGAACAGAGCGTTTCGACAGTGTTACCAATACAATTATTTCTCCATCGTGGAGGTTAACGTATGGCCACCCGTACGATTTTTCCCAACAACAGGTGATTATTATCGACGCCGTCACTGGTGAAGTGCTACGCAACGATTTTGTAAAGCAGGAGTCCAGTACACCACCCTTTCATTGTCCATGCAAGGATTGATGAAGTCTACGGCGCGGATGAGACATGTCAGGTCTGCCAGTTGAACATGGATACAACCAAACTTGTTCGAGATTTAATGACCATCGGCGTTCCCACCTGCAAACTTGACGCGCCCGTCGCAGACATCGCTCGCTTCCTCATTGATAACAACGTGGAAGAAATGGTGGTTCTCGGTGACGAAGGCGAGGGTGTGGGCGTGGTTGGCTACGAAGAATTGGTCAGCGCCTACCACCGCGAAAACATCCGCGAGTTGACCGCCGAAGAGGTGATGCGCGAAGGCGTCCCGGAATTGCCATCCGACATCCCACTGACTGTCGCGGCGCAGATGATGAAAGACAAAAAGATTCGCGTCGCATACATGAACCACAATTCCGCAGGCATCATCTATCCCGCCGCCATGATCTCGTACAGGCACATCGTCCGCCACCTGGCCGCGAAAGACGAGAGCGAACTAAAAGATCTCGGCCTCGCGGCGGAAAGAAAATCACCTGTTGAAGTTTTTGTTGCGAGAAGAGATGATGCTCGAAGAAAAGTAAACAAGTAGACACGTCCGCCGAGAATTTGTGTGCCTGTCTACTTGTGTACCTGTCTACCTGTCTACCTGTTTACCTGTCTACCTGTGTACCTGTATACCTGTGTACTTGTTTACTTTCCATCATCCACCCTTGTTAAAAGGAGCTACACAATGCCCATCGAAATTCCAAAAGACAAATGGCCCGGAAGCGTCCGCACCGTCACCATCGGCGCGACGGCCGCGGAGGGCGGGACGCGCGCCAAAACCGTAATCGTCGGCGGGCAGACAGCCATGCCGTACCTGCATTATGAAGCGCCGATGCCAAACAAGCCCGTTATCGCGATTGAGATCAAATCGCGCAAGCCCGATGACTGGTCGCCGTTGCTGGCGGAGGTTTGGGGCGAGGCGATGGCGGATCCCGCCCAGTGGGCGAAAAAGGCCGAAGAAACGGGAGCAGACCTCATCGTCCTGGCGTTGACGCTGGCCGATTCGCCCGAAGACGCGGTCAAAGCCGTCAAGTCCGTATTAAGCGCGACCGGCCTGCCGCTCATCGTCTGGGGGCCGGGCCAGGCTGAAAAAGATAACGAATTACTCGTGCCAGTTTCAGAAGCCACAAAAGGCGAGAAGATCGCGCTTGGTATTTGCGAAGATAAGAACTATCGCACCATCGTCGCGACCGCCATGGCGAACGGACATCTTGTCGAAGCGCGCACCCCGATGGATGTGAACCTGTCGAAACAATTGAACATCCTCGTCAGCGACATGGGCATGCCGAAGGATCGCATCCTGATGGACCCGACCACCGGCGCGCTCGGCTACGGCATCGAGTACGGCTACTCGGTCATGGAACGCCTGCGCCTCGCCGCCCTGCAAGGCGACGCGATGACGCAACAACCGCTAATCGTCACGCCCGGCTTCGAGGCCTGGAAGACCAAGGAAGCCAAAGTGGGCGAAGGCGTGCCGGAAGCCTGGGGCAATTGGAAAGCCCGCGCCGTCAACTGGGAAACAGTCACTGCGATCGCGCTGGTTGAATCGGGCGCGGATATTGTTGTGCTGAGGCATCCTGAGTCCGTGAAACGCGTGAAGAGCGCGATTGAGGAACTTGTTGTTGCGTAATTGGTGATTGGTAATTAGTAATTGGTAATTGGTAATTGACCTTTCGCGCAACAGGCTGTGTGAAGCGTCAGTACCGCAACAGTCATGTTGTCTCCCCCAGCGAGATAAATCTCGCGGTACTTCGTAATTACCACTTACCATTTACCAATTACCTTTTACCACTTACCAATTACAAAGGAGTTAACATGGCACTCTCAGGCATTCAAATCTACAAACTGCTTCCTCAAACCAACTGCAAGGAATGCGGCTTCCCCACCTGCCTGGCCTTCGCGATGAAACTCGCCGCCAAACAGGTCGAACTCGGCGCCTGCCCGTACGTCAGCGACGCCTCGAAAAAGCAACTGGCCGAGTCCTCTGCGCCGCCCATCCGTCTCATCACCCTCAAGGCTGGCACACAGGTCAAAGTCGGGAACGAAGTCGTGATGTTCCGCCACGAAAAAACTTTTTACAACAAGACCGGCCTGTTCCTGCGCGTCAAAGCCAGCGACCCGGACATTGCGAAAAAAGTTGCCGCGGCTGACGCCTACAAAGTCAACTATGTTGGCATGGACTTAACGATTGATGGCTTTGCAGTTGAAGCGGATGGCGACCTGGCCGCGGCTGTCAAAACGATTCGGACGGTGACGCAGCGTCCGCTCATCTTGATTGGAAACGACGCGGCGGCTCTGGACTCCGCCCTCGGGCTGCTCGCCGGGGAACAAGCCTTGATCTACGCCGCGGATTCATCCAACTATGAACCCCTGGCGGATACTGCCAAGAAACACAAAGCCGCGCTGGTCGTCAACGGTAGAGACGTTGCAATGCAACGTCTCTACGTTGACGCGCTCGCCGACCTGACCCAGAAAGTCCAGGCCAAGGGCGTGGATGATATGGTTCTTGATCTGGGCGGCAAAAACATGAGCGAAGCCCTGACGCGTTCCACACAGGTTCGACGGCTGGCGATCAAATCCAACTTGCGCGCGCTCGGTTATCCGACCATCTTCTTCGCCGCGCAAAACGGCGTCGAGAAAGAAGCGGTCTACGCCGCGCAAGCCATCGCCAAATACGCGGGCTTCGTGGTGCTGGATACCTTCTCGCCAGAGATGCTCTATCCGTTGCTCGTCCTGCGCGAGAACATCTACACCGATCCGCAGAAACCGATCCAGGTAACGCCGGGCATCTACGAGATCAACTCGCCCACCGCCGAAAGCCCGGTGCTGATCACAACCAACTTCAGCATCACCTACTTCTCCGTCGCAAACGAAGTCGAAGGCAGCGGCTTGCCCGCCTGGCTGGTCGTGACGGACGCCGAAGGCATGTCCGTGTTGACCGCCTGGGCGGCGGGCAAATTCGACGCCGAGAGAATCGCGAAAGCCGTCAAAGGTTTTGACGTGGCAAGCAAGGTCGGCAGGAAACGCATCGTCCTGCCGGGTCACGTCGCGGTACTCTCCGGCGAACTCGAAGAGGAACTCTCGGATTGGGAGATCCGGGTTGGGCCGAGGGAAGCGGTTGACTTACCGGCTTTCATGAAACAGGCGCTGAATTAGGTAGACACGTAAACAGGTAGACAGGTACACAGGTCACACTCTCACGTGTTTACTTGTGTACTTGTTTACCTGTGTACCTCCCCCATGCAACACATCCTCACCTTCACCACCCCCGACGAAAAAAGCGTCACCGTCAAAGCAGCGACGGGGACTTTGCTCTCTGACGCCGCACAGATGGCTGGCCTTGACATCGGCCAGCCGTGCGGCGGGCAGGGACGCTGCGGGCGTTGCGCGGTGCAGGTGACGGAAGGGATCGTCCGGCGGCGAAGCGCGTTACGCCTCTCGCCCGAATCCATCGAGCAGGGTTACGCGCTGGCCTGCCAGACCGTCGTCGAAGGCGACGTTGCGATTACCATCCCGCCGCAGGAAAAGATCGAGCGCAAACTAACCACAGACCGCGTCGCCGCCGAAGTGACCGTCCCTGTGGGTTACGAATATTCACAGGACCAGACGGTCCGCCGCATCCACCTGCGGCTGAATCCGCCCACGATGGAAGACCAGACCGATGACTGGGCAAGATTGCAAACGGCCTTTCGATTGCAATATGGGATGGAGCGTGTTGCGTGTTCCGTTAGTCAGTTACGAAAAATGGGAGCGGTTCTACGCGACGGCGATTGGCAAGTCACCGCCGTCATCGAGACCAGCGGACTATCCGACCACGCGACTATTCGACTAATTGACTTGCTCCCCGGCCGCGTGGACGAATTCTCCCCGCTGTGGGGCGTGGCTGTGGACATCGGCACGACCACTGTTTCCGTCTGGCTGGTGGATTTGGTGACCGGCCAGGTCAAGGCGCAGGTGGCGGAATACAACGGTCAGATCGCGCGCGGCGAAGACGTGATCTCACGCATCATGTACGCGGGGAAAGGCAACGGCCGCGAGGAAATGCGCCAGCGCGTGCTGGATACGATCAACAAATTGATCGAGACCGCCTGCAAACGCGTGAACGCAAAGCCCGAAGAAGTGGTCAAGGCGACCATTGCCGGCAACAGCACAATGATGCATCTTTTGCTGGGCATCCCCGCCGCCA